>Ga0055451_10000077_pt1 | contig 32497 bp, 18 predicted proteins | sample China_Galinas_PW_3_FD_57745 | JGI IMG/M metagenome (GOLD analysis project Ga0055451, IMG submission 57745) | Wetland microbial communities from San Francisco Bay, California, USA, that impact long-term carbon sequestration - China_Galinas_PWB_D2 | ecosystem: Environmental > Aquatic > Marine >... | reverse complement strand
GTCATGCGCTGGTTGTCGCCGTAGGTCGAGTGGATGTGCCACTTGCCGTGCGGCGTCAGGTAGTTGAGCTGCAGGGTCGGGCCGACCTCGTCGCTGAAGACGAGGTCGGCGTACTGGTGCGGCAAGGGCTTCGGCTTGTACGTCGGCAAGTGCTCGCCGAACTGGATGTAGCCGGGGTGGTCGAGGTAGAGATGTTGGCGGCCGGTGAGGGTCCGCCACGGGACGAGGCGTTCCTTGTTGTAAGTGAACGGAGCATAGGTCCGGCCGTCCTCGACGAGCCCCGACCACATCGGGCTGTTGAGCAGACGGCGCGGTTGAGCCTGCAGGTCTTCGAACGTGAAGCGCATTCCCCGCGTCTTCTCGGCGAGGTCGGCGAGCTTGAGCCCGACCTTCTCCTCCATGTTCAAGTAGGAGCGATAGGCGAGCTCGCCGTTGGTGACGGTCGCGAGCATGAGGACGACGTTGCACGCGTCCTCGCCGTCGGCGAGCGACGGATAGGTCACGCCGTCCCACGTCTCGGTCGGGTTCTCGCGGACCAGCTTGTCGTAGAAGTCATCGACCGCGTACTTGGTGCCGTGGGCGCCGAGGCCGTTCTCGCGCACGATCCGGCCGTACGAGATGAACTGCTGGTAGAGGTTGGCGTAGTCGCGCTCGACGACCGCGATGTTCGGCATCGTCTTGCCGGGGATCGCCTCGACTTCGCCCTTGACCCAGTCCTTGATCTGTGGCTGCGCGATCTCGGCCGGCGTGTCGTGCGCGAGCGGGGCGACGACGACGTCCTTGGTCTTGCCCGGAAGGTGCTTCTTGGCGAGCTCGCTGAACTCGCGGGCGATCGACCGGAAGATGTCCCAGTCGCTCTTCGACTCCCAGCACGGAGGCACAGCCGCGGCCAGCGGGTGAATGAAGCTGTGCATGTCGGTCGAGTTGAGGTCCGACTTCTCGTACCACGTAGCCGCCGGCAACACGATGTCGGAGTAGAGCGCCGACGTGTCCATCCGGAAGTTGAGATCGACGACGAGGTCCATCTTTCCGGTCGGGGCTGTTTCGTGCCACTTGATCTCCTCGACCTGATCGCCGGCCATGTCCTCGGCGACCTTGTTGGTGTGCGTGCCGAGGTAGTGGTGCATGAAGTACTCGTGACCCTTGGCCGAGGACATCAGCGCGTTGCCGCGCCAGATGAACCACAGCCTCGGCCAGCACTCCTCTGCATCGGGGTCCTCGATCGCGAACCCGAGCTCGCGGCTCTTCAACTTCTCGAGCACGTAGGCCTTGATCGCAGCATCGTCCGACGCGCCGCTCTCGATCGCCTCCTTCGCGACCTCGAGCGAGCTCTTCGTGAACTGCGGGTAGAACGGCAGCCATCCGTTACGCACCGCCCGGACGTTGGTGTCTGCCGTGTGCCCGGTGGCGAGGCTGCCCTCGGGCTGGTTCTGCGGGACCGTGTGGTAGTCCCGGAAGCTCTTCTCGTAGCGCCACTGGTCGGAGTGGATGTAGTGCCAGCTCGGCGCGTTCTGCACGCGCGACGGCGGATACCAGTCCTTCGCGAGCGCGACGCTGGCCCACGATTCCATCGGCGCGAGCTTCTCCTGGCCGACGTAGTGGGCGAGGCCGCCGCCCTCGGTTCCGACGCAGCCGCACAGGATCAGCGCGTGGATCGCCGCGCGATACATCAGGTTGGCGTGATACCAGTGGTTGATGCCGGCGCCGATGATGACCGTGCACTTGCCGCCGGTCTTCTCGGCGGTGATCGCCCACTCGCGGGCGAACCGGATCAGCGTCGTGCGCGAGATACCCGTGTAGCGCTCGGCCCATGCCGGCGTGTACGGGACATCGTCGTCGTAGCTCGTCGGGTATTCGCCGGGCAGGCCGCGGCCGACGCCGTACTGCGCCATCAGCAGGTCGTAGACGGTCGCGACCTTGACCTTGCCGTCTGTGGTCTCGAGCTCCTTGTAGGGAACGCCGCGCTTGATCGACCGGCCCTCGGCGAAGTCGTCGAAGCGAAGCTCTTGGGCGCCGTCGTTGTCTTCGAGGAACGTCAGGGCCGCGTCGATCTTGCTTCCGTCGACGGCGTCCTTCGTCGTGAGGTTCCACTTGCCCTTGGCCTTGCCCCAGCGGTGGCCGACGCTGCCCTGGGGCATCTTCGGGCAGCCGTCGCCGTTGTCCCAGTGCAGGAACTTCCATTCGCCGTTCTCTTCTTCGGCGTACTTCTCGAGCCTGCCCGCGCGCAGGAGCTGTCCGGGCTCGTAGCCGTCGGGCCCCTCGACGAGCTCGACGAGGAACGGCGAGTCCGAGTATTTCTTGCAGTAGTCGAGGAACGGCCCGGTCTGCTTCTCGTGGTGGAACTCGGTCAAGAGCACGTGGTTGACGGCCATCCACCACGCGCCGTCCTGGCCGGCGTTGAGCGAGATCCACTCGTCCGCGTACTTCGCGACCTGGTTGAAGTCGGGCGCGAACACGACCATCTTCGAGCCGTTGTGGCGCGCTTCCGCCGCGAAGTGAACGTCGGGCGTGCGCGTCATGTTGAGGTTCGAGCCCATGACCGCCAGGAACTTGGCGTTGTACCAATCGGCCGACTCGTTGACGTCGGTCTGCTCGCCCCAGGTCTCTGGCGAGGCGTTGGGGAGGTCGCAGTACCAGTCGTAGAACGACAGGCTGACGCCGCCCATGAGCTGCAACATGCGCGAGCCGCACGCGTAGCTGAGCATCGACATCGCCGGGATCGGCGAGAAGCCGGTGATGCGGTCGGGACCGTGCTTCTTGATCGTGTGCACGGCGCAGGCTGCGATGATCTCGAGCACCGTGTCCCAGCTGACCCTGCGGAAGCCCCCCTTTCCGCGCGCGCGCTGGTAGCGCGCGCGCTTCTCAGGATTGGCCATGAGCCAGGCCCACGCGTCGACGGTGTCGACGTGCGCGGCCTTGGCTTCTTCCCACAGGTCCAACAACGCGCCGCGGACGTAGGGATACTTGACCCGCAGCGGGCTGTAGAGATACCAGGAATACGAGATGCCGCGCTGGCAGCCTCGTGGCTCGTACGGCGGGATCTCCTTCGAGATCGTCGGGTAGTCGAGCGCCTGCATCTCCCAGGTGACGATCCCGTCCTTGACGTGGATGTTCCACGAGCACGAGCCCGTGCAGTTGACGCCGTGCGTGCTGCGGACGATGCGATCGCTCTGCCAGCGGTTTCTGTAGAACTGCTCCCAGGCCCGGGTATCGGGCTCGACGCTGTCCTTGATCCAACCGCTGTGGCCGTTGTTGTTTCCGTTCTTCATTGTGCGGTCCTCCGGCCGAAGCGTTCCACGAGCGGGCGGCGAACCGCGCGATACCGGTTCCGCCACAGGTAGTCGAAGACGAGCAGCAAGATCTCCGCGAGCGCGAAGCCGAGCAGCACGAAGCTGAAGGTCGATGGGGGATCCTCGACCCCCTTGGCGGCTTCGTTCTTGAGATAGGCAACCAGTGCCAGCCGCTCGCCGCTCTCGAGCCTGTGCTTGGTGAACACCGGCCGCATGACCTCCGACGGCGGTGCCGCGAGCCACGCGGCGAGCGCCTTGCGGCCTTCGAGTCGCGCGAACGCGCTCGTCAGATCGGGCCCCAAGCGACCACCGCCGAGTCCCGACAGCTCGTTGACGCTATGACACGAGATGCACGCCGGCGCGCCGCTCGCGAAGCCCTCGGCGCCGCGGAACAGTCGCCTGCCGCGCTCGACGTCGGCCGCGGTCAGCGGGCGATCGTCTTCGGGGTTGCCGGCGAACAGAGGCTTCTCGGCGACCGACTCGGCCTCGATGAGGTCGAGCAGCTTGTTGACGCGCGTCGGGTCGAGCCCCGGTACCTGTTGCATTCGCGCGTTGCTGGCCTCGCGTAGCAGCTTCTGCGCGTACTGGTCGCCGCTGTCGATGACCCCGTTCGGGTCCTGGATGAACTTCGCCAGCCATTCGCGCTTCTGCCGCTTGGTTACGTTCTTGAGATCGGGGCCCGTGAGGCGTCCGCCTCCGATCGTGTGGCAGCTGCTGCAGTTGTTCCTGAAGAACGCGATCGTCTCCTCGGAAGGAGCTTGCTTCTGAGCAGCCGCTTCACCGGCGAACAGGGCCGAGAGGACTACGAGCGTTGTTGGGATTCGCATCGGCACCGACTCATGCATGTGGATGGACGCAGGCCAATCAACTCGCGTGCCATGTCCGAGCGGCGCCGGAAGCCGTTGGTTTACAGCGCTCCGGCGGCTTGGTCGTCGCCCAGGTGCCTACTGCGGTATGCAGTGGTGCATACCGGTTGCGGCGTCGGTCCCGCACATCGTGTTTACAGCTTGCTTTCGAGGGTGTGGCGCTTGCTAATGTGAGTCGCACACGACCGGGGGGCTTGGACCCTTCGTGTCCCGATCATCGACCGCGCGACGCGGCCACCAGCTCTCACATGTGCAGACTCTCGCGCTCCGAACTCTGGCTCCTGTTCGCCTCCGTGGGCCTCGGCTTGTGGCTCACGCTCGCGATGCCCGTGTTCGCTCAGGAGTCCTATTACTGGTGCTATGGAGAGCACCCGGACCTCTCGTACTTCGATCACCCGCCGATGGTCGGCTGGCTGATCTGGCTCGGGACCGCTCTGTTCGGCGACGGCGCCCTGGGGATCCGACTCGGTACCTGGATCAGCGGAACGGTCACGGTCTTGGCCGGTCTCGAGCTGTTGCGCGCGTTCGATGCCCCGCGGTGGGCCCGGATCGCGTGGCTGACGCTGAGCCTGATCGTGCCGTCCATGGTGATCTGCCGGTTCTTCAGCAACCCCGACCCGCCGCTGTGCTGCTTCTGGATGTTGACGCTGGTCGCGCTGTGGAAGGCGCGCTCGGGCAGCCTCGGGTGGTGGGCGCTCGCCGGCCTGATGGCCGGTAGCGCGCTGCTGAGCAAGTATACAGCGGTGTTTCTGGCAGTCGGCGGCGTCGTGGTCCTCATCGCCGACCCGAGCATGCGCCGGCAGCTCCGCCGACCCGGTCCGTATCTCGGTGTCGCCACGGCGGTCGTGACCTTCATGCCGGTGATCTGGTGGAACGTGACGAACAACTTCGAGTCGTTCCGCTACCAGACCTCCGATCGCTGGAGGCACGCGGAGTTCGGCCTGCGGGGTCTGGGCGAGCTCACGAGTGGACAACTGCTGGTGCTCAACCCCGTCGTCGCGGCCGCGCTGCCGGTGACCGTCTGGTGGTTGTGGCGGCGCAGTCGTGCGAAGGACCCGCGCACCCTGTGGCTGCTGGCGTTCGGCTTGCCGATGGTCGGGTTCCTGCTCGCACTCTCGGTCGTGATCCAGGTCAAGCTCAACTGGCTGATCCCCGGTCTCCTGCCGCTTCTGGTCGGGGTGGCGCTTTGGTGGGGCGAGAGTGGTTTCTCGCACCGGCATGCCGTCGCGGCGCGCAGGCTCGTGCGCGCGGCCGCGATCCTCGCGATCCCGCTCGCGCTCGCCCCGCTGGTCGTGCTGGTCCCGCAACACTCCGGCTCGAGCTGGTCCGGCTGGGACGAGATCGCCTCGCGAGCCGAGCACTGGAAAGAGGTCGTCGACAATCCGGACAAGAAGCAAGGCAACGTGTTCTTCTTCGCCGGCGACTACCGCGACGCTGCCCAGCTCACGCGTCACCTCAAGCTCCTTGCCGAAGGCGCCGAGTCCGGGAAGAGCGTCGAGCCGGCGATGGCGGAAAACGTGTTCGGCGAGTGCGCCAAGGAGCTCGATCACTGGGAGCAACCCGGCAAGCGCGTCGGTCAGGACGCGATCTTCGTGTTGCCCCGCCCCGACAGCCGCGCCGGCACCCTGGAGACGGCTACCCGATACTTCGAGAGCATCAAGCGCGTCGAACGGGTCCGCGTCAAGCGGCTGGGAATCCAGGTCCTGGCAGCGGACGTGTTCGTTTGTCGCGGCTATCGAGGTCCGAGGCTCTGCCCCTAACAAATGTGTCAGAGACATTCTTTAGGGGCAGACGCTCACCGACGAAACGCTCGGTGCGTGAGCAGCAGTACGAGCGCGAGGACCCCCACGCCCGGGATCACCGCGGGCCAGGCTTGCCCGGTCTGGCGCGCGAGCATCGGACTGAACTGATTGAGCCCGTAGTAGACCGCCAGGGGCACGAACGAGAACGCGAACGCCGACATCCGGCCGCTGCGCTTGGACAGGACTCCGATCGGGAATCCGACGAGCGCGAACAGCAGCGCGGCCAGAGCGTGGCAGGTCCGCCACCAGACATGCCAGGTCGCCAGGCCCGGTCTCGGGCACGTGCCCGTGTGCAACTCCGCCAACAACTGGGCCGTGCTCGTGTCCTTGACCCCTTCATGGGAGAATCCGAGCATGTTCCGCAGATCGATGACCATGTGCAACGTGCTCTCCAACCGCGTCTTGACGTGCAACTTGCCGCCGCTGCGATCGATGGCGTAGCCCTCGACATCGATCAGGTCGATGACCAGGAAGCGACCGGTCGGATCCGAGGACAGCCGGCATTCGCGAGCGAACCCGTCGTAGGTGATGGCGCCTTTCGTACGAAGCCCGAACGTCACGTCCTTGTAGACATCCCCTTGCTTCTTCTGCCAGACCATGACGATGCGATTGTGAAACGAGATGCGGTTTTTCGTCGGGCGGTTGCTCATGACGAACTGCCCGATCAGCGTCGTGGAGATGTGGAACTTCTTGAAGTGCACGTACGGGATCATGTCGTGCAACAGCCACTCGTTGAGCGAAGAGACCGCCGCTCCGACGCACAGCACCGCTCCCATGAGCCGTAGCGGGCTCTGTCCCATCCCGCGCAACGCCAGGATCTCGTTGTCGGCGGCCGCTCTGCCGAACGTGAACACGACGGCGACGAGCAACGAGATCGGCAGGAGGTGCGGAATCGCGTCGAGCGCGAACATCAGCGTGATCTCGAACGCGGCGAGCAGCCGGAGCCCCTGTCCCTCGGCCAGCCCACGCGGGATCAGTGCGATCAACGACACCCCGAACAGCGTCACGAACGTCACGCAGAGGTTGATCAGGATTTCTCTGATGTAGTACTTGTGAAACCGCCACACGAGCGAGCTGCCGATAGTGCCGTCGAACAGACGACACTACCGGGGCGGTCGTACCCAGGGAAGCCGGAAGTCGAGGGCGTGTCGCTCCCACGCGCGCGACTAGCGGATCCACAACTCCGCGCTGCTCGTCAGATGCGGGGTCGTCCCACGGAACACAACGCCCTGCAGGTAGAAGTCGAGCCCGCGCAGCTGCGCGTCGTTCGGGATCGCGAGTGCGACCTTGGACTTGCCCGAGGCCGGCAGCGTCCCGATGCCGACCGGGAACGCGTTGCCGATGTCGATCAGCAGGTTTCTGTTCCACGGGGTCTTCAAGCGCTTGCGCGACGGCGAGAGGAACACGCCGAACACCTGGCCGTTCTGGCCCGATACCTCGTAGGTCGCCGAGCCGCCCGTCGCGCCCGGTTGCGTGACGAGGAGGCCGTCGGGCAGGCCGTAGAGTGCGAGCAGCTGTCTCAGGTTCGGTCGGTTGCCGATGTTCTGGGTTCCGGTGATCTTGGTCCCGGTCTTCTTGAGCGCTGCGCGAACCTCCGCAACGGTGAGGATGTGGCCGGTCTGCTCGCGGACCGATCCGACGAACGCAGCGATCACCCCTGCGACCAGAGGAGCCGCCGCGGAGGTGCCGCCGAACTGGGCGGTGTAGGTCTGGCGATCGTCGCGGTTCGGGTAGAACAAATCCCCGTAGCCGAGCGAGACGACGTTCATGCCCCAGCCGTTGGCGTCGATGCGCGTGCCCCAGGCCGAGAAACTGGCCTTGACGGTCTTGGCCCCGTCGGTCGCCGCTGCGATGAACGCCGTGCTGCTGGTAGAGGTCGGAAGGTAGCGGTTGCCGAACTTCGACGTGTCATCGAGGTTGTCGTTGGCGTTGCCCGCCGGGATCGAGTAGCAGATCCCTTTCGCGCCGGCTGCTCGGCACGCGTCGAACTCGGCCTGCTGGAAGTCGATCGGGTAGTTGGGCCCGGTCGGCGGGCCGCCTCCGTACGAGGAGCTCATGACGTCCCCGGGACCGAGAGTGCGCGTCGCGAGGCTGATGCTGTTCGCAGATCCGTTCGTGAGACTGATCAAGTAGAACCGGCGCGCCGCGCTGCCCATGCCGTGGATCCCGTACGCGTTCCTGCTCGCCGCCATGATGCCCGTGCAAGCCGTGCCGTGATCCATCCAGCCACGCATCGTGAACGGGAAGCTCGGGGGCGAGCCGAGGTAGTTGGATGCCACGAGCCCCGGGTGATCCTCGTGTCCGAGCAGCCACGAGCCTTCGTGGTGGCACATGTTGTTGTCGGGGAACCGCGCGCCGACGACGCTCATGATCGCGTTGTACTCGAAGCCTGCCGGTGCCGCGCCCAGGTAGCCCTGCTGCGAGGTGTAGCTCGGAGTCGTCGGCGGAATGTCCTGCATCATGTGCGGCACGAACGGAGCGTACGCGGTCTCGACGAACGGGTAGGTGTTCAGCTCGTCGACCAGGAACTCGGTCCGGGTCTTGCCGCTCGTCGTGATCAGATAGTAGTTGTTGAGGTCGGCGAGCGGCGGCTCACCGGCGGCCAGGTTCTTGCCGAGCTCGGTCCGTTCGCGGTCGAGCTCGTCGACCGGGCGCGTGAACAGCCGGGCGACGGTGTCGCTCGCGAGCGTCGCCGAGAGCAGCGCCCGTGCCTCGCGGTCGAGCCCCGTGAACCGACCGCGGACACGGCGCACCCGCAACCCTTCGCGGAACTTCAACACGACGCGATTCGCCTGGTAGATCTCCGGCTCGAGCCGGAACGGCCGTTGGGGGCGATAGATCCAACGTTCGGTGTGCTGCGCGGTCGCCGTCGAAAGGAAGAGTGCAGCTCCGCCGAGAGCCGCGGCGAGCGTCTTCATGTCATGACCTCCAGGTTCAGGTTCGGATCACGGGGCAACGACTGCATTGACCTTCGTCCGTCGCGAGGACTCACGAAGTCGCGGAAAAAAAGCCTCGCCATCCCACACGTTACGCAGGCGCCGTTGCCCACCTATGCCTTGTGCCCGATAGCAGCGATCACATGTACGAGGCCGAATTCCGCACCTTCCAGAAGACCGGCGACCGCGCCGCTCTCGCCCGCGCCTTCGACGGAGTCGCTCCGTCGCTGTTGATGATCGCCGGACAGCTGCATCCGAGCGGAGTCGACCCCGAGGATCTCGTGCAGACGACCTTCGTGCGCGCGATCGAAGTCGCAGACCGGTACGACGCAACGAGGCCGCTTCTGCCATGGCTCTCGGGCATGTTGGCTCGTGTCGCATTCGAGGCTCGTCGCAGGAGCTTGCGCGGGATCGACACGCATCGGCTCGACCGGTTCCGGACACCTGCGACGCCGCTCGACGAAGCCGAGACGCGAGAGCTCGGGCTCGCGCTCGCACGCGTGCTCGAGGCGTTGCCCGGGCACTATCGCAGCGTGTTGGTCGATCGACTCGTGCACGGTCGATCGATCGCGGAGATCGCCAGGAACCACAACTGCGCCCCGGCGACGGTCAAGACCCGGCTGGCTCGCGGAAAGCAGCTCGCGCGCCACGCGCTGCCCGCCGGACTGTCGCTCGGGCTCGTTGCCGTCCTGCGCGTTCGCGGACTCGCAGCGGTGCGTGGCCGTGTGCTCGCACGTGCCCGCAAGCGGGCGGTGATGCGCTGGTCCGTGCGCGCCGCGGCCGTAGCCGCGATCACGGCCGTGCTCACGGCATCGACGGTGCCGCTGATCCGCGTCGATGGGGGGGAGCAGCGCGCCGCCACCGACCCGAAGACGGAGCCTGTCGCCGCTGCCGGACCTGAGGCGCCAGCGCCCGAACGAAGGGTCGCTCCTGTCGCTACGACCGTGATTCGAGGCCGCATCGTCGGAGCGACCGAGGTTTCGATGCGGGGAGCGCGCGTGCTCGCGTACCCGGGGTCGGCCACGGACGCGGTGCAGCAACGCAGGCGTCTGTGGTCCGTGCTCGATTCAGGCACGGTCGGGGGCGTCGCTCCGCTGGAGGTGGACGGGCCGCCGGTAGCCACGGCGAGCGTGCGCGACGATCGCAGCTTCGTGCTCGAAGGGGTCGAAGTCGGGCACTACCGGCTCGTTCTCGACCATGAGTTCTATGCGTTCGTCCGCCCGGTCGCCGTCAGTGTCGGAGATGCACGACGGCCGTACGACCTCGGGTACCTCGACGCGTACTGCGGTGGTCTGGTGCGCGGCCGCTTCGTCGGCCCGCGTGTCAGCAGCGACGCAGTCGATCTCGAGGTCGAGCCCGACCCGCTCGACATCGTCGAGAATCCGAAGCGGTGCTTGTCGTTGCGACTGGCCGACGGAAGCAAGGTCGCGAAGCTCGATGCCGGCGGAGTGTTCGAGTTTCGTGCTGTGTGGCCGGCGAGCAAGGTCCGGATCACGATGGCCGGTGGTCTCGCTGCAGCCGACGTGTTCCCGCTCGCTGCCGGCGACGTGCGTGACGTGCTCGTCACGGTGCGCCCGGTGGGGTCGTTGCATGTCACCGTGCGAAACGAGTGCGGGCGCGGCATCACCGGCGCGCGCGTGTCGATCGATGGCCGCGAAAGATCGCGGCGCACGGATGAGGGCGGAGAGTGCGACATCGCCGTGATGCCCGCCGGCAGGCACCGTGTCACGATCGCCGGCCCGGGCCGCCTGTCGGAAACGCGTGAAGTCGTCGTGCCCACGGCCTCACGCCGATCGCTGGTCGTGACGCTCTCGGCCGGCGCGAGCGTATCGGGTCGCGTGCTGGACCAGCGCGGACAAGCTGTCGCGGGCGCCGCCATCGCGGTTGGCGTCGGCGACGGGTTCACCGCCGGCCGGGGTTCGCCGGAGCCGGTCTCGGTCAGCGGCAACGACGGGAGCTTCCGGGTCTCGGGGATCCTTGCCGACGGCGGCACCCTGCGCGTAACGCACGCGGAGTATCCGCCGGAGGTCGTGCGCGTTCGGCCTCGGCAGACCGACCTCGAGGTCGTGCTCCGCGATCCCGCGACTGTATCGGGTCGTGTGCGCGACCGCATGACCGGTCTGCCGGTGGCGAGCTTCGACGTCGAGATCGTCGAACGCGGCCCGTTCTCCATCGAGCGCGCGATACGCCGGCGCGCGGTCCGGAGTGCGTCGGGCGGTGACTTCGTGCTCGATCGTGTGCCGGCCGGCTCGTTCGTTCTGCGCGTTACCGCGCCCGGACGCGAGCCCGGCGTGCTGCCGATCCAGCTGACGGCGGGGCAGCACCTCCGCGTCGAGACGATCGCGCTCGGACCGTCCGCCGTCGTGCGCGGGCGGGTGCTCGGTCCCACGGGAGCTCCGGTTCCCGGCGCGCGAGTCACGCTTCGTGCCGGGCGGGCCTCGACGGACCCGCTCGAGGAGCGCAGCGTGCTGACGGACAGGCTCGGGAGGTTCGAGCTCGGGGACGTTGCGTCGGGCCGGGTCACGGTCGTCGCCCGCGCGAGCGGCTTTGCTCCCGGGCGGTCCAAGCGGCTGCGTATCCGGCCGGGCGACCAACGCGAGGACGTCGTCGTTCGCTTGGATGCCGGGGGCACGATCGAGGGGCGCCTCGCCGTCGGAGTCGGTCGCGGGACGCTCGGCTGGCGGGTCGTCGTGCACCGTGCGTTCGTGTTCGACGGGCGCGTCGCCGACGTCGGGCGCGACGGTGCGTTTCGGATTCCCAACCTCGTGCCCGGGCGCTACGAGATCGAAGCGATCGACACGTACGACAAGGATCCCGCAGCGCGCACGGTCCTCGGCCGTGCTCGCGTGCGTCGCGGCGAGACCGCTCGCGTCGAGCTCGATGCCCGCGACAACGTGGCTCGCGGAATCGAGCTCGTCGGCCGGGTCGGGTTGCGTGGCGTGGCCCGGCGGTCGCTGGTCGTGATGGCGACCCGCGGGGACGAACCGCGTCCGTTCGCGACGGCGCGCGTCGAGGACGGACGGTTTCGGATTCCCGGGCTCGAGCCGGGCGTCATCCACCTGTGGCTCTACGGCGACGCGGGTCCGCTGGGCCTACCGCACACAGTCGAGCTGCCGCGAGGCCGAACCGTGGAGGCCGTGAGCTGGCAACTCGGAACCGCCAGGCTGGGCGGCCGGGTGATGACGCGCCAAGGGACCGCGGTTGCCGGCGCGCTCGTCGAGCTCGCGTTGGCAGATCGGACGGCGCAGTGCGTCTGCGGGCCGGACGGACGATTCGTGTTCGAGGGTCTCGAACCCGGAACCTACCGGGCCCGCGGAGAGTCGCTCGATGCGCAGGGCGCCCGCGTCCTGACGATCGAACCCACCGATGTGCGGGTCCGCGAAGGTGGCCCGAGCGTCGAGCTCCTGGCGCGCTGACCCGCTGCCCCTAATGAACGTGTCAGAGACATTCGTTAGGGGCACGCGCGGGTGATCCTCACCAACCGAGGAAGAGCCTGTCTTCGTCGTCGAGCGGGTGCTCGTCCATGACCATCGGTTCGTGGTCCGGGTCGCTGAAGCCGCCGACTTCCTCGGAAGCAAACGGACTCGCAGGCGGTCTCGAAAGCCACTCACTCGCCTGGATGGTTTCGCCCATGTTGCCTCCTTGCGGTCTGTCCGACTGCAACAGCGGCATGCGGCGGCGAACCGTTTGCGGTTTTTCGGGTTTTTTGCCGCGTCAGCGGGCCTCGCGCTGCTCCCGGCGCTTCCGCTCGATCAGCACGCGCCGGTGCATCATCCGGGTCTTGGCGCGATATCCGACGATACCGGCCGTCGCCGGCAGCAGCGCACCGAGCACGGGGTCGGAGAACGGCAGGGTACCGTGACGCTCGATGTGGATCCCCGTCTCGACGTTGCGCAGCACGCACGTGTTGTGGGACAGGTGCGGGCGCAGGGACTCGGCCGAGGGCAGCGCCGTGATGTCGATCGGCAGCCCCTCGCGCTGGAGGTGTCCGCACAGGACCTGCCCGAACACCTGCAGCATCGGATACGCCGTGTCGAACAGCCGGCGCACGTCGACGAAGCACATCGCCATCGTGTCCGCGGGAAGCAGCTCGGGGTGCGCGGTCGCGAGCGACGTCTGTGGCGTCGCGCCGCGGCGGACCGCCGACCGCAGTGCCTGCGGGAACAGGCTGAACAGCAAGTGGGTGTCGGTCACGCACCAGGTGGGTGCGAACGGGAAGTCCTCGCCGATCGAACTCACCCACCAGCCCTTGTAGGGGCCGATCTTCGTTTCCGCCAGATACGTGCCGCGCCGCATACGTCCGTTCAGGCGGTGGCGGGGGCGCTGGGTCTCCGCGATCTTCGCCATCAACTTCGCGAAGGCCGCGCCGAACTTCGGCGCGTCTTCGAGCGACAGTGCGACCGTGGTCCCGGTGTAGAACAGGCCTCCTTGGCTCGGCGAGTTCCACACCGTCAGCGTGTTGCCACAGTGCGCGAGCAGGTCCTCGACAAACCGGACGCCCGTGAAGCGCTGCATGTCCTCGGCGAAGTGTCGCTGCATCTGGCCGCGGGCTCGCGGATCGAAGCGGCCGACGACGTCGAGGAGCGTGTTCCAGATCCGCTGTGGCTCCACGCGAGCCGCGAGCGCCAGGCTGGAGTCGGCCGGGATCGTGCCGAGATCGGTGTTCGTCAAGCCAGCCGCGTCGAGCAAGCTGAGCAGGCCGGTCTTCTCCGACATGGCGACGTGCGTGCGCGAGACGAAGCCGGAGCCTTCGAGCCCGCTCTCGCTCACGATCGCTTCGATCTTGTCGAGCCCGAGGGCGGCCAGCATGCGTCCGACCTGCGGTGGCATGCCGCGCGTCAGCCCGAGCAGCGCGCCGGTGTCGATGAAGCTGCGGCAGGTGAGCCGCTCGACACGGACCGCGGCGTGGTGGCGTGCGAACGCCGGATTGCCCGAGAGCCCCTTGCCGTGTCCGCGCAGACGGCGGGCGACGTCGTCGCACGACACCGTGCCGAAACCGACGATCAGGTACTTGCCCGAAACGCTCGGCGAGAGCGAGAGCATGCCCGGCGGGAGCCCCTCGAGGAGCTCGCCGATGGTCGAGAGGGCGGCACCCGCACGGGCGCCGAGGTTCACGACCAGACCTCCGCTGACTGACGACTCCTTCGGATTGATGTCGGACAGGAACGCACACCCGGGCCGGCGGAACAGCTCGACGCCGAGTCCGAGGATCTTCCGCGCACGAGCGAGCCGTTGGCCGCGCAGCCCGCGGCTCATGCCGGTGCGGATCGCCGCCAGCACCCGCTTGCGCAACGCTCGAACCTCGGGTTCGGCCGCGAGCCTCTCCGTGAGGTTTGCGCTGTTCGGATCGGGGACGGAGGACCCGGCCCATTCGACGTAGACCAGCGTGGTCTTGGGAGCAGCCCGCAGCAAGGCGGGGTCTTCGGGCCGCGGAGGAACGCCGAGAGTGGGCGAACCCAGCACGCCGAAGAGCAGAGAGAGAAGTAGAGTCCAGCTGATCGTGACCATGGGATCCCCGTCTCGCTTGGCAGCAGTCGAACGACCGAGAAGCGGACCGTGCAGCGTGAACCCCCGGGTCACGCCGCACCCGCCTGCTCCCTCTCGGTCACAGCCAGGAAGCAGCTAAACGAAAACGCGCTGGCGCCCGTGGGTTTGCAGTCACAGCCGCGCGGAGCGCAGGCGCAGCGCGTTGCCGACCACCGAGACCGAGCTCAGGCTCATGGCCGCCGCAGCGAAGACAGGGCTCAGCAGCAGGCCGGTGAACGGATACAGGACGCCGGCCGCGATCGGCACGCCGATGGTGTTGTAGACGAAGGCGAAGAACAGGTTCTGCTTGATGTTGCGCATCGTCGCCTCCGATAGCCGGCGGGCGCGGACCAGGCCACGCAGATCCCCTTTGACCAGTGTGATCCCCGCGCTCTCCACCGCGACGTCGGCGCCGGTGCCCATCGCGATGCCGATGTCCGCCTGTGCGAGGGCCGGGGCATCGTTGATGCCGTCGCCGGCCATCGCGACGACCTTGCCGTCTTCGCGCAGCCGCTTGATCACGTCGTTCTTGTTCTCGGGCAGGACTTCGGCGTGGATCTCCTCGATGCCGACCTTGTTGGCGACCGCCTTGGCCGTCGTGCGGTTGTCGCCGGTCAGCATGACGATCGTGAGCCCTTCCTCGCGCAGCGACCCGATCGCTTCGGCAGTGGTGGGCTTGATCGGGTCCGCGACGCACACGAGGCCGAACGGCCTGCCGTCGACCACGACGAACATCGCGGTCTCGCCCTCGCCGCGCTGCCGCTCCGCGCGCTCGGCGAGCGGGCCCGGATCGACGCCCAGGGTCTCGAGCAGGCGCCTGTTGCCGAGCGCGACCTCACGTCCATCGACCGTGCCGCGGACACCCTTGCCGGTCATCGAATCGAACTCGCTCGTCTCGCGCAGGTCGACGCCGCGCTCCTCGGCCGCAGCGACGATCGCCGCGGCGAGCGGATGCTCGCTCGCGCGCTCGAGACTCGCCGCGAGCTGCAGCATTTCGAGCTCGTCGACGCCGTCGGCCGTGACCAACGTAGTCACTTCGGGCTTGCCCTCGGTCAGCGTGCCGGTCTTGTCGACCACGAGTGTGTCGACCTTGGCAAGCCGCTCGAGCGCCTCGGCGTTCTTGATCAGCACTCCGGCCTGGGCTCCGCGGCCGGTGCCGACCATGATCGACATCGGGGTCGCCAGCCCCAGGGCGCACGGGCAGGCGATGATCAGCACCGAGACCGCCGCGACCAGCGCGTAGGCCATGGCCGGCGACGGCCCGAAGATCGACCAGACGATGAAGGCCAGGACCGCGGTGCCCACCACCGTCGGCACGAAGTAGCTCGCGACGACGTCGACGAGGCTCTGGATCGGCGCGCGCGAGCGCTGGGCCTCGGCGACCATCTGGACGATCTGCGCGAGCATCGTCTCGCTGCCGACGCGCTGTGCCTGGAACACGAAGCTTCCCGACTGGTTGAGCGTGCCGCCGCTCACCCGATCGCCTTCGGTCTTCTCGACCGGCACCGGCTCGCCGGTGAGCATGGACTCGTCGATCGTGCTGTGCCCCTCGACGACTTCGCCGTCGACCGGGACCTTCTCGCCGGGGCGGACCCGCAGCCGGTCACCGACCGCGACTTCGTCGAGCGGTACCTCCTCGTCGTTGCCGTCGTCGCGGACCCGCCGCGCGGTCTTGGGGGCGAGGCCCAACAATGCCTTGATCGCGCCGCTCGTGCGCTCGCGCGCGCGGAGCTCGAGGACCTGGCCCACGAGCACCAGCGCGATGATCACCGCCGCAGCCTCGAAGTAGACGTCGACCTGACCCTCGGGGCCGCGGAACGCGACCGGGAACACGCCCGGCGCCAGCGTCGCGACCACGCTGTAGAGGTAGGTCACGCCGACACCGATCCCGATCAGGGTCCACATGTTCGGGCTCGTCCTGAGCAGCGACGCCCAGCAGCGCTTGAACACCGGCCACCCGGCCCAGAGCACGACCGGCGTTGCGATCGCCAACTGGATCCAGTGGGCGACCTGACGCGGGATCGCATCGCCGAACGAGAGTCCGAACAGATGGTCGCCCATGACCCAGACCAGCAGCGGCAGTGCGAGCGCGGCGCTGAACCAGAACCGCCGGGTCATGTCGTGGAGCTCCGCGCTCGACCCACTGTCCTCGCCGCTGGCTACCTTGGGCTCGAGCGCCATGCCGCAGATCGGGCAGTCCCCGGGCCCGACCTGCTCGATCTCCGGATGCATGGGACACGTGTAGATCGCATCGTCCGGCGCGGACTCGGCGCGATCTCCGATGTAGCTCTCGGGCTCGCCGTCGAACCTGCCGGCGCAGTGTGCCGAGCAGAAGAAGTAGGTCTCTCCTTTGTGATCGCGGCGGTGCTCGGCGCGCTTCGGATCGACGGTCATGCCGCACACCGGGTCCCGGGCCGGTGCTCCGGCGTTACGGGCGCGTCCGGGTCGATGTCGGGCCTGGTCCATGTCCACCTCCGTTGCCACGTGTGGCAAACAGAGATGGTCCCAGTCTCCCGAAGGTCAAGGTCCGGCGGCAAAAAGCGCCGGAGGGCCCACGAATCTCAGAGGAGGATCCGGACCTTCTTGGTGCGCTTCGGGCAGCAAGGCGGCTTCGAATCGGTCTTGGCAGGCTGCGTCTGGGTCTTGACCTTGATCTGCGGGCATTCGACACACTTCGTTTCGACCGTTTGTGCGGGCACACGAACGGTCGTGGTTTGCGTCGCCTTGGCCGGTGCGGCGCAGCAGACCTGAGTCGGCTTCGCACGGCAAGCAGGCGCCGCGGCTGCCGAACGGCAGCAGGCGGGCTGCTGCGCGGGCTGACAACAGCTCCCGCAGTGTGCTGCGGCCCGGGTGACGATCTTCACGGCGCAGCACGCGTTTTTGCCATTCTGCTGGCGAGTCGGGGCCTTTGGCAGGCACACGATCACGCAGCAACGCACGGGCGCCTTCGTCTCGGCGACCGAGTTGCCGCACTTGCCGCAGCACGGTGCCTGCGCCATCTTCTTGCAGCAACCGCTCGGTGCCTGCGCCATCTTCTTGCAACAACCGCTCGGTGCCTGCGCCATCCTCTTGCAACAACCGCTCGGTGCCTGCGCCGGCATCGTGCAGCAACCGCTTGGTGCCTGTGCCTGCGTTGTGGCCGCGGCCTGGCAGCAGCCGGCCGAGATGCGGACGACCTTCGTCGCCTGTGTGGGGTTGCACTGCACGGCGCAGCCACGTGCCTGCGCCACGCGTTCGCAGGGTGCTTGCGCGACCGCCGCGGTCGGCGCGAGCGCCAAGACCGAGCTCAGCAACAGTCCTTGAATCGTTCTCATCGTCGTTCTCCTCCGAGTCTCACTTGTTTCGTACGGTCGGTTTGCGATCGAGCAGCTGGAGCTGATCGGATGTCAGAGTGCCGCGGACGACCAGGATCGAATGCAGCACCTGTTTGAGTTGGCGTGACCGGAGGTTGCAGATGCGCTCCGCGATCTTGCACACGCGGTCCTCGTCGAGCGGTTCCTGGACGAGAGCATGCTCGAGCTCTTGACGCGCCTCACCTGCCTCACGGGCAAGGTCGACCCGGATGGTCCGTCACGTCATGCCGCACCCGCGGATGCGATCGAGCTGCTCTGGACTCAAGCCGAGCTCGGGTACGGACACCGCCAGCGCGGTCGCTCGCTTCTCGGTGTGCTTCTGGGCCGCGAGCTCGTGCATCAGGTTCACGTTCCACCATGCGCTCGACGCGAGTCCGCCGGCCAATGCCCAGATCACGAACGGCTGAAGCTCGGCGAGTATCCGACGAATCGTCATTGCTTCTCCTCGTTGAAGATCGTGCTGACGAACTTCGCTTCGGGCCGCGCTTCCAGCCGGCGAAGCTCGTCGTCGAACTCGTCGACGGGGTCGGCGGCGACCGGGCGATTGTCGAGGGTTCCGAACAGCGCGTTCACGACGTCAGGCCGGCCGGCGTTCGTTTCCTGGTCGCGGAGCCTCGGTCTCGCGTTGGACAAGACCGCTCCGATGGCTACCGCTCCGAGCACGGCGGCGGCCACGCGTGGCAGCAGCCGTCTGGCTCTTCGCGCCAACCGCTGGCTCGGAGACCCGAGGCGTGTTGCGGCCGCGGCCACGATCCGATCGCGCAGCTCCTCGCTCGGGCACACCGGGCCGGCGCGGGACAGCAGGCCGGCCAGCTCTTCGATCCGCGCGACGGCTTCGCGGCACTCGGCGCAGGCCAGCAGATGGCGCTCGACGATGTCTTCGTTGTCGTCGAGCTCGCCATCGACGTAGGCACCCAAGAGCGTCCGGATTGACTCGCAGCCTTCCATGATCGGTTGGTTGGATGCCTGGACCCGGTTCATTTCATCCATGTTTCCTTGCCTCCAGGCGAACGCCGGCGAGCATGCCCATGAGCCGCTCGCGCCCGCGGAGGAGCCGAGAAGTCACGGTTCCGATGGGCAGATCGAGGGCTTCTCCGATCTCGGAGTAGCTCAGTCCCTCGATCTCGCGCAGGACGACGACCGCGCGCTGGTCCGGTGACAGCTCCAGCAAGAGGCGATCGACGAGTGCGCGTTCTTCGGCCAGTGACGCTGCTTGTTCAGGCGTCGGCAGATCGGACTCGACGAGCTCCGACAGCTCCGACGTGTGTCGCCGCCTGCGCGCACGCAGCAAGCCGAGCGTGTGGTTGACCGTGAGACGGAACAGCCACGTCGAGAACCGCGAGCGCCCCGCGTAGCTGGCGACCTTGTCGATCAGGCGGACGAACACGTCCTGGGTCGCATCCTCGGCGTCGGCGTCGTTGCCGAGCATCCTGCGGCAGATCGTGAAGATGCGCGCCCCGTAGTGATTGTCGATCTCTCCGATCGCGTCGACGTCGCCGCGTTGCAGCCGGCGAATCGTGTCCTCCCCGACCTCGCGGGCGCGAAACGGTCCCGCGTGCACGCTGGGGATCGAATCACGCGAAACCGGAGATGAGGAGCGTTGTTTATGGCGCAATGAGGGACTCTTCCGCAACACCGACGCCCGGACGTCGTGATTTCATCCGAAACGGACCAAACGCAGCCCGGCAGCGATTGCTCCGGACGAGCGACGACGGCGAATTCGAGCGCCTCATGGCATCGCGGAGGAGGTTGTCGCAGATCGGGACCGACCGGCGACGGATGCCACGCACGCGGGCGTCGTAGACTTCGGTGGAGGGGAGTGCGCGTGAACGAGGGGTCGTGGGCGCACATTCCAGCACCAGCCCATGCTCTTCAACTCGTACACCTTCGTACTCCTGTTCCTGCCCATCGTCCTGCTCGGCTACGAGCTGACGGGCCGCGTCCACGGCAGGCGCGCGGCGATGGGATGGCTGGTTCTGGCATCACTCGTCTTCTACGGGTGGTGGAACCCGCCATACGTGGGGCTGATCCTCGGATCGGCGATCGTCAACTACGCGCTCGGCCGCGCGCAGCAGCGCAAGCTGGCCAGGGACGGTGCACCGAGCCGCGCGATCCTGGCGTTCGCGCTCGTCCTGAACCTCGGACTCCTCGGCTACTACAAGTACCTCGGGTTCTTCCTGGCCACGGCGAACGCCGTGATCGGCACCTCGTTCTCGACCGTCTCGATCATCCTGCCGCTGGCGATCTCGTTCTACACGTTCCAACAGATCGCCTACGCGATGGACGTCAAGAACGGCAAGATCCACGAGTGCCCGTTCCTCGAGTACCTGCTGTTCGTCACGTTCTTTCCGCAACTGATCGCGGGACCGATCGTCCACCACAGAGAAGTCATCCCGCAGTTCCACGCATCGACGAGCCGACTGCGCACGAGCGATCTTGCGGTCGGTCTGTCGATCTTCACGATCGGTCTGGCCAAGAAGGTCCTGCTCGCCGACAGCATCGCCCCGGCAGCCGAGCGCGTGTTCGGACAGGTCGAGCTCGGGACGACGCCCGGACTCGTCATGGCCTGGACCGGGGTCGTGGCGTTCGCGCTGCAGCTCTACTTCGACTTCTCGGGCTACAGCGACATGGCGATCGGACTCGGCCGGATGTTCGGCATCCGGATCCCGCTCAACTTCGACTCGCCCTACAAGGCGCTCTCGATCGTCGACTTCTGGCGGCGATGGCACATGACGCTATCGCGGTTCCTGCGCGACTACCTCTACATCCCGCTCGGCGGCAACCGCAAGGGCAGGGCCCGGCGCTACTTCAACCTGATGACGACGATGGTGCTCGGCGGCTTGTGGCACGGCGCCGGCTGGACCTTCCTCGTGTGGGGCTTCCTGCACGGCCTGTATCTGATGGTCAATCACCTCTGGGCGCACGTGACGCGCGACATCGAGTGGGCACGTGCGCAGGGCATGCGGTTCGTCTACCAAGCCACGACTTTCGTCGCCGTGCTGTTCGCGTGGGTGTTCTTCCGCGCCGAGAGCTTCGCCGGCGCCGGTCACGTCGTGCGTGGAATGCTCGGGCTGTCCGGTATCGGCTCGCTGCCCGGCAAGTCGACGATGCTGCTCGCGTTCGCGCTTCTCGCAGTCGCCTGGTTCGCGCCCAACACGCAACAACTGCTCGCCCGCTACCGTCCCGCCTTCGACTTCGGGCGGCGCAAGACCGCGCCCGGACTTCGGCTCACGATGGCGCACGGGTTCGTTCTCGGCGTCGTGTTCGGCGTATCGCTGATGGGGCTCAACGTCGTCTCACAGTTCCTCTACTACCAGTTCTGACATGCCCACCGCTACGCGACTCTGGTTTCGCTTCCTCGCATCCCTGCTGGCAGGCGCGGTCGTCTCGTTCGGTGGCATCTATGTGTTCAACCTCGTCGTCGATCCCTACGGGATCCGCGGCGATCAAGGGCTCGAGCTCGCGACGCGGCCGTACCTCGAGCTCAACGAAAGGCTGCACAAGGCCTATGCGGTGGTGCACGCGCGACCACGGACGCTGGTGCTCGGAAGCTCACGCGCCGAGACGGGCCTCTCGGTCAGCTCGCTCGGTCCCGACGCCTACAACCTCGGGCTCTCGGGCGCGACGATGTTCGAGCAGGCGGCCTATCTCGAGCACGCGGTGATGTCCGCCCCGGTCAAACGTGTCTTCTGGGGTCTCGACTTCTTCGCGTTCAACGGGCGACTCCCGGCGCACCAGGCGACCTTCGACCCCGACCGCCTGGCGACTGCCTCGCGACCCGTGGCCAAAGACGCTCTGGCCAGCGAAGGCGTGCTGTCACTGGACGCGTTCTGGGCCGCGATCAAGACCTGTCTGGGCCAGCGTGGCTCGGAGGTCACCTACGCGCATGGTGTGCGCGACGAGAAGCTGATGGCAAGACGGGTCGGCAAGGACCCGAAAGCAGCGTTCGAGAGGTCGCTGCGCAACTTCGCGACCACGATGTACGCGGGCTACGGCCAGGCCGACCGGCCTCGCGAGTTCGATCCGTTCGCAGAGTACCGGCGCTCGCTCGAGCTGTGCCGCAGGCGCGGCATCGAGGTCCACGCGTTCCTGTCGCCGATGCACGCGTGGCAGCTGGAACTCGTGCACCAGCTGGGTCTGTGGCCCGAGTTCGAGGCCTGGAAGACGAAGCTCGTCGCCCTGCACGCGGAGTTCGCCGGCCCGAACGGAGAGCCCCTGCCGCTGCTCGACTTCACGGGTTACCACGAGTACGCGACGGAGGTCCCTTCGCCGGCGCAGGACAGCGCGCAGCCAATGCGCTACTGGTGGGAGAGCTCGCACTACAAGCGCTCGCTCGGAGACAAGGTCCTCGCGATCGTCCTCGGAACCGCGGCGCCCGAAGGCCGGTTCGGACGTGAGCTGTCCGTCGATACGCTGCCGAGCATCCTCGCTCAGGATCGGGAGTCGCAGCTCGACTTCGCGCGACGCCATCCGGTGTCCGCGCAGTTGGTCAGTCGTGCGACCCCCGCCGTCGCCGGCACGGTGCGCGCCGGCGACGCGATTCGCGGGCTTTGACGACTACTGCCGGCCGAGCTTGACCCGAGCAGCCGTCGATGTGATGAGGCCGAACAGGTTCGCGGTCGGATCGAGCAGCAGCCACTGCAGCTGTAGCTCTCCGCCGACGAACGCGGTGTTGTTGGGTACGGCGAGCGGAACCATGCCGCGGCCCTCGCTGTCCGACGCGGTTGCGAACAGGAACGCCGGCAGCGAATAGACCGTGCACCCGGGGGCGCCGAGCAGGGTCAGGTCGATGTTGCTGCGGGTCGCGTCGACGGCCAGTAGGATCCCGGTCGTCGTCGGGCCGGCATAGAGCGTCGGCACGAAGGTCCGGCCGAGAGCTGCTCGACCACCGACGATGAGCCGCGGCAGCGTCGCGCGCGAGCTCGTACACGCGGCGCCGTAGCGTTCGACCTCGGCCGGATCGGGCATCAGTGCAGCGTCGAACAGCCAAGCGACGCCGGTTCCGAGCGCCGAGCGTTCGCCGACCAAGAGGTCGGGCCTGCCGTCACCGTTGGCTTCGAGCCCGGCGACGGAGTAGCCGAAGTAGCCGCCGTCGGTCCCGTATCGGATTCCGAGCTGGCCACCGGTCCGGCCCGAGAGCGTACGCACGTAGCCGTCGTTGGAGTGATAGAACGGCGCGCCGACGTGGAAGTCGTCGTAGCCGTCGTCGTCGACGTCGCCAGCAGCTGCGACCGAGAGGCCGAGTAACTCTCCGGCAGCGTAGCTGAACGAGTAGAGCAGCGTCTTGTCCTTGCCCGAGAACACCTGGACGAGCCCGGAGCCGGTTCCCTTGGTCGTGGCGTTCGGGCTACCGACCGCGAAGTCGGGATAGTGGTCGGCGTTGATCCTGCCGACGCAGGCCACCGACCAACCGAAGTTGTCGGTGTTGGTCGCGCCGCGCAGCTCGTGGAGGACCGCATGCGTCCGGCCCGAGATGACGCGCACCACGCCCTTGATCGAGGAGTTGCCGGGTGCGCCGACGAGCACGTCGTCGTAGCCGTCCTGGTCGACGTCGCCAGCGGTCGCGACGGATTGGCCGGCTCTTTCTTGTGCGGCCCACGCCATCGTCCACAGCGGATCGGACGTCTTGCCGGAGAACACGCGGACCATTCCGGAGTCGGTCCCCTTGTAGTCTGCGGATGGTGCCCCGACGATGACGTCCGGGTAGCCGTCGCCGTTGAAGTCCCCGGCCCCTGCGACCGCGCTGCCGAAGCCGCTCGATCCTGTGTCGCCGAACCACGTGTGCTTGACGGTTCGGGTCCTGCCCGAGTAGAGCCGGGCATAGCCGCGGCTACCGTTCCAGAACGGTGCGCCGACGACCACGTCGGCATAGCCGTCCTGGTCGAAGTCACCGGCTTTGGACACCGAAAAACCGAGCAGCTCGCTGGCGGCGACGCTGTCGGAGATCAGCGTCGCGCCGTCCTTGCCCGAGAGGACATAGACATGCCCGCTGTCAGGGCCCTTGGTCGTGGAGAACGGTGCGCCGATCACGAAGTCTTCGTAACCGTCGCGATCGACGTCGCCCGCGCCGCTGACCGAGAAGCCGAAGTACGAGCCCCCGGTTCCGGTGTAGCGACGGACACGGCAGGTCGACAGGACGGCGAGCGTGACCTTGCGCGTGGTCGTCGAGGCGCACGAGTTCGAGACCACGCACTCGTAGGTTCCCGCTGACGCCGCAGTCACGTTCGTCAGCGACAACGACGATCGCGTTTGCCCGGGTATCGGCTGGCCGTCGTGCTTCCACTGGAACGACTCGGCGCCGAGCGCCGAGACGCTCATGATGTCGGGCTGGTAGCCCTGGCAGATCGTTCGACTCGAAGGCTGCTGCGTGATGATCGGGGCCTTGTCGGTGCGGTTGACGATCCGGCTCCAGTTGGCCACCCACTGGCGGGTGTTCTCGATCACGCGCCGGTTGTCGTGCGCGGCCGTGCCGACCGGCCAAAGCCCGAGGTGCTTGACCAGCGGAGTCGACCAGAAGCCGTACCGGGTCTCGAGCACGCCGGGGTAGGCCATGACCGACACGCCATAGAACGGCCAGAGCCCCCATTTGTGGCCGAGGGCATAGGCGTAGATGCTCGGTGGCTGGGCGTTGGCGGAGTCGTGGTCGCAGCCGAAGTTGTGCCCCATCTCGTGGGTCATCGTGTACTGGCTGATGGTGTTCCACTCGATGACGCTGAACCCCCAGCCTCCATATGGAAGGACCGTGGGGTCGAAGATGAAGTGACTCGAGGCGTTCGGTTTCCACGCGGTACCCGCGACGTTGCCGTGGGACGAATGGTCACCGACCGTCAGCGTGACGAGGTCGGCCTTGTCGGAGACCCGCCAGCCGTGGACCTCGTCCATGTAGCCGTTCGGATCGGACGTGCTCTTGGTGTAGGTCAGACGGTCCAGGTCGTCGGTCATGGTGCCGGTCGTGTAGTTGACCGGGCGAATGGACGTCAACGTGAACGTCAGCGTGAGGCCGCTGTTGTTGTTGATGGCGTTCGAGATCGCGATGCCGTTCTGGATCGCTGCCTCGATCTTGGCCGTCCCACCGGCTTGGCTCAGGGCCAGCTGGTCGTAGACGGCGAGCACGCGGATGTCGTACTGGTTGTCGTTGCAGCTGCCGAGCGGTCCGGGCTCGGGTTGCCTCGGTGGAATGGGCGGCGCGAGCACGCGGCAACCGAGGTCCTTCTGCGACAGCTCGCGGACGACGTGCATGCCGGGAGCGCCCTGGATTGCGAGAGCCGTGGTTCGACCGTCGTTGGGGACGAACGTCGCGGCGACACCGCCATTGACGACGGAGATCACGAACCACGAGCCAGGGTGGTTCACGAGCGTGCCGTACCAGTCGAAGCGTCCCGGGCCGAAGTCCTTGCGGCGTTCGAACCGCGCCTGCAGGACGAGATTCTCGAACATCTCGACCCGCACGACTTCGCGGTGGCTTGCATCGAGTCGCTTCAGGAGATCTACGTCCACCGTGACGGGGCGTGTGCGTTGGATCGACGTGATCGTCCGGATCAACGGGTCGGAGACCCCAGGCATCCTCTCGAGAAGATCACGCTGCTGGGCAGTCGCGGAGCTTACGAGGAGAAACACGCCGGCTACGAGCGAGAGCCGCAGCGACGAAGGAACAGTCATGTCGCACCTCCTGTCTTCGCTCTTGCCGACCCCGTTGGGGGCGATCGATGGGAGGGCCGACAAACTGGTGGGGCGAGGTTGCTGCTCTTTTGGAGCCGAGCATGCTAGCGATTCGTCGGCGCGACACCGATAAGCGAAAGTGCTGGTGTTACCTGGGCTTACGAGCGCAGAAACACGGGCATTCGGGGCTACGGGATTGGCCATCGAGCGCGTGCGCGGCGCGCTGAGACGAGTGTCCTGTTCGTGGACGACCGTCGCCGATCTGGACGCGTCGGATCCGAAATCGCGACGCGCGTCCGGATCACGAACTCTCCCCAAGAAGCCGCAAGCCACGGGCGCGAGATTCCGATGCAATGGGGTCGGCGGCAACCGCGCGCGATCGCCGGTCCCGGGGTTGTTTCGCGTGCGAAAGTGCGGCCGTATCGTCTCCAAGCACAGCTCTTCTGAGAGGCCGGGAACACAACTTGCTCCACCTTGCTTCCTGCGCCGTCGTGACCGCGAACACCAGCTCCATCCGAACCAGTGCACGGGGCGCTATCGAACACTGACCGATGCTCTGGATCGTCCTCTATCTCGTCGTCTTATCGCTCGGGCTCTCGGCTTGGGGGCTCCGGCTCCGACGCCGGCAGCTCGCGAAGCTGTCCGACGTGCTCGCCGCGCGGCGCGAGGCGATGTCGCGGCGGACCCACGAAGCGCGGCTGCAGTACCCGCAGATCGACCTGAGCCTGTGCATCGGGTGCGGCGGATGCGTGCGCGCGTGTCCCGAGGAAGGGGTCTTGGACCTCGCCCACGGCCAGGCCGTCGTGATCCACGGCGCTCGCTGCGTCGGCCATGGGCTGTGCGCGCAGGCGTGTCCGACCGGCGGCATTCAGGTCGAGATCGGCAACATCGACACGCGCGACGACATTCCGGTGCTCGAGAGCACGTTCGAGGTCTTCGGCGTGCCGGGCCTGTATCTCGCCGGCGAGGTCACGGGCTACGCGCTCGTGCGGACGGCGATCACGCAGGGGGCCGCCGTCGCGCGGCACGTCGCGGCCCGCGCTCGCCAGCCCCAGCGTGCGCGAACGAAGAGCTCGGGTGGCGTCGCCGTGGCCGAGCGCGCGTGCGACCTGTTGATCATCGGTGCCGGACCGGCCGGCATCGCGTGCGCGCTGGCCGCGAAGGAGGCCGGGATCGAAGCTCTCGTGCTCGAGCAGGACTCGCTCGGCGGCACGGTCGCCAAGTACCCGCGCCGGAAGCTCGTGATGACCCAGCCGGTCGAGTTGCCGCTCTACGGGCGGCTGAAGAAGAGCAGCTATCTCAAAGAAGAGCTGATCGAGCTCTGGCACGAGATCGCGGCGACCCACGAGCTCGCGGTCGAGACCGGGGTCCGGTTCGAAGGTCTGCGTCGCGTTGCCGGCGGCGGCTTCGAGGTGTCGACGAGCAACGGCGACTACCGCGCCGACCACGTGTGCCTGTGTCTCGGCCGACGCGGAACGCCGCGCAAGCTCGGCGTTCCCGGCGAGGAGCTGCCGAAGGTCGTCTACGAGCTCGTCGACGCGGCCGCATACACCAACCGCAACATCCTCATCGTCGGCGGCGGTGACAGCGCGATCGAAGCCGCGCTCGCGCTCGCCGAGCAGAGCGGCAACCACGTGACGCTGTCGTACCGCAAGTCGGGCTTCACTCGCCTCAAGGCCAAGAACGAGCAACGCATCGAGAAAGCGGTCGCGTCCCGGCGCGTGCGCGTGATTTTCGACAGCGAGGTCACCGAGATCGGGCCCGACTACGTTCACCTCTTGCGAAGCACGGACCATCGCGCCGGCCGGCTCACCAACGACGACGTGTTCATCTTCGCCGGCGGCGTGCCGCCGTTCGGCCTGCTGCGCGACTCGGGCGTGTCGTTCGACCCGTCCCTGCGCGAGCCGATCACGGGCGGGGGCGAGGCCGGAACCGGCTTGCTGCAGGCGCTCGGCTTCGGGTTCGGGCTGTCGTTGCTGGCGTTGGGCTGGTTCTGGTTCCTGAGCGGCTACTACGAGCTTTCGACGACCGACCGACCGGACCACCCCTGGCACCAGTTCCTGCGCCCCACGAGCTCGATCGGGTTGATCTGCGGTGTCGTCGCGCTCGCGCTGATCGTGACGAACTTGAGCTACCTGATCCGCAAGTCGCGGCTCGGCAAGTGGATCGCCGGCTCTTTGCAGAACTGGCTCAGCGTTCACATGGTCACCGGCGTGCTCGCGCTGTTGTTGCTGTTCGTCCACGCGGGCATGACGACCCGTCTGACCGCAGGCGGGATCGCGTTCGTCAGCGTGATCATCCTCGTCGTGTCCGGGGCGGTCGGGCGGTACCTGTACTCGTGGCTTCCGAAGGCCGCCAACGGCCGCGAGCTCGAGGTCGAAGGTGCGCGCTCGCAGCTCGCCGCGCTGCGCGGCAAGTGGGACCAGGTCGTGCGCCCGCTCCACTCGCCGGGCAACAGCCTCGGGCAGATGCTCGACCAGATGCTCGAGGAGAACGCGTGGGAGACATCGTTCTCGCGCCGCGTCGAGTCGCTGCTCAGTGCGCGCTGGCGCCGGCGGAAGATGCTGCGCCGGCTCGCGAGCGTCGCGCGGCGCGAAGGCCTCGCGCAGGCACAGATCGACGAGCTCGTCGGCGTCGCCCGGCAGCTGCACGCGGCGTCGATCGCGGCCAACAACCTCGAAGGAGTCCGCGGCGTGCTCGCGTCGTGGCGCTTCGTTCACCTGTGGGTCGCGGCCGTGATGGTCGTGTTCGCGATCATCCACGTCTACACCGCATGGCGGTTCTCGGCGATCGGGTGAGGCCATGAAGAAGGCGATCTCGATCGTTATCGTGCTCGCGGTCATCGTTGGCGGCTTCATCGCCACGATCGGCATCTCGGACCTCGGTCCGGGCCCGCTGTCGGCCGCCCACGCGGACGAGCCCGAGCTCCAAGGTACTGACTCGTGTGTCAAGTGCCACGGGGCCGGGGGCCAGGACTTCGGGCTCGCCTGCAGCAAGTGCCACGCGGAGGTCGGCGAGCAGATCGCGAAGCGAACCGGATTCCACGGCACGATCGCCGCCGACAAGGCGAAGGCGTGCGAGAAGTGCCACCTCGAGCACCTCGGACGCGACGCTCCGCTCGTCGGCGACCGCGCGTTCGTCCGCTCGGGCATTCCCAAAATGCGCGCGTTCAAGCACGAGGGTCTGGCGTTCGGGCTCGTCGGGCGCCACCTGGAGCTCGAGTGCGACGCGTGCCACAAGCTCGCGTTCGCTCCGCACTTGCAGAAGGGCCAGCATCGGTTCCTGGGGCTTTCGACGAGCTGCACGGCGTGCCACGAAGACCCGCACGAGGGCAAGCTCAACGACTGCAACGCGTGCCATGGCCAGGTCGACCCGTTCCCGACCGCGGCCTCGTTCGTGCACGACAAGCGGTTCCCGCTGACCGGCGGGCATGCGCGCGTCGCGTGCCAGAAGTGTCACGACGCCGAGCTGCTCGCGGGAGCGCTCGCCGGCGGCGCACGGCCTGCGTCACGGCCCGTCCGTGCGTGCGTTGCCTGTCACGAATCGCCGCACTCGCGCGGCTACATCGACGCGGTCGCGCGGACCACGGGCCGGGCACCGGACTCGTCGTGCACGCTGTGCCACGCCGTCGCGCACGAGTCGTTCGCCGCGGCCGACAAGGCCCGGACGCGCGCGCTCCACGATGCGTCGGGCTTCCGGCTCGTCCCACCGCACAACGACGTCGCGTGCGACCGCTGTCACTCGGGGGCTGAGAAGCCCGCGGACAAGCCCGCCAAGAAGCCCGCGCAGAAACAGCGCGCCACGTTCGCCCAACGCTACCCGGGCGGACGCTCGCAGTCCGAGTGCGCGACCTGCCACCGAGATCCCCATGGCGGGCAGTTCCGTGGCCCCGGCGGCGAGCCCGAGCGCTGCACCGACTGTCACGACGAGCTCCACTTCGCCCCAAACGAGTTCGACGCGAAACGACACGCGAAGACCGCGTTCCCGTTGCTCGGAGCTCACGAGCGCGTCGAGTGCAACAAGTGCCACGTGCTTGATGCCGCGCAGGTGCGCAAGTTCCGCGGCACCGCCACGAAGTGTGTCGCGTGCCACGAGAGTCCCCACACCGGTCAGCTGTCCGGGAAGGTCGCGCCGGAGAACGACTGCACGGCGTGCCACGGCTCGGACCATTTCCTGCCGTCGAAGTTCAGCATCGCCCAGCACGACGCGGTCTTTCCGCTCGCCGGGGCCCATCTCGCGGTCGGCTGCAACACGTGTCACAAGCCGCGACGCGGTGCCCGCCCGGACGCGAACGGACGGTTCCCCGTGTCGGCGCTCGTATTCGAAGGCACGCCGAACCAGTGCGAGCAGTGTCACGTCGACGTGCACGACAAGGCGTTCCATCGCGCGGGGCTGCCGCGGATCGTCGACGGCAAGACCGGCTGCGCGAGGTGCCACACGGCCGACCACTTCGATCTCGACCGGCCCAGCGAGTTCCGTCACGGCTTCTGGACGGGCTTCGAGCTCGTCGGGGCGCACGCGAGCGCACGTTGCGATGCGTGTCACCCCGCGGGCAAGCCTACCTACGGTGGAACGCGCGTGATGGCCAAGGCAAGCGGCACCGGGTGCACGAGCTGCCACGACGATCCGCATGCCGGCCAGTTCGAGAGCGGTGGGAGGACGGATTGCCGCCGGTGCCATGACACGCAGCCGGGGTGGAAGCCGAGCCAGTTCGATCACGAGAAGGACTCCCGGTTCAAGCTCGGAAAGCAACACACGGGGCTCGCGTGCAGCAAGTGCCACCAGGACTACAAGCTCGCCGGCGGCGGGCACGTCGTCCGCTACAAGCCGCTCGCGACGACCTGCCGCAGCTGCCACCTCGGAATGGGACGGAAGTAACGATGCGTCGTGGATTCGTTGCTTACGCCGGGATGGTCCTGGCCCTGGTCCTCGCGTCGAGCGTCCGCGCGCAAGCCACGACAGACGTCGAGGTCAAGGTGACGTCGAGCTCCGAGACCCACGTCTATCTCGACAAGGGTCGCGCCGCCGGGTTGCGCGAAGGCGACATCGTCGTGCTCGAGCCGCGCGGAGCCGCGCCGGTCAGGGCGACGATCACCGACGTGTCGCGAACCCACTGTCGGGCCCGGCTCGAGGACCGCCGTGCGATGGTCGCGCTCGGCGTCACTGGTCGCGTTCGCGTGCCGAAGTCGCGGTTGGCGAAGCCGGCCGAGACGCAAGAGCGGCCCGGGCGGCGGACTCCCGAGCATCCGCCGTGGACCGGAAAGCTCCCGCGTGAGGGAGACGACATCCCGCTGCTCGCGCCGATCCGCACGCGCGGTCCGGCCGACCGGCCGATGCGTGTATTCGGGCGCGCGTGGCTGCGCGCGACCGGACGGGACAACCGGTTCGCGAGCGACAACCGCTATCTCCTGGCCGGGGCCGGGACCGAGTCGGTAGTCCAGAACCCGTTCGCGTACGGCGGCGAGGTCCGGTTCCGCGGCGACCTGAGCTATCGCAAGTCCCAGTTGGAGTTCGTCCCGGACGAGTCGACGACGCGGTTCCGCGTCGACCGCCTGTCGTACCGCGCAGGCCACGCGTCCGACGACACGGTCCGCTTCCAGGTCGGGCGCTTCCTGCAGACGCTCGCGCCGGAGCTCGGGCTCGTCGACGGCGCCGAGGTCGACGTGCGGGTCGCCGACGGTTCGCGCGTGGGGGTCTCGTTCGGCGGGTTCCCCGAGCCCCAGGTCGACCGCAACAGCTTCGATGACACCCAGGCCACCGTGTTCTACCGGTATCGCGCCGACGTCGAGCACGCATTCGAGGTCGGGGCCGGCTTCCAGAAGACCTGGCACCGCGGCCAGGCCGATCGCGACCTTGCGCTGTTCGATCTGTTCTGGCAGCCCGCATCGCGCATGTCGGTGTATGCCAACCTGTGGGTCGACTACTACGGCGCGAGCGCGGTCAACAAGTCGCAGGGTTTCGAGGTCACGGAGTTCCGAGGCGGCGGCAACTGGGCGATCAACGACTCGAACGGCCTCGGCGTCTCGGTCGACTACTTCGTTTGGCCTGAGCTCCTGCGCGAGGAGTTCCGGCCCGTGGAACCTACCTCGCTCCGAAACGATCATGTTCTGCGCAGCGTGCTCAGCACGTGGCACGTGCTCAGCGACCACGTACGCTTCGACTTCCGGATCGCGCCGTGGGAAGATCAGTCCGGCAGCGGTCTCGCCGGTGACGCGCGCATGACGCTCAGCAACGTGTTGTTCGAGCAGGGCTACGTCGAGTTCGACGTGTTCAAGAGCGACGGAACGTACGAGGACGCTGTTGGCGGGCGCGTGACGGTCGGGCACTATGACACGGTGTATTCGCAGACGCTGGCTCTCGAGTTGTCTCAGCACGACTACGAGCGCGAACCACCCCTCTCGACCGCGTTCAACCAGGCGGTTACGGCCAGCTTCGACTGGCACGCGCTGTCGGCCACCGACCTGTCGCTCAACCTCGACTATCGATTCGGCGACACGCAGGACACGCTGGGCCTCGGCCTGTACCTCCAGACACGGTTCTGATCATGAAGGTCTGTTCCCTCCGCCCCGGGCTCGCCTACTCGTGCCTCGCGTACGTCCTGCTGGCGTTCGCGTGCACGATGGTCGCATCGCCGATGGTCTACGGTCCGGTCCAGGGCTGGCAACATCAGCGGGGACCGGTCGTTCCGCACGACAAGTTCCCCGACGACTGCTCGCTCTGCCACGTCGGCGCGGGCTGGCACAAGATCCGCGCGGACTTCGAGTTCGATCACAAGGCCAAGACCGGTGTCGAGCTGAAGGGTGCGCACAAGAAGGCCGAGTGCCTGCGCTGTCACAACGACCGGGGACCCGTCAAGAAGTTCGCCGACCGCGGCTGCCGCGGCTGTCACGAGGACTGGCACCAGGGCACGCTCGGGCCCAGGTGCGAGGACTGCCACGAAGAACGGGATTGGCAGCCCAAGGCGATGATCGCGAAGCACGCCCTGACCCGGTTCCCACTCACGGGGGCGCATGCCGGCACCGCATGCTGGCGCTGCCACGAGGGCGCCCAGGTCGGCAACTTCAA
>Ga0055451_10000076_pt1 | contig 32507 bp, 26 predicted proteins | sample China_Galinas_PW_3_FD_57745 | JGI IMG/M metagenome (GOLD analysis project Ga0055451, IMG submission 57745) | Wetland microbial communities from San Francisco Bay, California, USA, that impact long-term carbon sequestration - China_Galinas_PWB_D2 | ecosystem: Environmental > Aquatic > Marine >... | reverse complement strand
CATTCCCGCCTCGAGGGCCACTCGCCGGGCGAGGTCAATGGCGTCGGAGTAATCTCCGTCGCCGAGTATTATGGTCGGCACCTGCTCGGCCCCCTTGGGATACCATATCTCGGTAAGGCACATGCGAGGCACCACTATCACCACGGGATAGCCGGTGCGCGCCGCCATCATGGCAAAGGCCCTCGCCGTGTTTCCCGCCGAGGGGACAACCAGCCCGCCTATATGGTTTTCCCTTGAGTTTTCCATGACCACGGCGGCCTCGAACTCCTTGAAGGTGCAGGTCCTGATGTCGGCGCCGCGTTCCGGCCAGTATCCGTTGAACGCGATATGGAGGTCGTCGAGCCCGAGCTTTCGCGCAAGCCCTTCGGACTTGTACACAACAGGTCCGGGGGCGTACTGCTTCTTGCCGTGCACGGGGAGCCAGTTGAAACGCCAGATGCCCTCCTCCCCCTCGGCCTCATAAAAATTACTGTCTTTGTACTTCGTGACCAGCAGCGCGCCCACGCAGTGCTCGCAGAAGGCGCAGTAGGTCTCTTTGAGGACCGTGCCGCATTTTCTGCATACGATATCGAAATGGCTCATAGCAGTTCCGCCAGAAGCTCCATGATGTCGGTTATCCTCACCTTCTTGTCGTGGCCCTCCATGGCCTCGTTGACCTTTTCGTAACAGGCCGGACAGCTCAGTATGAGCCTGTCGGCTTTTTTCTCCACGGCCTCGTCTATGGCGAGTCGGCCTATGGCGATGGCGTTTTCGTGATAAACCTTTCGCGCCGCGCCGCCCGCGCCGCAGCAACGCGATGCCTTGCCATGCCGGTCGAACTCAAGCAGAGTAACGCCGGGGATACTCCTTAAAACCTCGCGCGGCTCCTCTATGACGCCCACGCCTCGGCTCAGGTAGCAGGGGTCGTGGTATATGAGCCTCTCGTTGAGCTCCTTCGTTATCTTAAGCTTCCCGTTCTTAATGGAATCGGCCACGAACTGGGTTATGTGCCTTATCTTAAACGGGAGCTTCTTTCCGTAGAATATCGGCCACTCGCGAGACATCATGTTAACGCAACAGGGGCACGAGCAGACGAGCGTCTCTACGCCTCGCGATGCGTACGCGTCCGTCAGTCTTTTGACAAGCCCCTCGAGCGAATCGTGCTGTCCCGTGATGAACATGGGGAAGCCGCAGCAGACCTCGTCCTCGGGCGGAAGCATCGTGAAAGGCCGCCCTATTGCGCCAAGCACCCTCGCGTCGCCCCTGACCATGGGCTGCGACTCGTACGCCCCCGTGCACCCGGCGTAGTAGGCCATATCGGAGCGCTCGGCCACTTCCACTCCCTCGGGGAACCAGGGTGTAAACCGCTCCTCTGCGGGTTTGCCATAGACGTTGCCAGTCTTCTCCACGTTGCCGGGATACTCGGCCTGAGAGCCCATGGGCCCGAGCCCGCGTCTTACCATCTCCCGCCTGAGCATCGGCCAGAGCCTCTGCGTATGAATACCCACCGTGCAGTGCTCGCCGCAGGCACCGCAGGTGGTGCACTCAAACACGGCTTTCGCGAAGTCCTTGAGCAATTTGTCGTCTATCTTGTCGGGGCCGAGGAGCTTGGCCTTGAGCGAGTCGGTGGCCTTGATGAACTCCCTGAACTGGCGGATCTTCTCCGGTGGGGAGACCGAGAGGTCTCCGGTAACCTCCTGCACGGGGCAGAACTTGAGACACTCGCCGCACTGGGTGCACGCGTCTATACCCATGAGCTCGCTTCGTCCCAGACACCCCGCGAACGACTTCTTAGTCTTCATGGAGGGGTCTCTCCTCCTCGCGCCTACGCGCCTCAAGGAGCGTAAACGGCGCGGTGAATATGTGAGTCGGAAGTAGCGGCACGAGCGCGAGAACGAGCACAAGGTGCAAGAGGAACAGCCAGTTGCCCGGCAGCTCGCGAACTGGCATGAACGTGAGCGCTCCCATTACGAACTCCTTGGCGCTCACGAGGTCTGTCCTTACGACGAGCCTAAGTACGAGACCGCTGACGGAGATCGCCAGAAGCATGAGGGTAAGAAAGAGATTGTAGTAGGACAGGTACTCCCTTCTCTCCACGGCGAACCTCCATATGAAGATATAAAGCAGCGATGCGGGCAGAACGTATCCGGCCACGACCCCGTAGGGTTGAATTGCGGCGACCCACGACGGCACGGGGTTAAAGAAATAGACCAGGTGCCTGAGCAGCACCAGGACGAAGGATACGTGGAAGAACCACTCGCCCCACCAGAGGCCGGGGTTTACATTGTGCAGCCTTCCCAGAAAGACCACGTCCAGAACGCCCGAGGCAAGCCCGCTCCGGCCCGATGGGGGCGTCTCCGAAACCGCCCTTCCCCATAGGACGAAGCGCCATACCGTCTTCCAGAGGAATATCGCCCCGGATATGTAGAACGCTATGACAAGCGCTATTCCCATAATCTGCCTCGCACCTATGGTTTGAACGACCCTTTAATATCTCATTGCTCCTTAATAAAGACTATACTTGCATCCTTCGGCAGACACAAGCCCGCCTCCACCTCGAGGGCCTTTAAGATGCCGCTCGGCACCGGACAGGCCACGTGTTTGAGGCACTTGGAGGCCGACTTGTAAACCGGGTTTTCGAGGAACCGCGTAAAAGCGGCGGCCATCATCTCGAGCTCAGCCACGTCCTCCTGCATCTTCATAACCATCTCGCAGTCGGAGTCGAGGGATATGCGTATCTTTTTGCCATCTGCCTTTTCCGCCTTAATCCTGGCCTTAAACCCGCATATGCCGGACGTTACCTCTACCTCAGAGCTCATCCCTTCACCTGTACGGGCGAGCCGCTCTTTTCGAGCATGTTCTTGAGGTTAGTGAACTTGTCCTTCATATGCGGAATGTGCATGGCCATCATGAACTCCTTCTCGAACTCGGGCTCCACGGCTATCTCGACGAACTCGAGCCACCTGGCCCTCTCGCGGGCTTCCTTGCGCTTGCCCAGGTTCAGTAACGCCATGCGCGCGCCGTCTCCGGCGGCGTTGCCCACGGCATAGACCTTGTCTATGTCGCAGTCCGGGAACATGCCGAGCGTGAGTGCCGCTTCCTTGTCTATGAAGCTGCCGAAGGCGCCCGCGAGTATAACCCTGTCGAGCTTCTCGATGCCCATCTTCTGCATCATGAGCTTGGCGCCTGCATACAGGGCGCCCTTCGCAAGCTGAAGCGCCCGCACGTCTCCCTGAGTGACGGTTATGTCCGAGCCTATCGAGGTCTCGTCCGCCCAGGCCAGCACGTACTCGGGCTTTCCGTCCGTGGCGGTGCGCACCCTCGGCGTGTTGAGGTCGGAGACGAACCTGCCCGATTTATCAATTACGCCCGCCTTGAACATCTCTGCCACCACGTCGATGATGCCCGAGCCGCAGATGCCCTTGGCCTCCACCTTCTCCACATGGGTGTGCCAGTCGGCCTTGCCTATGACCTTGAATTTCGGATCCTTGGTCTCGGGGTCGATGATAACCTTCTCGATGGCACCGGGGGCAGCCCTCATGCCGAACTTTATCTGCGCGCCCTCGAACGCGGGGCCCGTGGCGCAGGATGTCGAACAGACGGCGTCTCGGTTTCCGAGCAGGAGCTCGCCGTTTGTGCCTATGTCTATTATCAGTACCTTCTCGTCCTGGTTATATGGTTCCTCGGCGATGAGGACGCCTACGTTGTCGGCGCCCACGAATCCGGCTTCTATCGGAAGCACGTGCACGTAGGAGGCGCGGTTTATGTTAATGCCCAGGTCCCTCGCCTTGATGTTGATGTCGTTCTGAATGGCTGGGATGAACGGCGAGCGCCCGATGTACTCGGGGTTAAAGCCGAGGAATATATGATGCATCGCGGTGTTGAACACCACGGTCATGTCCATTATCGTGTCTGGCCCGGCCGCTCCGTTTTCCTTAAGGCCGGCCGTGACCTTTACAAGCAACTCGTTTATGCCGGAGATTATTGCATTCTGCATGGTCTCGAGACCGTCGTCGTTGGTCATGGCGTAGGTTATCCTCGACATGACGTCCTCTCCGTACGGGACCTGAGGGTTCATCATAGACTCGGTTGCGACCACCTTTCCCGTGCCCATCTCGCAGAGATAGGCCGCCACGGTGGTGGTGCCCACGTCCACGGCGATGCCGTAGTTGACCTCGACGAAACCGGGCTCTACCTTCACTATCTCCTTGCCCATCCAGACCGATGCCGTCACCTTCCAGTCACCCTTCCTGAGAGTATCCTGGAGGCCGGTCAGTACGGTGAAGTCTATGGAGAGGTCTCCGAGGTCATACTCTTTCTTCAGGAAACTCACAAGCCTCTCGACGTCGCCCTTCGCGAGGTCGTGCAGTGTGGGTTTCTCGAGTTCGACGAAGTATTTTCTCACTGCCGGGTCGAGCGCGATGGATATCTCCTTCGCCGCCTTCCTCACTATCTGCTTTCCGGCCCTCGACTTCTCGGGGACGAATATCTTCACGTCGCCGTGCAGCGTGGTCGAGCATGCCAGGCGGATGTTGGGGCCGTCCTCTTTCTTGATGAACTTCTGCTCGACCTCCGAAACCGGGCTCAGGTGGGCCATCCTCGAGTCGATGGCGTCTTTCTCGAAGTAACCCTCCTCTACTCTCACCTTGCACTTGCCGCAGGTTCCCTTGCCGCCGCATATGGCCTCGAGGTCGACTCCGAGCTGCTGGGCCGCCTCCATGAGGGTCTTCCCTTCCTGCACCTCGCCCCTGCTGCCGGAGGGCTGAAATATTACTTTGTATTTTTTACTCATTATTTATCCTCCGCGGTAACGACTATCGCGTTTACTTCCTCCTTGGGTTTTCTTCTGCCGTGAGGGCAGACGTTGATGCATAATCCGCAGTTTGGCTTCTCGGACATCCTCTTCGTGCTCCCCTTGTGCGAAGCGCACCTCGAGAAGTCGATTATCTCCGGAAAAGGGTCGTCCCGCGACCACTCCCTGCCCGAAAGCGCGCCCGAAGGGCACATCTCCACGCAAAGGCTGCACTCTCCGCACATGCTTTGTTCGGTGGGCGGGTCGGGCTGAAGCGGAGCGTCGGTGAGCACGGTTACGAGGCTCAGCCTCGGCCCGTACTTGGGGTTTATCAGGAGACCGTTCTTCCCTATCCATCCGAGGCCCGAACAGGTGGCGGCCACCTTGTGGCTGAAGAGTTTATAGAGCTTCGATATGAAGGTGTCGGTTATCCTGTCGGAGTCGGGCGGAATGCACAAGAACTTGTAGCCCCTGTCCCTCAGATACTTCTCCGTCTTCTTCTGAAGGCCGCGCAGCTGCCTGAGCGTGTCCGCGTTGAGGTTGCGCTCCACCCCTATGGATATCGCCCTGTTGAGGTGGGCAATCTCCTCCGGCAGAGCCTCGTCCACCTCGGCGAAGCCGACTACCGTGGCGCCCTCGCCCTCTATGTAGTCCCTGAGCCCCGAAAGTGTCACTTCTGCTTTTTCGCCTCCGCCTCTTCCTTGAGCTTCTTAAGCGAGCTGATCATGTTGATAGCGTCCTTAAGGGCGTTGGTCGCGTCGGGGGCGTAGCCGTCGGCGCCCCACTTGTCGGCCACGTCACGGGAGACCGGAGCGCCGCCGATCATTATCTTGACGTTGGGGTTCTTGGCCTTGATGTCGTCGATGACCTTCTTCATGCCCACCATGGTGGTTGTCATCATGGCCGAGAGGCATACGAGGTCGGAGTCCGTCTTAAGCTGCTCCTGGACGAACTTGTCGAGCGGCACGTCGCGCCCCAGGTCATAGACCGTGAAACCGGCCACGTCGAACATCATCTTGACGATGTTCTTGCCGATGTCGTGCACGTCGCCCTCTACGGTGCCGATGACCACCGAGCCCTTAACGCCCAGGTCCATCTTCTTGACGTGGGGCTTAAGTATCTCGAGGCCCGCGTACAGGGCGTCGGCGCACATGAGCAGCTCGGGGACGAAGTACTCCTGTTTCTCAAAGAGGTCGCCCACGTGCTGCATACCCGAAACGAGGCCGTTGAAGATGGCCTCATTGGCGTCGATACCTTCGTCGAGCGCGATCTGTGCCCATTCCTTGGCAGTGTCCTCGTCGTACTCGATAACGGCATTCTTCAGCTTCGCCATCACTTCCTTAGATCTTTCTTCGGTTGCCATTGATTCCCTCCTGATTTATTACTTTCCGTAGTTCTTAACGGTTTCCATCATAGCGATGAAATTGGCGGGCGGCACCGTCGGCCAGATGTCGCAGCCAGGCCAGACCGCGCTTACGCCGTCATCGAGGCACTTGCGTATGGTCTCCCTCACGAGGTCCTCCGTCCCCGCGACGAGCACGTTGTAGGGATCGTAGTTGCCGAATATGAGGGCGTTGGGTCCGAGCTTCTTTCTGGTCTCGGCAACGTCGTTCTTCTGGTCCACGCTTATCGCTTTGGCGCCTGACTCCACCATCGCGCCCACGATGTCGTTGGTCTTGCCGCAGATGTGAAGCACGCTCGGCGCCTTTATCTCGCTGAATATCTTTTTCAGGTGCGGCAGAATGAGCGATTTAAAAGCCCTTGGGCTTAGAACGTCCGAGGTGGCGCCCATCTCCCTTACGGTGATGAAGTCCACGCCGGCCTTCTCGAACTCGCGTGCCACCTGAATGATTACGCCCGAGAGCTTGTCCAGGAGGGCGTTGACCTTGTCCTGCTTCTTAAATGACAGTTTCAGAAGATCATTGAGCTCCATTATCTGCCCTGCCAGCGTGAACGGGCCGAGCACGTAGGAGCCGATGGGTACGGTGTCCCCCACGTCCTTCTTGGCGAGACCTATGGCCTCGCGCATGAGCGGCACCCTGCCCTTGTCCGAGATATCAGAGGGCACGCTTATGTCCATCTCGTCCTCTTTGTGGATTATCTTTTCCTTTATGGTCGGATAAAGCAGGTCTTCGGAATGCGCGTAAGTATTGATCTGGCAGCCGAGGGCCTCGGCCTCCACACAGAGGTCGAACGGCAGAACACAGCTGTCGAAGCCGAAGAGCTTGCTCGTGGTGGCGGCGGTCTCCGCCATCTGCTTTGCATCGAGGTGTACCTGGGCGAACTTGTATCCAAGCTTGCCAAGCCCCTCGGTTGTAACGTTGCCCAACCCGCTGAAACAGGCGGGCCGGTCGGTCGGTTCCCCGGCGAACAGCTTGAGGACCCTCTCCTTGGATGTCATGCTTTGAGTCACAGTTTAGTCTCCTTTCCTCTTCTATCTGATAACCATTTATTTGGCTTTTGCTTTCTTCCTTGAGCCTCCCTCTTCGAGCTTCTCCAGGAATTCACCGAAGTATTTGCGTATTGGGAGGTCTTTGTTGCCGGGTATGGAACCCGTCTCGCCATAGATGAGAGTGCTGAGAAGTATCTGGCCGGTCGCAACCGCAGGGAATATCCTCGGCGCGGTCACTATGGGGCCGTAAAGGTTGAAATCGCTCCAGATGGCCGATGACATTCCTTGCGCCACGGCGTCCATTGCCTTGAAACCGTCGAGCCCCCATGCTTCCTTGGCCTCTTTCCACATGTGGGTCCCGTTTGAGTACGCGCTGCCACAGGGAAGTCCTGTCTTCTCCTTGATAAGCCTGTTTGCGTGTAGAGAGAACGATGTTGCCGGAAGGTTCATGACCGACGTGTCCACCATAACGGTATCGAATTCTCCCGCTCCCTGCTCAAGCAGGCTTTCAAGCGACTTCAGTCGGCCCGCCGGGCTCTGGTCGGCGTCGTCAAACGCCTGTATTATCACGTGTTTAATTCCAAGGTCCTTTAGCCTCGCTACCTGCCCCTTTATGTCCTTATCCCACGGGGTTATGCTGTTGTAGAGGAACTTGTCCTGAAGGCCGAGCTCGGCAACGTACTCCGTCGCCTTGGCCCTCTTGTCCGCCATCCACATGTCTATGCCGAAGGGCATGTCGGTTACTTCCCTGTAGAAGTCTATATATATCTTCGCCTCCTCGGCGGAGTTGGCCACCATCGCCACCATGGACGGGATGCCAGTGGACGCGGACAGCTCTTCCTGCTTCTTTATCAGCTCGACGGCCCGCTCACGGTCGAAATTGCCCTTGCGGTCTTGCACTATCCTGTCCTTGTTGTGGAACATCGACGCGATGAGCAGGGGCGGGCGCTCGCCGGGCTGTCCGCCTATTTTTATGCCGTTGATGTCGAATACTTTCTGTTCTGTTGAAAATTTAAACATTCGCCTATTGCTCCCTCCGTTATCTTATGCGGTGCCGGGGGCCCGGGCCCCCGGCACCGTCCGGCAAATTAGTAGATGCCGTGGTCGAACTTGGGCTGAGGCAGGTACTCCCACTCCTCGCCCTTGCGGAACTTCGCCTCGATGTCCAGGCACTTCAGGGCATACTCGAAAGCGTACGGTATGCCGGGGCCGCCCGGAACGAAGCCGGCCAGTATCATGCCCACTGCCGCGGCCTCGAAGATCTCTCCCGTCGTCGCGCCGGCATCAATGGCCGGGATGACGTGGATGATGCAGCGGGGCGAACAGTAGGCAACGCCGCCGGACATGAACATCAGCTCCTTCACCTTCTTCGAGAGGGCGCCGTCGCCGAAAATGCTCTCGTAGAAGTCGGCAAAGGTCTTGCCGGGGACCGGCGTGACCGTATTGATGATCTTGAACATCCTGGGGACGAAGCCGCAGTGCTCCTTCATGTACGCATTGACTTCGTCAGCCGTCATTTTTGTGATATCGCTCATTAACTCACCTCCGGTTTTCGCTGCCGACGCGCCCTCTGGCGCCTTGCCGGCAAAAAAGTTTAGAAGCGTTTCCCAAATGCCTCCCATTGTTACCGCCTTTCTTCAAAGGTTTCAAAAAAAAGGCTGCTCCTCAACAAGTCTGTGTTCATCACCTCCCCTTGTTGGTTAGAGTTTCCATTCCCTCGCCGTCTGCATGAATTTCTGTATGTTCTCGTAAGGCACGGTCGGAGGAATATCGCATCCCGGCATGAGGACGAATCCACCGTCGGTTCCTACCTTCTCTATGACGTCCTTACAGGTGGACTCCACCTGCTCGGGCGTCCCCTGAAGCATTATGGCCACGGGGTCGACGTTGCCGGCAAAACACATCTTGCCGTGCAGCGCTTCCTTGGCCTTTATCATGTCGGTCTTGTGGTCGAGGCTGATGCAGCTCGCCCCGGTATCGGGCATTAACTCGACCCTGTCGGTGGTGTTTCCACAGATATGGACGAGCGTGTGGATGTCCTTGGATTTGGACCAGTCCGTGAATTTCTTGAGATACGGCACCGCGAAGTCCTTGAACTGCTTCTTCGATATAAGGTCGCCCGAGGCCGTCGGGTCGGCAAGGCTTATAATGTCGAGAGTTCCGTTCTTTACGAGTGGTTCGTAGAGGTGTATTAGGAGGTCGGCGCAGAAGTCCACGACCTTGTGCACGAGGTCCGGCTTCTTGAACGTGGCCTTCATCATCGCTTCCTCGCCGAGAAATCTTCCGGCCAGCGTGAAGGGCCCCCAGGCGGTCATCGTGACCACGTACTCGTCGCCGAGCGCGTCCTTCGTGACCTTGAGGGCTTCCTCGACAACCTTGATGACCGAGCTTTTATCGAGAGAAGAGAGGTCATAGGCATCGAGGGCCTCGGCGCTGCTCATGAGGTGGTCTTCGAGGTCCGGAGCTCCCATTTCCCTGAACTTCATCTTTCCGCCGAAGGCCGCGGCGTGGAAGTTGTTGTAGCCCGAGCCAGCGTAGACGATATCGCAGAGCAGACGCTCGGATTCCTTTACGAGCATGTCGGACATCTTCTGCGCGTTAGTGGAAAGCTCCTCGAACGTTGTGCCGTAGTCCTTAATGCTCCACATCCCCCCGCCAAACAGCGAGGCCGGCACCCTCTCGGGCTTTCCCCCCTCGAAGGCCTTTAACATGATTTCCCTTGGTTTCATTGGTTTTGAACTCTCCTTTCATGAAAATCCGGAAGATTGTACAGGCTCCTGAGCACGTCCTTGACCTCCTCGAGGTCTATCGGATTGCCAACTTGTATTGAGTCGGAAGACGGAACGGCCTCGCCGGCTATGATGACCGGCAGCCCCTTGTATACGCTTCTTATGGCGGCCGCCGCCTCGTGAGCCGAGAACCCGATGTTGCCGGAGTCCATTATCACCGCCGAGTAAGCCTTGGCAAGGCTCATCCTCACGGCGTCGGCAGGGTGCCGTGTGATGTCCACGTCGTACCCCTCCTGCCTGAGAACCCCGTAAAGGCTTTTCAGAAACATCGGGTTATAAGAACAAAGTAAAAGCGCTCCCATACGCTTATTTAATATCAATATTCGTGCCAGTGGGCGGAGGATGGATATTGCCTTAATTTACACCGGGTTATCCTGCCTTACAACTCTGATTAAGACATGGGAATGGGGCATATTTACCCAGTCACGTGGGGCATAATGCCCCGGCTTTGGAGGGGGCGCAGAGAGGGTTTGTCAGTCGGCGATGCCGTATCTTTTGAGCTTCAGGTGGAGGGTCTTTCGGTTGATGCCGAGTATCTCGCTCGCCCTGGATTTGTTGCCGCCCGTTTCCTTCAGGACTTTCGCGATGTGCTCTTTCTCTACGTCATCGAGCATCTCCGAGGAGGCGGCACTGCCCGCGTTGCCGGGCAGGGAAAGGTCGACGGTGTCTATCACGTCGTCTTCGCTTAAGATGACGGCCCTCTCCATCTCGTTTTCAAGCTCCCTCACGTTTCCCGGCCAGCCGTATTCGCTCATCTTCTTAAGCGCTGCGGGCGAGATGCGTTTCACTTCCTTACCGAGCCGGGCCGAGTATTTCCGAACGAAGTGCTTAGCGAGCTCGGGCAGGTCTTCCTTTCGCTCCCTCAGCGGCGGCACCGAGATGTTGATAACGTTGAGCCTGTAGAAGAGGTCCTCCCTGAACGTGCCGTTCTTGACCATCTCCTGCAGGTCCTTGTTCGTGGCCGCGATGAGCCTCACGTCCGCCTTAAGCGGCTTGGTGCCGCCCACGCGGCGGAACTCGCCCGAGTCCATGAACCGAAGAAGCTTGGCCTGAAGCTGTAGCGGGAACTCACCTATCTCGTCCAGAAACAGGGTGCCGCGGTCTGCCACCTCGACTATGCCGTACTTGGTCTGGTAGGCCGTGGTGAATGCGCCCTTTTCGTGGCCGAAGAGCTCGCTCTCGATGATGTTTTCCGAGAGCGACGCGCAGTTAAGCACCGTAAATGGCATGCCGCTTCGCTTGCTGTCCTGCCAAATGGCGTTCGCCACCAGCTCCTTTCCGGTGCCCGACTCCCCCATTATCAGGGCCGTCGAGTCGGTGGGCGCTATCTTCTTAACGAGCGACATGAGGTCGTTGAAGAGCTTTGAGCTTCCGATTATCGGGGCCGACGACTCTTTCCTTATTAGTTCCTGCCTGAATATCCTGCTCTGGCGGTTTAGTTTGCCGTACTCGTAGGCGCGCTCTATGAGTATCTCGAGGTCGTCGAGCTTGTAGGGCTTCGAGAGGTAATCGAAGGCGCCGTTTTTCATGGCCTCCACGGCGGTCTCTATGGTGGCCTTTCCGGTCAGCACGATTATGGATGGCGCCGAGGGGTCGCCCTGCAGCTTCTTCATGAAATCTATGCCGTTCATGCGCGGCATCACGACGTCCAGGAGTACGACGTCGTAGGACTCTTTCTTGAGTTCCTTAAGGGCGCTCTCGCCGTCCGCCACCGCGTTGACCTCGAACCCCTTGCGCGAGAGCTCCTTGGTGAGAAGCCGCCTGAAGTGCTCCTCGTCGTCTATGACGAAGACCCTAATCATTGGCAGCCTTTGCCGGTATCTTTATGATGAACGTAGCGCCGCCCTGCTTTTCGTTTCTCACCTCGATGCTTCCGCCGTGCTCCTCGGCTATCTTATGGCATATGGAGAGGCCGAGGCCCGTGCCCTCGCCTATGGGCTTGGTGGTGAAGAATGGGTCGAATATCTTGTTCATTATCTCCCGGGGAATGCCGGGGCCGGTGTCGGTGATGAGCACCTTTATCTGCCCGGCGCCACCACCCCCGGCGCTCTCTTCCATCTCGGTTTTGATGGTGATGCTGCCGCCTTCGGGTGTGAAGTACATGGAGTTGATTATTACGTTCATGAACAGCTGCCTCATGCTTCCGGGCTCGGCCACTATCTTGGGCAGGTCGCGGTTGATGTCGAGCACCAGGTCGTAATGGAGCCTCTTTGCCCTGTGCTTCACGATGAGCAGCACTTCCTTTATCAGCTCGTTGATGTCGAGCTCCCTCGCCTTGCCCTTGTGCGGGCGCGAGAAGTCCAGCAGGCCTCCCACGATCTCCTTGCACCTGAACATCTCCTTGTTGATTATGTCGAGGTACTCGGGGAAGTCCTCGAAGGCGTCCACCTTCATGAGCTCCGCGTCATTGGCTCTGTTAAGAAGCGCCTCTGAATAGCCCGCGATTATGCCGAGGGGGTTGTTTATCTCGTGCGCGATTCCGGCCACGAGAGTACCGAGCGAGGCGAGCTTGTCCGCCCTTATCAGCTCCTGCTCCATGCGCCTCTGCGCGGTGACGTCCTTGAGGTAATGCACTATGGCGTAGAGCTGGCCGTCTTCGTCCGCGAGCGGGTAGGCCCAGAAGTTGAATATGGCCCCGCCCTTCCCGGTCATCTCGCGCGACGAAGGCTGCTTCGTTGAGATGGTCTCGGTGCAGAGACACCCGACGTTGCCGAGCCCGATATCCGAAAGGAGCTCGCCGCAGCGCCTGCCTACCACCTCGATGGCGGAGAGGTTCGCCCTCTTCAAGAGGGCCTGGTTAGCCCTGAGCACTCGCTGGTTAATGTCTTCTATCCAGACCATATCGGTGATGGCGTCGAAGGTTCGCTCCCACTCCTTCTTCTCCTTCGATATCTCCTCGAAGAGCAGGGAGTTCTCAAGCGCTATGGCGATGTGCTTTGATGCCGGGAGCAGTATCTGGAGGTCCTTCTCGGTGTACTTGCCAGGCTCGGAGCTGTCGAGGTTGAATACGCCGAGCATCTTGTCCTGATAAAGCGGGATGCTCACGGTGCTCCTGATGCCGTCGTCCCGGAGCTTTGCGTCGTGGTCGAAGCGGATCTCCGAGGCGAGGTCACTGTTTATCCAGGGCTTGTTGTTCTTAATGACCCACCCGGCCGACGTGCCCTCGAGCGGTGCCCTTATGCCCTTTGGAAGCACCGTTTTCATATCGGTGTCGAGGGCGTATATGAGCAGGTTCTCGCGCCCCTCGTCATACAGAAGCAGGCTCGCGCGGTCGTACTCGATGAGCTTTCTCATCTCCGAGAGCATTATCCTGAACACCGTCCCGATGCTCAGGCTGGAGTTCACCGTGCTGCTCAGCTCGTTAATGAGGCCCAGGTACTTCATCTTCTCGTGAAGCACCTCGATAAGCTTGGCGTTTTCGAGCGCCACGCCGAGCTCGCCGCATATGAGCGATAGCACCTGCACGTCCATCGACGTGAAGTGTCCAGGCTTCTTGCTTGCGAGCGAAAAAACTCCCCAGAGCTTTTCCTTGGATATGATCGGCACCGAGGCGATGTTCCTGAACCCGGTCGTGCCCACGTCGATGCGCGTTATTCTCGGGTCGGCCAGGGCGTCCTTGGCAAGAAGCGGCCTTCTTGAAGACAGGGCCTTGCCGGCGATGCACTCGCCCGGCGAGAGTTTTCCTATGTCCGCATCCGCCCCCTCGTAACCGCTGCTGCAGAGCAGGTTCAGCGTTCCGTCTTCGTCGGCGAGGTGAATCCAGCCCGCGTCGGCGTCCATTTTTTCAGGGAGGAATGCGACCACTTCCTTTAATATCTCGTTGATGGCGTCCTTGTTCGTGAGTATCTCGGAGAACGCGCTGAGTATCATCAGCTCCTTTGTCCTCTGCTGAGCCCTCTGCCTGAGCGCCTTGTGGCCGGATACGTCCTCTATGACCACGAGGCTTGCGTCCTCGGCCTCAAGCGGCATGACCGCCACGCTCGCCGGCATGAGGGAGCCGTCCTGGCGCCTGAACACGGCATCGAACTTCCGGCCGTCGCCGTCCACGCCTCTGAAGTCCTCGGCCCCGGTGCCCTCTGCGGCCAGGAGCTCGCCGATGGAGGTGCCCGCCATGTCGCCTGGCGTATGGGTGAACATGCTCTCGGCGATCTGGTTGGCCGAGACGACCGAGAGATTGCGGTCGATGACGAAAGCGGGAGTGTTCAGGAAATCAAACGTCTTCAGGATCACGCCCGGATTGCCCGTAATAGCCTTCCCCATACATTAATATTACAACAGAAATGGCCCTCGTGGCATTTATAAGTTGCGCCTCGCGCGTTTTGCCTGTAAGATTTGTACCATCAAATTATGATCTAACGAGGTGGCGAATGAAGATCACGGACAAGTTCAAGGAACACGGCAAGGGGATATCCTTCGAGTTCTTCCCGGCCAAGACGCCCGAGGGACTAAACCAGCTGGTCGAGGTGGCAAAAGAGCTCGAGTCATTCGGCCCGCTTTACGCCTCCGTAACTTACGGCGCGGGCGGCAGCACCCAGGACAGGACCAAGGAGACCCTTTACAGGCTCAGGGATGAGACCGGCCTCACGCTGATGTCTCACCTCACCTGCATAGGCGCCACTCGCGCCACCATGGACGCGTTGCTTAAAGATTACATCGCCCACGGCATCGACAATATACTCGCCCTGCGCGGCGACCCCCCGCAGGACATGTACGAGTTTGACCCCAACGCGGGCGAGTTCGCCTATGCCATCGACCTCGTGAAGTTCGTGAAAGAGTACAATCACTTCGCCACATCGGTGGCGGTCTATCCCGAAGGGCATCCCGAGGCCGCCTCGTTTGAGGAAGACATCGCTCACGCCAAGGAGAAAATAGACGCCGGCGCCGACTTCGCCCTAACGCAGATGTTCTTCGACAACACGTTCCTGTACAGGTTCATCGACAAGGCGAAGGCCATCGGGATAGACATTCCGATAATCCCCGGCATAATGCCCATAACGGATTTCGCGAAGACTAAGAAGTTCGCCGGGTTCTGCAAGGCCACGATTCCCGAAAGCATAGAAAAGGCGATGGCACCCGTCCTGGACAAGCCCGATGAGATGTTCAAGCTCGGCATTGAGCTTGCGGTCAAGCAGTGCGAGGACCTGATGAAAAACGGAGTGAACTACCTCCACTTCTACACGTTGAACCAGTCCACAGCGGTGAAGGCGATACTGGAGGCACTCAACCTCTAACGCGCGGTGTCTTTAATAAGGATGCGCGGCATCGAGAGAAATATTAATTAATTATCTGGCGGGAGCGTGTGGGAATCGAACCCACCCTGCCCGCTTTTGGCAGGCAACACCGGATTTGAAGTCCGGGAGGCACACCAGAAACCTATCCGCTCCCATGGATGAAACTGCTCAATTCTACATCATTAATAGCGGCATAGGCAAATCCATTCAAAAACCTACCGCAACGGGATAGTGACTGATAATGCCATGCGATACTCAAGGGTAGGAACGCAGTACTGGTAGAGAGCGATGCTCCGAACTATTCCTTTCCTGATGGGATAAAGCAGATATACCCTGCCTGTTTCAGCACATCACGAAGTTTCGTAAATGCATTATTTATGGGCCTTAATGCACATGGCTAAAGTTGTGATTATCATGTATGGATTGTACCTTCACATGTTTTTCATTTTTCGCCATTATCATATTTACGATGAAGGTCAAAACTGTGTTCAGCTCAGGGGAGAATAATGATAGAGATTCGTAACAGGCATATCCTTTCGATTACGGCACTGGTGCTTATTCTTGCGATAACCGCATTGCCTTCGGTCTCGCTGGCATGCGGAGGCATAGACGTCGTTCTTTCCGATAACCCCTCGGCCGATGCGGCCCAGACATTCAAATCGGATAACGGCACTACCTATCTGGACGACCAGGGCAATCTGTTGGTACCTAAGTCCGAGGTGAAGATCTCGCCTGCCATGGCCAGAGCTATAGCGGAGAAATTCATCAATAAAGAAGTCCCCACCCTCCCGCTGCCGCTTACTTTCAGGAAACTCGAATATGTCCACGGGAGACTCATCTACCAGTTCAAGAGCGCCAAGCTCGAAGGGTTTAACGGCAAGTACCACCTCGGGCCCGTGAACTACATAGAAGACCACGTAGTGCTGGACGTGGACGCCCTGACAGGTGAGCTTCTGCTCGCAAACGGATGCGGTTCGGCCCCGGGACAGCTGCTGCAGAATTTCGACCCCAGCCGTTACACCAAATCTCTCTCTAACGACTGGGTATCGCTGGTATCCAACGATACGAACTTCATAGCCCGGAGGACCGGGAACCGCGTGAAGGTGGACGGGAACATAGAGCCGGACGAATGGAAGAATACCGGCCATAGGTATTTCTACCTGGGCAACTATACTCCGCACAAACCTTCCGCAATGCACAAGACCGCAATGTACTACGCCGAGGTCTGGTCTCAGATCGTGGGCGATAACATTTACTTCGCCGTCAAGACGGATTCGCCCTACTGGGTGGGCGTCATGTTCAAGAACGACCCCAACCTCGGCATGCTCTGGTCCTACAACGATGCCAAGGTCATGTACTCAAACGGAGAGATAACCGACAGGCACTTCATGCAGCGCGAGGACAAGACCTATTTCCTCAAGCCCGATGACTCTGACGACATACTCTCGAAGGGCGCGCGCCAGGACAAGTTCTATACTTACGAGTTTTCCTTCCCCCTTAAGTCCGGGGACAAGGAGGACATACAGTTCGAGGAGGGGAAGGCATACAATATGCTATTTCTGGCCGGCAACACGCTTGAGCACTTCGGCGTCTTCACCCTCGACCCCGCTCATAAGAACCACGCCCACTCCCTGAATAACAAGGAGCACGTGGATGTCTGGGCAAGCACCGAGACCACCCTCCGCATCGGCACACCGCCGAGCAAGGATATATTCGGAGCTACGGTGAAGCCGGAGTTTACGAGTTACGACTCCGGTTACGATCCCTCAATAACTAATATCCACTTCCACTACGCCCATGCCCCCGTTGCGGACTTCAGCGCCAGGGCGCTCATGTCTTATATCCTGTCCATAGCCGCAGTGTTGCTCGGAATCGTGGGGATGATCTTCATGGTGTTTCGTCTCAAGGCCACCTCGGCCGTAAAGAGCGAGGACGATGACGATGAGGGCATAGACCTTTTCCGCTATCCCTGGATAAAGAAATTCGTCACGTGGAAGCACTTCAGGACGGTATTCATAGTACCCACGCTGGTAATCTTCGTGGCGATAATAGTCCTTGGAATCCTGGACGTGCAGGACGGGAGGCGCAACATAGCAACCATTTACACGTGGACCCTGTGGTGGAGCATGATAATATTCAGCTTCATAATACTCGGCCGCCTGTGGTGCATGATGTGCCCGTTTGCGTTTATCGCCGACATGGCCCAGAAAGTCGTTTCGCTTGGCCGGAAGCTTCCGTCATGGATGCGTAACATGGGCATCCAGACCTTTGGATTCATAGCCCTCACCCTCGCCTTTAGCCTACTGGGCTTTGCGAGCAAACCCTTCGTAACGGCAATGGTGATCCTCGCCATACTGACGGGCGCCATTGTGTTCAGCATTGTTTACGAACGGCGCTCTTTCTGCCGGCACATATGTCCCATAGGGGCGGTGATAGGGCTTTATTCGGCCGTCTCGCCGCTGACTCTTGTGACCAAGAGCAAGTCACGCTGCGCGGCTCACCTCAAAAAGACCTGCGCCGCGGCCTGCCCGATGCTCGAGGCCCCGCAGGAAAAGGACAACAACGTCTACTGCAATTTCTGCATGAAGTGCCTGCCGGCATGCCCGAGCGGAAACCTCACGCTAAGGCTCAAGCCTCTGGGAAGCGACCTCTACCGCACCACCCGCAGGCCGCTTTCGGAAGCCATTGCATCGCTGTTTTTGCTTGGGGTGATTATTGTAGAAACACTGACCATGACCTCGGTCTGGACACCGCTGAAGACATTCGTGGGCGGAGTGCTCGGCACTGGCACCGGGATAGCCACATACCTCGCCGTGTTCACCACAATTGTCGTGCTGCCCATCGCGATCTTCTACGGGATATGCCACGTCCTCAGTCTGTGGCTTGGCAAACAGGAATATGACATCAGGGGACTTATGACGAACTTCGCCCTCGTGTTCATACCGCTTGGGATATCCCTGCACCTGGCGCATAACCTTCAGCACCTGCTGCTGGAAGGGCCCGAGGCACTGCCCGTGACACTTAGGGCTCTGGAGGCCATGGGCCTCAACACCGCCTCGCTCATCAACTGGAATCCCCTGCCGTTTCTCGGGCTTAAGCCGCTGTTCGTTATACAGATGGGGATACTGGGTGGAGGTCTTGCGTTGACGCTGCTGATACTCTACAGGCTGCTCAAGCGCCTCGACTTACCGCTGGGACATCTCTATAAGATGACGGCCGCCATGTCTTTCTATGCCATCTTCGTGGTGCTCTCAAGCATCTACATGCTCGGCCTTCCCATGAGCGCCCGTCACGTACATTAGCGGAGTTCTATAAAATACTCCCGCGCAACGCCCGTGCTCTCGCGCGAAGACCGCTATTCGCCGTCCTTCTTTATCTCGGTTCTTTCCTCTTCGCGCATTTTGCGCTCCATGCCTCTGAAGCTGAGCATGCCCTTCAATAATGTATAGGCACCTATGGGAAGCAGTACCCACCCGACCACTATGACCGGCGCCGAGTGAAAGAAATGTATTAAAGAGAGCCCCGCCGCAAAGAACGCAAGCGCTGTCCTCATGTAGGCGAGAAAGGTTCTCTCGTTTGCAAGCACCGTACGGTTCTCGGCAAAACGGTCGCGCAGTATCAGGTTTCCCGCTTTATCCTTGGTGTCCTCATCCCTCATGGGCATGCACCATTAAGCGCTCTGGCCTTCGTGTAGGCTGCCGAGATTTGAGAGTTCCGGCTGCAGTATCTTGTACAGCCTCACCTTTAATAGATCCGTAATAAAGAATAAAACGAAGGCATATCCCCAAACGAACAGCGCGAGCTTCCATCCTATTGGAGTAACGAACAGGCCGTAGACGACTATGAGCGTGGCAACCAACTGCGTAAGGCTGGTGGCAAGGAGTATGTGTTTGCTTGGCCTTATCGACCAGAACGGCCCCCTGGTGCGCGCGACATACACCGTCATGTGTCCGGCCACGGAGAGCTTGAGGAATATGAACGACTGCAGCATGTCCTTACTCAGGTGAAGCTCGTTCAGGCCTATGTAAAACAGCCCGAAGGAGGCTATGACACCTACAACACCGAGGAAAGACGCCATGCCAAGGACCATGCGGAAATTCCATTTCTCGGGCTCGTTCGAGAACAGCACGTTGTCGTAAGCGATGGTCATTATGGGGGCGTCGTTCAGAAGTGCCAGCAGGACCACCATGAGGGCGGTTATGGGGTAGAATTTAAATATAAGAATAGAGAGGGTGATGAACAGCACCATGCGTATGGTCTCGGCCATACGATAGATGGTGTAGTTGTTCATACGCTGAAATATCTTTCTGCTCTCCTTTATTGCGTCAACTATCACCGAGAGTCCCGGCTTCGTGAACACTATGTCGGCCGCCGACTTTGCAGCGTCTGTCGCGCCCGCAACCGCAATGCCGGCGTCTGCCTTTTTAAGGGCAGGGGCGTCGTTCACGCCGTCTCCGGTCATGCCCACGATATGTCCGCCCTCCTGCAGATGCTCCACGATGCGGTACTTATGCTCGGGGAAGACCTGGGCGAACCCGTCGGCCTCTTCCACCGCACGGCGCGCTTCGGGGTCGGGCCTCTCAAGGAAGTCCTCGGGCAGGCGGATGTTGGTCTTGAGATTGACCTGACTCGCTATCTCTTTGCCAATGGCCGCGTGGTCTCCGGTGACCATCTTCACTTCAACGCCCATGGACTGGGCGGTAGCAATTGTCTCTGCCGAGTCCTCGCGCGGGACGTCCGAAAGCGCGACCAGCCCCACGTAAGTCCATTGACCGTCCGGGCTCGCCTTCACCACGCCGAGGGCTCGGTGCCCTTTTTGTGCGAACCGGTCTATGTAGCCGCTGAGGTCGGCCTCGACTGAAGCCTTATCCTGCAGAAGTGCCAGCACGGCCTGCGGCGCGCCCTTTGATACCTTGAACCGCTCGCCGCCCTCTTCCTCGAGTTCGGCCTCGGTGCGTTTGGACACGGGGTCGAACGGATGGAACGATAGGGTCTTGAAACGCGACGCCCACGACTCTGAGCGGTCGCTCACACGTGTTATGATAGCCTCGTCGATTGGGTCGTGATCCTCCTCTCGTGAAGCCAGGGACGCGTACATTAGTACATCGTCCTCTTTAAAGCCGCTGAAAGCGGCAACCTCTGCCACGGTAAGCTCGTTCTTGGTAATGGTGCCGGTCTTGTCCGAGCAAAGAATGTCCATGCCGGCCATCTCCTCGATGGACGTCATCTTACTGACTATCGCTTCTTTACGGGCAAGCGCACCAGCGCCGACCGCCATGGTCACGGTGAGCACCGCAGGAAGCGCGGCGGGTATCGATGCCACAACAAGGACCATGGAGAACTTCAGTATCTCGAGGATGCTCTCGTGGCGGAAAAGCCCCACCATGAATATAACTGCCACCAGAATGACCGCGATAGTTATGAGATAGTTGCCGATGGTGAGGACGGCCTTCTGAAAATGGCTTTCCACGGTGGTCTCGGATACCAGCCGGGCGGTGGTGCCGAAGAAGGTGCTCATCCCCGTGGTCACGACCACGGCGTCGACCTCGCCCTGCTTCACGATGGAGCCCGAATAGGCGACGTCGGAGACGTGCTTTTCCACAGGCAAGGACTCGCCGGTAAGGGCCGATTCGTCGGTTAGAAGATAGTCTCCATCGAGGATCTTGACGTCGGCCGGAACTATGTCGCCGAGCCTTACCCTTATGACGTCGCCCGGCACAAGCTCCCTCGCCGGCAACTGGCCCCACTTGCCGTCCCTGAGCACGCGCGACGTGATGGCAAGCTTCTCCTTGAGCAGCTCAATGGCGTTATCAGCCTTGTGCTCCTCCAGAAACCCCACGACCGCGTTAAACGCAAGCAGCGTGCTGATGAGCCCGAAGTCCTCCCAGTGATGTATGGCCGCCGAGAGTATGGCGGCCACCTCTATCATCCACGGGATGGGGCCCCAGAAATAGCTGAAGAATTTGAGCAGCGGGTTTTTCTTTTTCTCGATTATCTCGTTATAGCCGACCTCTTCAGCGCGGCTTCGCGCCTCCTCGCCCGTCAGCCCCTTGGCGCTCGTATCGAGTTTCGAGAGGATATCGTCGTTGGATAGCGATTTCGCGTCAGCCGTCTTGATACTGGTCATCTTCGACATAACAATACAGATACTATCACATTTTTTGCAAAATCAAAAATGTCCCGGCTTCATCCGTCCCATGTTGAGGCCTATTTTTATGAAGACTCGCGCATTTCCGTCTTTCAGACAGCTATTCCCACCGGAAGGCCTTGTGAAGGCGCGGGCTCAGGGTCCTGCCGGTGGCGGCCCTGTACGCCGCCTCGATGGAAAACGACAAGACCAGCATCGCCGCAAGCACTAAGAGTTTTTTCGGAGACGTGGTGGCCGTCTGCCAAATGAGCGCCCCGAGCGCCCCAAGGCACGCGGCGGCGCCCACCACCGCAACCAAAAGGCTGCTTTTCGTCTTTACGCGCAGGCGGGCGTTGGACATGTTCACCGAGGCAAAGATTATCAGGAAGCCCGCGCTGCCCATCATCGCGATGCTCGAGAGGTCGAAGAGGTTTGCCACCAGAAGAGTAAGCGCAGAGGTGATAAGCAGTCCTTCGACCGGGCGGTTCCAGACCTTCCTTTCCAGCAGTTCCGGTAGCTCGCCGTCCTTTGCGACCGTATAGCTTATTCGCGCCGCGCCGTACAGTGTGGCGTTTATGGCCGAACCTGTCGAAAGAAGCGCGGCCACGGAAATGAGCGTGAACCCGAAATGGCCCATGAAGGGCTTCGCGCTTTCGGCCAAGGCATAGTCGCGCGCGGCCACGATCTCATTAATCGGAAGCGAGCCCACCGTAACGAGCGAGACCAGCACATAAAGCACGATGACGAAACCCACGGACAAATAGTAAGCGCGGGGCAGCGTTCTCTTGGGGTCCTTCACGTCGCCGGCGGAGTTGGCGATAAGCTCGAATCCCTCGTATGCAAGGAATATCACCATGCCCCCGGCCACGACCTCCATGGAGCCACTCCATGCCGCTGGAGCCAGGCGCGCGGTGTCCACTCCCCATATGCCCACTCCCACAAACGCAAGGAGTATCAGCACCTTGATGCCGACAATGAACTCCTCTGCCTCGCCCACGATGCTTGCGCCCATGGTGTTGAGAACCGTAAACAGCACCACCACTGAGCTAATCAGGACGTGCTTCATCAGGGGCTGAATCGCGGCGGGGAAGAACTCGGCCCCATAGCTTCCGAAAGCGTAGGCGTAGAGAGAGAGCATCACGATGTAGCTTAGAAGCAGAAGGACGTTGAGCCCCCCGGTGACAATCCCCTGTCCGAAGGCCTGGTTCAAAAACTCCACCGTGCCGCCCTGGCTTGGGTAGGTAAGCGAGAGTTTGGAGTAAGAGTAAGCCGAAAGAAGAGCTACGCACCCGGCCACCGCGAACGCCTCGGGAGTTCCGCCGTGCGCCATCTGCACCGAGAGGCCGAGGACGGCGAATATTCCGCCACCGACCATGCCGCCCACGCCGATGGCCGCCACCGACCAGAAACCTATCTTCGATTCCCGCTGCCCAGTTTTCATGAACTTGTCAATTCCGGATGGCCCGGAGAAATGGTGCCCGTTACTTCCTGTACTCGTCGTACATCCTGCGGTGCCAGTCCCACGCGGTCTCTATGATATGCGAGATGTCCGAGCCCCCGGGCTTCCAGCCGAGTTTGCGCGTTATCTTATCGTTGCTTGCCACAAGGGCCGGCGGGTCGCCGGGTCGCCTCTCGGACTCCACGGCCTTAATCTCGGCGCCGGTTATCGCCCGGGCCTTATCAATCACTTCTTTCACCGACGCGCCGGTGCCGCTTCCCAAGTTGAACACGTCGCTCGCGCCGCCCGACATCAGGTGCTCAAGCGCCAGCACGTGCGCTGCGGCGAGGTCGCTCACGTGCACGTAGTCCCTGACGCACGTGCCGTCGGGAGTGTCGTAGTCGGTTCCGAATATCTCAATCTGCTCTCGCCTGCCAAGCGCGGTGTCCAGCACAAGCGGTATCAGGTGCGTTTCGGGCTCGTGCCACTCGCCAACTTCGCAATCCGGGTCAGCGCCCGCGGCATTAAAGTATCTGAGCGAGACGTACTTCAGGCCATAGGCGGCGCTGTAGTCCTTCAATACCCCCTCCACCACGGCCTTCGTCTCGCCGTAGGGGCTTACGGGGCGAAACTCCATGTCCTCCGTTATCGGCACCTTTCCGGGCTCGCCATATACGGCGCAGGTGGATGAGAAGATGAAATTGCGCACGTCGTTTTCGAACATGATCTCAAGGAGGTTAAGTGTGTTGCGCACGTTGTTGAGGTAATACTTCTGCGGCTCCTTGACCGACTCGCCCACGTAAGCATAAGCGGCGAAGTGCATGACTGCCCTTATCGGGTGGTCTCTGAATATCTGTCTGAGAAGCGTCGTATCGGCGAGGTCGCCCTTGACGGACTTGCCCCACTTGAGAAACTCCTCATGGCCGTAATGAAAGTTGTCGATGACCATAGTGGAATAGCCCCGCTTCGTGAGCTCCTTGTTGGCGTGCGAGCCGATGTAGCCCGCGCCCCCGGTGATGAGTATTACCCCGTCACCCTTAGCGCTCACGATGCGGCACCCTTGAAAACGTAGTCAGTGGTAAACATGTACATTAATATAATATATCCCGCTACTCTTTTTTCTTCGTTTCGTCTTTCTTGGCCTCGTCCCACAGGCCGTCCATCTCGGCAAGCGTCATACCCGAGAGCTCGCGGCCCTGCTCCTCGGCGCGCATCTCTATATGCCTGAAGCGGCGTATGAACTTGCTTATCGTCCCCCGCAGAGCGTCCTCGGGGTTTACGTCCACAAAGCGCGCGACGTTTACGAGCGCGAAGAATATATCCCCGAGCTCATCCTCTATCTCGGAGCGCTCCTTGCCAGCAAGCGCCGCCCTGAACTCCTTGAGCTCCTCTTCGAGCTTGTCCATCACGCCGCCTATCTCGTCCCAGTCAAAGCCCACCCTCGCGGCGCGTGCCTGCAGGCGGTGCGCCCTCAATAGCGACGGCATGGCCGACGGCACGCCCTCGAGCGCGGACTTCCTGAGCTTGCCCTCGTCGCGCTTCCTCCGGTCCCACTGGTCCACGACCTCCTCGGCCGTATCGAGCTCCTTGCCCTCCTCAAAAACGTGCGGGTGGCGGGAGACCATCTTTTCGCTGATGCCATCTATTACGCCCTCGATATCGAACTCGCCGCGCTCGCGGCCTATCTCGGCATGGAAAAGTATCTGGAATAGGAGGTCGCCGAGCTCTTCGCGGATCTTCTTCGGGTCGTCCTCCTCAAGGGCCTCGAGCACCTCGTAGCACTCTTCAAGGAGATAGGGCTTGAGGGACTCACGCGTCTGCTTGCGGTCCCAGGGGCACCCTTTGCGTAGCCTGTGCATTATCTCTACGAGCTCGTTAAATCCCATTGTCATATATTAGCACGCTCCGAAGAGCCACACGCCGGCGTATATCAGGGCGTCTTGCCCTCGTCCAGGGTCTGAAGGAACTGGTTCGCCCAGTAGTGGTTGGGGTTGATGCGCAGCACGTTCTTCAGGTACTTCCTCGCCTCTTCTTTTTCGCCCCGGCGGAGGTGTATCTGCGCGAGGGCGAACTGGGCCTCGACGAAATCGGGTTTTACCTCCACGGCCTTCTCTAACTCCTTCTGAGACTCCTCTTCCATGCCCTTCCGCTGATAGGTAATGGCAAGGTTGTAGTGCGTAAGCGCGTTTTTCGGGTCAAGCCGAGCGGCTTCCTTGTATTGATCGATAGCCTCGTCCATCTTGTCTTCGATGTCGTAGGCGTTGCCGAGGTTGACGTGAAACTCCGCGTTGTCGGGCTCGAGCTTGAGCGCTTCCTTATAGTACCCGATGGCCTTGTCTGTGCGACCCTTTTGCCGGTAGAGCATGCCGAGGTTGTTATAGGCCAGAGCGTTTTTCTGGGTGATTTTGATTACCATCTCGTACTCTTCGATGGCCTTCTCTATGTTGCCCCGCTCTTGATACAGCATGCCGAGGTTGAAGTGGCTGCGGTCCTTAACGACTATGCCGAAGTCGTGGACGTTCGACTTGCCCTCCCTGTACTTCACGGCGGCCTCGAAATTCTTAATGGCCGCCTGAGTTTCACCCTCATGCCGTAACGCCAGCCCCAGGTTATAGTGCCCCCTCTCTTTGTTCGGGGACTTCTTCACCACGTCTTCCCAAAGTGTTTTGTCAGTGAACCATACGGTGTTTCTCGCATGGGCGGCAACGGCAAACACGAGCGACATCACAACGAGCGCAGAGACTGCCGCCTTCCGGGCGCGCTCTCGCCCCTTCGTGAGAAGCAGCACCGCCCAGACCCCTGCCACTATCGCCCCGGCCGAGGGCAGATAGACCCGGTGCTCGAATATCACGTTGCCGAGCCTCAGGCTCATCAGCGATACGCCGAAGGAGATGGGAATAAGCGTAACGAGGAACCAGAGCACGCCGAAAGAGAATAGCGGCCTCTTCCTCGCCTTGAGCACCGCCCCAGCCCAGAGGCCCGCGTACCCGACGAACGCGATAAGCGCGGCGGGATTAAATAAAGACCTCGATATCGGATAGTCGTAATCGGCGTTCTGCCCTATGGGGAGCACGAGGAGCCGGAGATACGTCCAGTGCACCTTGAACTGCGTGATGATGTAGTGCAGGGGCCTTATTCCAATGCCGGGATAATCTATGCTGCGGTCGTAGGTGTTGCCAAGGATTATGAAGGCGAGATATCCAAGAGGCAGCGCCGCCGCCAGGTATAGCGCGTAGTGCCGCCTGAGCGCCTCCCGCGGATTGAGCGCCGAGACAAAGAGCAGGTCGTAGAAAAAAAGCATGAGCGGAAACGTCGCGAAGTTCTCGCGCGAGGCCATCCCGAGCATCGATACCGCAAACAGCGCGGCCACGTAGCGCCCCCTCCCCCGGGCGGCAGTGGCCGCCCGCAAGAATACTATCGGCCCGAGCAGATAGAACATCGTGGCCAGCAGCATCGAGCGGCTCGTGATGTACGTGACGGCCTCCGTCTGCAGGGGATGGGCCGCGAATATCATCGCCGAGAGCGCGGCGAGCAAGCGCACGTCGTCTTCCTCGAGGCGCATATGCCGACCCGTCATCAAGATCAAAAGGTAAAGCAGTATAGCGTTGATGATGTGCACAGCCAGATTAACCGCATGGTATCCTCGCGTGTTCATGCCGTCGAGGTAGTAATTCACGGCGTCGGTGGCATGCAGAAGCGGCCTCGACGCAAACGAGCTGTCCTCGCCGATGAAAAACCCCGGCACGTTGGCAAGGTCCTTCACCTTGGCATTCTGCACTATGGTGCCGATGTCGTCGAACTGAAACGGTATATGGAAGGTGTTAGAGTAGGCGGCAATGGCGAGCAAGGCGATCACGGCCATGTGCACGATGGGGTTTTTAAGATATTTGAGCGCGGTTTTCATCACTCAGACCTGAATTAATTTAACACACTTCGCCGGGCAAGGCCCATGCCGCTGTGGTTTTTCGCATTTAGGTTAAAATACGGCATGGCTGGAGGCCTTTACATACACATCCCCTTCTGCGTCTCGAAGTGCCACTACTGCGACTTCCTCTCCGTAACGTTCGACAGTGCGGTGGCAAAGAAATACGTGGAGGCCCTCAAGCACGAGATACGCCTCCGCGGAGGGCGCAGGGTCTCGTCGCTTTATCTGGGCGGCGGCACGCCTACCGTTCTGCCGCTGTACGAGATAGAGGAGATCCTCAAGACCGTGCGGGATTATTTCGAGTTCTCCCGAAACGCCGAGCTGACCATAGAGGCGAACCCCGGCACGCTTGACAGCGGGAAGGCCCGCGATCTGGCCTCTATGGGCATCAACCGCCTGAGCATAGGCGTGCAGTCGTTGGACGATGAGGAGCTCCGCCTCCTTGGCCGGTGCCACACGGCCGAGGAAGCCATGAATGCCATCGAGTCTCCCGGCATCGACAATTTCTCCGTTGACCTCATATACGGCATACCGGGGCAGGACATGCAAAGCTGGCGCCGCACTGTTGAGCGCGCCATAGGCGCGGGCCCGGCCCATATATCGTCCTACGAGCTCACCGCCGAGTCGGGCACCCCGTTTTTCGAGAGCCTTACGAGCGGCAAGCTCGAGGCCCCGCCGGAATCCCTCGTGGTAGAGATGTTCGAGCACGGCGTGGATGCCTTCGCTAAGGCAGGCCTCGCGCATTATGAGATCTCGAACTTCGCGCGCCCCGGGCTTGAGTGCAGGCACAACATCAATTACTGGAAACGGGGCGAGTACACGGGGCTCGGCGCCGGGGCGCACTCCTTTGAGGGCGGCGTGCGCTCGAGGAACACGGGCTACGTGTTCAAGTATATCGAGAGCCTGACGAACGGTGTGCTCCCGGTGGAGGACTCCGCCGAGGTCACCCCGGACGACGAGATCAAGGAGATAATATTCCTCGGCCTGCGTATGACCCAGGGCATTAACGTGGAGAAGATGCGTTTTATAGCCGACGCGTCAGAGGAATTGATAGCTGACGGGCTGCTCGTTATAGAGGAGGGGCGGCTGAAGCTCACCCGCAGGGGGCTCCTGCTTGCAAACGCCGTCGCCGTAGACCTCTTCGAGATACTTGGGCTCGGATAGTAGCCAACCCTGCTAACTTAAGATGGGCAGGTAGATGCTGAACGTCGTGCCGCTCCCCGGCACTCTCTCCACGTCTATGAAGCCCCCGTGCTGCTTGACCGTGCCATAGACTATGGCGAGCCCAAGCCCGGTGCCCTTGCCCACCGCCTTGGTCGTGAAGAAGGGATCGAATATCTTCCCCCTTATGTCGTCGCTGAGGCCGGGGCCCGTATCGGAAACCGATATCACCGCGCAGTTGCACGACCGGCCTCCGTCGAACTTGAGTCCGTCTATTCCCTCTGCCCCGGCATGCCTCGTCGTTATGGTTATCGTGCCATTGCCCTCGATGACGTCGCGGGCGTTGTTTACGAGGTTCAAAAGCACGTGCTCCATGCTCGCGACGTCGGCATTGACCTGCATAGGGGACTCGGTGAGTCGCAATACGAGTTCCGCGTTCTTTCCGGCCGCTATCTCAAGTATGTCCCTTGCCTCGCTGACTATCGCGTTTGCGTCCACCGGTTTGGGGTTGATCGCCTTCTCGCGGCTGAATTTCAGGAGGTCGTCCACAAGCCCCGCCGCCCTGTCGCAAGAGGCTATGAGCTTGTCCACCGTGTCCGATTTCTCTCCGCCCATCGCCTTCTTGAGTATGAATGCGTAGTTTCTTATGGCAAACAGGCGGTTGTTGAAATCGTGGGCAATGCCGCCGGCAAGTTGGCCCACGGCCTCCATCTTCTGCGACTGCACGAGCTGGCTCTCGGCCTTTTTTCGTCCCGCTATCTGCTGCTCGAGCTCTATGTTGGCGGCCACAAGCTCCGCCGTCCTCTCCTTGACAACCGATTCGAGGTGGTCGCGATGCCTGTTCAGGACATCTTCCGCCTTTTTCCTTTCTGTTATATCTTCGAAGACAGCAACGAAATATTCCCGCTCCGGGCTGTAGGCCGACACCGAATACCATTTGTCCAGTGCCTCTGAATGTTGCTCGAAAGAAGCCTCCTCGCCGGTCAGGGCCACCCTGCCGTAAACGCCTATCCAGTCGGCGGGATCCCTAACTATCCCCGGAAGCACCTCGGTAACCTTCTTGTCAATGATATACGCTCTTTTTAGCCCGGTGAGCCTCTCGAAGGCATCGTTGACATCAAGGAATACATAATCCACAGCCCTGCCGTTTTCGTCAGTAATAATTTTATGGTAGGCAACGCCGCTTATCATATTGTTGAAGAGAGAGCGGTATCTCGTCTCGCTGGCCTTGAGATTCCTGAACAGAACGCTGTAGGGTTCCTTGAGACCCGTTACCACGATTGCCCTGTAGATAAAGACAAACGCCATCAGCTTAAAGTAATGACCGGCAAGGTTCGAAAACCCATAGACGCTCACATAAAACGTGAACGCCAACTCAGATGCTATTGTCAGCGCTATAGCCCAATAAAGAAGCGATAACACACGGGGCTCGAAGGATTCCCGCCTTGAACGAAGCGTGAACAGCGATCCGACAAGTATTATCGAGATGACATACTCGCTTACCTTCTTAAAAGCCGTGAGGCCTTGCCCCTCGACATAAGCCGAGGGAAAATGTCCGCTGAATATCAGCCCCAGAAGTAGAACGAACATCGTCGCGTAAAGGGCCAGGATCTGCTTCTCCCATGTGACCCTCCCAATAAGCAGGGGGGCCACAAGCAGGGTTATACTCTCGAGATACCTGGCTGAAATCCATAGCTGAGTGGGCAGGTCGGCATCGTAGCCCGGGGAGATGTTCATCCCGCTGTACGCGAGAGTGTGAAGGAGGTCGATGCAGCCAATAAAGAGGAACGCCATCCCCAGCAGGAGGAAATAATTGTTATCCAGGAACCGCCTGGAGTTCCAGGCTATCATGAATATGCCGCAGGCCACCACGACACTGAAGCCCTCGGCCAGCGCGTGAAAAAGCAGGTAATTGTACCGGCTCGCCGCGTAGAGGCCGACAAGAACCGAGAGACCCGCAAGGGAAGCTATCACCTTGCGAGGAATTATGAGCTTGTCTTCCTGCATCAGATGATTGAATATTTTAACATTACCTTACGATAATATACCCCGGAATCCGGGGGACTTGCCGCCGCCTTTGAATGGTGCCAGTTCCTACTTCATAACCTCTTTAATCTATTGCTTATTATGTGATAGAGTAATGTATGCCCCTTTACAGTTACGAAGCCGCCGACAGGGCCGGGAAGAAGGTTAGCGCCTCTATCGAGTCCGAGAGCGAGTCGGTACTGAGGAGCGAACTTCGGAAGGACGGGCTCGTGCCGCTGAAGATAAAGATCGTGGAGCGGCGCGAGGGCTTTTCGGTATCGAGAATCACTCGCAAGGACCTTCTGGTGTTCACCCAGGAGCTGGCCAACCTCCTTGAGAGCGGGCTCCCCATCGACAGGGCGATATTCGTGCTCTCGGAATACTCCGGCAAACCGTCACTCAGGGATATACTCACCGAGGTCTATATCGACGTTCAGCGCGGACAGTCGCTCTCTCAGGCCATGTCCAAGCACAAGATATTCCCCCGCGTATACGTAAACATGGTCAAGGCAGGCGAAATGGGCGGAATACTGGAAGCCGTCATACGAAGGCTCGCCATATTCCTCGAGACCTCGGTGGCCTTCAGAGAAGAGCTCACCTCCGCTCTCATATACCCCATCCTACTTACCGCCGTGGGCGGCATTGTCGTGGCCGTGCTCATGATATACGTTATCCCGACTTTCGCAGGGATATTCGCGGACACCGGACAGGCGCTCCCAACGCCGACCCTCATTCTCATGGGCATCAGTAACTGGTTCGTCAGCTACTGGTGGGCGGTCCTCGCGGCAATAGGCATCGGTGTATTTCTCGTAAACAGCTACTCCAAGACCACCGAGGGGAAATATTTCCTCGACGGCCTGAAACTGAAGGTGCCCATCATAAGGGCGATCCACATGAAACTCGTCATAGCGCGGTTCGCCCGCACTCTGGGCACTCTCCTGCACAGCGGCGTGCCGATACTGGACGCTCTGAGGGTCTCTCGCGAGGTCGTGGGAAACGTGGTTGTGGCAGAGAAGCTCGGCGCGCTTGAGGAAGGCGTGGGAAGCGGACGCGGCGTATACGCTCCCTTGCGGGACTCGGGGATATTCCCGCCCATAGTGGCCCAGATGATAGCGGTGGGAGAGGAGGCTGGAAGGCTCGAAGAGACGTTCCTCACCGTGGCCGACAGGTTTGAGGCCGAGAGCACGGCAACCATCAAGAGGGCGGCAAGCCTGCTTGAGCCCGCCATGATACTCCTGATGGGCCTCATCGTTGGTTTCATAGTGATAGCCATGCTCCTGGCGGTGTTCAGCATCAATGAAATACCTCTCTAATAAAGGGTTCACGCTCCTCGAGCTCATCGTAGTCCTGATAACGCTGGGCATAGCGATGTCCATAGCTATAGTCTCCATAAGCCGCTCATACGAAAAGAGCATACTCAAAAACGAGGTTCGGCGCGTGCAGAGCACCCTCAGGGAGGCGCGGGACATATCGCTTATGGACAGAGTCCCGACGGCCTTCGCCCTTGACCCGGACACGGGCACCTTCTGGCTCGAAAAGAACGGCAAGCAGTACAAGGGCGTAAAGCAGCTGCACGACGGATACGAGATACAAGGGGAGCCCATAATCTTCATGCCCAAGGGTGACTCCACGGGCGGCACGCTGATAATCAAGAGGACAAAGGACGATAAAGGGTACTCCATTGAAGTCGATGAGGTCACGGGCAATGCAAAAATCGCGCGGCTTTAGCCTCATAGAAGTTCTCGTTGCGCTCGCTATCATGGGCATCGCCATAGTAATGCTCATGCAGCTGTTCTCGAACTCGCTGAGGCAGACCAAGCGAAGCGCGGACTACACGCTTGGGCTTATCCACGCCCGCTCTCTCATGGACGAGGCATACGCCCTGCCCTCGCTTGAGGACGTGGAAGGAACTTTTGATTTCGGCGACGGATACACCGCCACGAGGGAGGTCACGGAAGTACCGGCCGCCCTGGGCAAGAAGTCGGAAACCCCTGGCCTTGGGAACGAATCCTTCAAGCTGTACGAAATAACGGTGACGGTCAAGTGGCCCCCGAGTGGCTCTACGGTGCTCACTGGGACGAGGGTAATATATGGCGAAGCGCTCTGAGAACGGGTTTACCATACTTGAGGTAATCATCGCGTTCGCCATCGCGACGGTTATAGTGGCCACGCTGCTGGCCGCATTCAGGCTGGGCAACAAATCGGTTGACAAGGGTTACGAGCGCGAAGAGATATCTCAACAGATGCGCATACTTACCGACAGGCTCACCTGGCTTCTTAGGGGCGCGTACCCGTACATAGAGGAGACCTCGGAGGGCAAGGTGCTTTATTTCTCGGGCACCGCGGACAGCGTGGGGTTCGTCACGACGAGCGTCGACCCGTACTCCGACACGCTGCAGGACTTCGCGGGCCTCAAGTGGATGACGCTACACGCCGATAGCGACGGGCTCAGGGTGCAGGAAGACATCTTCTTCGCCGATGTCTTCGACAAGGAGCCACGAGACGAGTACATATTCGACCCCGCGGTCACGGACATAGCATTCGAGTACCTCGACCCCGGCGAGGACGGCACCCAGGCCGACTGGGTGGATACGTGGGACCCGGAGGAAAAAGAGTACCTCCCATCGGCGGTTAAGCTCACGGTAACG
>Ga0055451_10000074_pt1 | contig 32621 bp, 34 predicted proteins | sample China_Galinas_PW_3_FD_57745 | JGI IMG/M metagenome (GOLD analysis project Ga0055451, IMG submission 57745) | Wetland microbial communities from San Francisco Bay, California, USA, that impact long-term carbon sequestration - China_Galinas_PWB_D2 | ecosystem: Environmental > Aquatic > Marine >... | reverse complement strand
AAGAGGTGCGTAAGGGCAACTTCAGGGAAGACCTCTACTACAGGCTCAAGGTCATCCCCATATTACTGCCTCCCCTTAGGGACAGGTCCGTTGACATATCGTTACTGGCGAAATACTTCATCGACGAGTTCAACGACGAGTTCAAGAAAAACGTCAAGGGCCTCTCGAAGGAGACCGAGAAGTGCTTCCTCGAGTACCCCTGGCCCGGCAACGTCAGGGAACTGCGCAACGTCATCGAGCGCTCCATGATACTTGAGAACGAAGAGTACATCCTCCCGGAGCACCTGCCGCTCGAGCTCACCTCAAAAGAGGTAATGAGCCACAACATATCAAACATAAACATCAAGATCCCCCCGGGCGGCATCGACATAGAAGAGGTCGAAAAGGAGCTCATCCGCCAGGCCCTCGACATGACCGGCGGCAACCAGACCAGGGCGTCTAAAATTCTCAACCTGAGCCGCGACACCCTCCGCTACAGGATGCAGAAGTTCGGATTCCTCCCAGAAAAAGGCTAACCCCGGAAGCACTGCAGTCGCTTTCACCGACAAAATTATCACAGATGTAACATTACCGTCATCGCGGAGCAAAGCACCTGCGTTATCCTTGTAGTAGTAACTGTGACACGCAATCATGCCTGATCATTTATTTATGCCGCGCGTTTAGAAATGCGCACGATTCTTGCATCATTGAGAGAAGGGGGATATGGAGGCATTGATGAAGATACTGGTAGTTGACGACGAACAGCTCGTTCTGTGGTTTCTCGAAAGGGCCCTTAGCAAGTGGGGCCACGAGGTAACTACGGCCTCAAACATCAATGATGCAAGGAAACACATCGGCGATGGAGGTTACGACATCCTCTTCACCGACCTCCGCATGCCTGAGGGAAATGGCGCAGACATGCTCGACGGCCTGAGCGATATGGCAAAAAATTTACCCAGGGTTGTAGTCTGCTCGGCCTTCATAACCGCCGACATGGCCAAGGACTTCAAGGACAGGGGGTTTGTGACCCTGAAAAAGCCATTCAAATTATCGGAGCTTCAGGAAGCCGTCGACCAGTGCTCGGGCTGAGCCCGGACGCGTATTATCGCTCGCACGCATACGCATTGCCCTTCAATCTGAGCCATTTACGGCCACTTCTCAAGTGTCGGATTCCGTCCTGAATTGACAATTTTCGTCACTTTTCCGCGACTTTCCTGTAACTAAATGGGCATGTCCGGCTTCCTGAATGGGAGATCCGGCGATCCATTTCCAGACTTGACTAAACCAGGGCCAATGCTCAAAATAACTGCACCCCAATGAAAGTCCTCGTTACCGGCCCTACAGGCTTCATCGGAAGCCACCTCACGGAAGAACTTTTAAGAAGAGGCCACGAGGTAGTCTGCCTCGTCCGAAAGACCTCGAGCCTCGCCTGGCTTGAGGGCCTAGACGTGCGCCTCGCAGAGGGCGACTGCCGTGACCGGGACTCGCTTGTAAAGGCCCTCGACGGGGCCGAGTGCGTTTATCATCTTGCGGGCCTCACGAAGGCCGCGCACGAAGACGATTTCTTCGAGGTAAACGTGGGTGGCACTGAAAACCTTCTTGAGGCGATCAGCGCAGTCAGGCCGCCGCTTCGGCGCTTCGTGTTTCTGAGCAGCCTCGCCGCGGCCGGCCCAAGCTTAAACGGCACGCCCGTAACCGAGGAGACCGAGCCCGCCCCAGTATCTGTCTATGGCAGGAGTAAGCTCGATGCCGAACGTATGGTCATGCGCCACGCCGACGCGATACCGGTCACGATAATCCGGCCGCCCGCCGTATACGGGCCGAGGGACAAGGATTTCTTCGTTCTTTACAAGATGCTCAACAGGGGCATATTCCCGTACTGGGGCGAATGCAGGTACTCGCTCGTGTACGTTGAGGACCTCGTAAGAGGCATAATTTCGGCGGCGGAATCGGAGGCGGCGACAGGAGAGACTTTCTTTATTTCCGAGCGGGAATCGCACAGCAATCTCGATATCGCGCGCGTGATTTCGGAAGCTTTGGGAAAGCGGCCCCTCAGAATTCCCCTGCCAAAAAGCCTTATTTCGGCTGTTGCCGGAATGGGCAGGATTTTTGGGAAAAACAATAGTATAATAAACGTGGATAAGGCACGGGAGCTAAAGTACTCCCGTTGGGTCTGTGACCCGGCCAAGGCTCAAAGGGAACTGGGGTACTCAGCCCAAATCACAATAGACAAAGGTTTTGAATGGACGGCAAACTGGTACAGAATTCATCAGTGGCTGTAAACATATTTGAGAAATGCGCTCGCTACACGAAGGCGAGGGAAGTCATGGCCATGGGCGTGTATCCCTACTTCAGGGTAGTGGAGAGCGCACAGGATCCCGAGGTCACCATCGACGGCAAGTGCATGATCATGGTGGGCTCGAACAACTACCTGGGCCTGACCAACCACCCCGAGGTTAAGGAGGCGGCAATTGCGGCCATCCGCAAGTACGGCTCGGGCTGCGCCGGCTCGCGGTTCCTTAACGGCACTCTCGACATCCACGTAAAGCTCGAAGAGAAGCTCGCGAAGTTCATGCGCAAGGAAGCGGCGCTGGTCTTCTCCACGGGGTTCCAGGTGAACCTCGGCGTCATATCCGCCATCGTGGGAAAGAGCGACACCGCCATCATAGACAAGATGGACCACGCCAGCATCATAGACGGCTGCAGGCTCTCCTACGGCGAAGTCAGAAAGTTCAGGCACAACGACATGGCCGACCTCGAGAGGGCCCTTAACGAGGCCAATGGCAGGGGCAAGCTCGTTGTGGTTGACGGCGTGTTCAGCATGGAGGGCGATGTTGCAAAGCTCCCCGAGATAGTCTCGCTCGCCAAGAAGTACGGGGCCGGCACCATGGTTGACGACGCGCACGGCATCGGCGTGCTCGGGGCCACCGGCAGGGGCACGGCCGAGCACTACGGCCTCGAGGACGAGGTGGACCTCATCATGGGCACCTACTCCAAGTCCCTCGCCTCCATAGGCGGCTTCATCGCGGGACGCGAGGAGGTCGTACACTACATCAAGCACGTGGCGCGCTCACTCATATTCAGCGCGAGCCCGCCGCCGTCCACGGTGGCATCGGTAAACGCCGCGCTGGACATCATAGAGCGCGAGCCCGAAAGAATACAGCAGCTCTGGAAGAACACCCACTACATGCTCAAGGGCTTCAAGGAGCTCGGCTTCGATACCGGCACTTCAAACACGCCTATCATTCCGGTCATAGTGGGCGAGGACGAGACCGCCTTCAAGATGGCGATGATGCTACACGCCGAGGGCGTCTTCGCAAACGTCGCCGTAAGCCCGGCGGTCCCCACCGGAAAGGCCCTCATCAGGACGAGCTACATGGCCACCCACACTCAGGAGCACCTCGACAAGGTGCTCGACGCATTCAAGAAGGTGGGCAGGCAACTCGGGCTCATCAACTGACGCCTTGCCTGTCGAGTTAACCGGAGTCCGTCCCGGAGAAAAACCCTTTACCGATTTCATACGCCTGCCGTACTCCGTTCACCCGGCCGAGAGCCTCTACGTACCGCAACTCGAGCACGACCTCAAAAAGGAGTTTTCTACAGAGAAAAACCCATTTTTCAGGCACGCCCGGGCGCGATATTTTATCGCGCGGCGAGACGGCGTTCCGGTGGGACGAGTCGCCTCGATAATCAACGACCTGCACAACGAGTACCATAACGAGCGTGTCGGCTTCTTCGGGTTCTTCGACTGCATGGACGACCCCGAAGCGGCAGTGATGCTCCTTGAGCGCGCGGCCTCGGACCTCAGGGAAAACGGTATGACCGCGATGCGCGGGCCCATGAGCTTTTCCACGAACGAAGAGTGCGGCCTGCTCGTTGAGGGTTTCGACGAGCCGCCAATGCTCATGACGCCATATAACCCGCCCTACTACGAAAAGCTCGTCGAGGGTTTCAATGGAATGGCCAAGGCCAAGGACCTCTACGCATACCTCTACAGAATTGGCGCGAGCCTTCCCGAGAAGATGCTTCGCGGCGCGGCGTTTGCAGAGCGGCGCGGCGTTACGGTGCGCCACATAGAGAAGAAGAACTTCGCCGCCGAGATGATGTCCTTCAAGGAGGTCTATAACTCGGCTTGGGCCGAGAACTGGGGCTTCGTGCCTCTTACCGATGAGGAGATAGGCTATAAGGGGGCGCTTATGAAGCCCATAATAGTCCCCGAGCTCACGCTCATCGCCGAGGCGGAGGGAGAGACTGTGGGGTTCCTCGGTCTTCTTCCCGACATGAACCAGGTGCTCCGCCACATGCGCGGCAAGATCAACCCCATCACCATAATCAAGGCCCTGTATTACTCACGCAAGGTTCGCGACCTTAGGCTCCTGCTCCTTGGCATCAAGGCCACGCACAGGACGCGAGGCGTGGACGCCATCCTCTACCGCGAGGCATTCAGCGCCGCCAGCAGGCTCGGATACAAGGACGTGGAGCTCTCGTGGATACTCGAGGACAACGAGGCCATGAAGCGGGTGATAGACCTACTGGACAGCCGGCTCTACAGGAAATTCCGCATCTACGAGGCCCCGCTTTAGGGCGGAGGCGGCCCGAGCACCAGAACCGCGTTCACCCCGCCAAACCCAAAGGAGTTCGATACCGCGTATCTTATCTCGGCTTTCTGCGCCTCGGTTACGTGGTTCAGTGCGCAGTCGAAGTTCTCGAGGTTGGCCGTGGGCGGGATGACCCCCTCGCGTATGCTTCTTAAAGTGACGGCGGCCTCAAATGCCCCCGAAGCCCCGAGCATATGGCCCGTCATGGACTTAGATGCGCTCACGGGCACCTGCATGCCGAAGACCTCCGCTATTGACTCCGCCTCGGCGGTATCTCCCTTTGCGGTGGCCGTAGCGTGGGCGTTTACGTACCCCACGTCCTTGGCGCGCACCCCAGCGTAGTTTAGGGCGGCCCTCATGGCGCGGGCCTGGCTGTCGGAGTCAGGCTCGGTCATGTGCTGGGCGTCCGACGTATTGCCGTATCCGAGCACCTCTCCGTACATCTTCGCCGTGCGCTTGAGCGCCGCGGCGTATTCTTCGAGCACGAGCACCGTCGCGCCCTCGGCGAGCACGAAGCCGTCGCGGTCGAGGTCGAAGGGCCTCATGACGCCTTTTTCCGATAGCGCGCCGGCGGCCCCGTATCCGGCGAAGGCGAGCGGCGTTATCGGGGCCTCTGCCCCTCCTACAAGGGCCATCTCGGCGTAACCGCAGCGTATGAGCCTCAGGGCCTCGCCTATGGCGTTTGCGCCCGAGGCGCAGGCATTGGATATGCCGAGCACGTGTCCCTTCACCCCTATGAGCTTGGATACATACGATGCGGCCATGCTCACCGTGGAGCCCGCCATCAGGTATGCCGTGGCCCTGTCGGTCATGGCGGCCTCCATGCTACTTATGCCTCCCCTGCTTGAGCCAATTATGACCGCCGAGTTATTGAAGTCCCAGCTCTTGAGCTCCGCGTCCTGCACCGCCATGCGCGCCGCCGCCGCGGCATACTGCACGAAGGGGTCGAGCCTCAGGACGTCCTTCTTGGAAATGAACACTTCTGGGTTGAACCTCTTGAGCTGTCCGGCGTTTCTGTACGGCGAGTCCTTGGGGTCGAACCTCACGTTGGGCCCGGTGCCGACCTTCTTCTTCAGAAGCGCGTCCCAGGAGGTCTCGAACGTGTTGCCCAGAGGCGTCACGGCGCCTATGCCGGTTATCACCACGCGTCTCATAGTAAACTATATTAGCACAAAGGGTTTACGGCTCTCGCAGGGCCGCGGGGTCGCTCTTTCGACACTAAACTCAGCGCCTCTGCTGTGTCTATTCTCGGTGGTTGAGCACAACCTGTGCGCGGTTGCGGACTGCGTCTGGCATGATATATAGTAGCCATTAATGCACGTCATGAGATACGAAGACATGATCGAAAACCTCCGCTCTCCCTACGCCCACAGGCGCGTGGAAGCCTCGGCCGAGCTGGGAAAGCTTGGCGACCAGCGGGCCTACGACGCCCTTGTGGAAGCCCTCTCGGACACTGACAAGACCGTGCGCGACAACGCCGCTTTCGCCCTGGGAGAGCTCGGCAGGAAAGATGCCGCCCCGCACATCGAAAAGCTCCTTGAGGACGAAGACGAGTGGGTGCGGAAAGGAGCTGCCAAGGCGCTGGGGATGCTCGGAAACATCACAAGCGTGGACAGCCTTGTAAGGTCGCTTGAGTCCGACCCCGCCTTCATAGTCAGGCGCGCCGCGGTGCGCAGTCTCGGTCAGATGAATGCGATAAGAGCGGTGAACAGCCTCAGGCAGGCCCTTAAAGACAAGAACGTAACCGTGCGCGACATGGCGAAACAGGTTCTTAAGGAGATGGGCAAGAAAGTTTAGCCTCGCGAGAGTTCTCTTAAAAAATCCCCCTCAGCTTCCCCTCTGTTTTCTTATAAAGACCTTTATGGCGTACACCATTTCCCTTGACGGCTCATTGAACGCGATACCGTACCGGTTGAGGATATCGCCGCCCTCCTTGATGCTCGCCCTTACGACCGTTGCGGTCACGGACACCCGGCCGTAACCAGGGAGTTCAAAGGTGCAGCCGATGTTATCGCCCTCGTGTATCTCGGCCTGCGAGGCGATAAGCATGCCGGACTCGCTGATGTTCTCCGAGCGGCCCGGGTAGTGCAGCCTGCCCGACGAGAGCCTGAGCATCACGTCTATCTCGGTTCGCAGGGCTTCTCTGGGTGCGATGTGAAGCAGGTGGTGTGCCTCCTGAAGTAGCACGGCCGGGCTGACCGGCATGGTTATGAAGGCGTTTGCCCTGCAACCGAGGCATAACTCGTGGTCCGCCTCGGAGCTTGAGCACACGAGGAGTATCGAGACCGTTCTGAGCTCCTCGTCATCCCGGATTGTGGCGCACAGCTTCTCGCCACTCATCGACTTGTCCCTGAGCATGGCGACGATTAGGTCGGCCTTATGGGCCCGGTGCTGTTGGAGGATGTCCTTGTTCGAGGCGGCACCCATAATCCTTATGCCGGAGCGGTTGAGAAAACTCCTCTCCTTATCGACGAGTTGTCTTAGCTCATCGACTATGACGACCTTTTTCATCGGGAAGTTCAGAAGCCCGGGACGTTTTTCCATTACCTGCCTGCCTCGTCGGATATTCTGGCGAAGTCCTCTATGCTGAGCCGCTCGGGCCTCAGGCGCGGCGATACGCCCGCCGCCTCGAGCACGCGGTCCATTTCGGGTGATATCTTTTTAAGCGAATTATGCAGCGTCTTTCTCCTCTGCCCGAAGGCCGTCTTCACGATCGTTTTGAACAGCGCCTCGTCGGCGGCCTTCACCGGGGGCGAGTCGTAAAGCTCAAGGTGCACACAGGCCGAGTCCACCTTGGGCACGGGCCTGAATGCACCTGCAGGTATTATAAACCGAATCCCGGCTTTCGCGTAGTACTGAACGGTAATGGAGAGAACGCCGTAGTCCTTCGTGCCCGGTGAGGCGGCTATCCGCTCGGCCACCTCCTTCTGAACGGTCAGCGTCATGGACCTGAGCCTGTCTTTATACTCAAAGAGCTTGAAGATTATCGGCGTGGTTATGTGATAGGGGATGTTGGCCACGACCTTGAAGGGCCCGAGCGCGCCGTAATCGTACTTGAGGGCGTCGCCACGCACTATCTCGACGTTCGGAACATCCGAGAACTCCGCCTCGAGCTTCCGGTAAAGCTCCGCGTCGAGCTCTACGGCCACGAGCCTCCCGGCCCGCTCCGCGAGCACACGCGTAAGCCCCCCCGGACCCGGCCCTATCTCCACCACCGTGTCGTCGGGCCCCACGCCCGCGGCGTCGGCTATCCGCCCCAGAATGGAGGGGTCGAACAGGAAATACTGGCTCAGTCTCCTACCCATCCGTATATCTTAACAGATGAGGCTTCCGGGCCTCTTTTGCCGCGCTTTCTGGTAAAATCTCATATTTATGGCGACAGGAAAGAAATCAAAGAACGACCCTGAACTAAGGCCCGGCTTTCAGAAGGTCATGATGAAGGCCAGCTCCATGCGTCAGGTGAAGCGTTACCTCAAGAAACCGCTTTCGGAGAGGTCGGCCGTAATATATTTCACCGAGAAGGAGCGCAAGCCGTTCATCCTCAACAATGGCGGCGGGCTCTCGGCCGACGGCAGGCACGGGCTTCTGAAGAGATGGAAACTCACCAGGGACAAGCTCGACCGCATTTTCATAGTCGCCGCCATCGAAGACACCACGAAGGAAGCCGAGAAGGACGAAGAAGAATAATCCCGTTCCCTTGTCTCCGCCCCGCATAACCGCTACAATATGAGCATGAGCAAATTCCGCGCAGGCATTTCGCTTCTCGTCTCGGTCGTAATCTTCCTGGCCATCTCCGCAGTTCCCGTCCTCGCGCATACTATGGCGCTCGTTATCAAGGACTGGAGCGTCATACCCATGGACAAGCTCGTTAGCGAGGCGCGGGGCGCTCGTGTTGTTTTCCTAGGCGAAAAGCACGACGTAAAGGAGCACCACGAAGTACAGCTTGCCTTCATCAAGGCCCTGAAGGCCACGGGGGCGCACGTCGTCGTGGGGCTCGAGATGTTCAGGGCCGACAGGCAGAGCACCCTGGATAAGTGGATCAAGGGCGACATGAGCCAGAAGGACTTCGAGCGGGCATACTCGGCTAACTGGGCCGAGTCCTGGGACCTCTATGCCGACATCTTCAACTACTCGCGCGAACAGGGCATTCCAATGATAGGCCTCAACGTCTCAAGGGAGATAACCGATAAGGTGGCCAAAAACGGTTTTACGTCCCTGAGCCGCGAGGAGCTCGCCTCGCTCCCCCCGGGGTTAACCTGCGACGTGGACAAGGCCTACATGGACTATATCAGGAAGGCCTACAAGGCGCACGGAGAAAGCGGCAAGCCCTTCGTGAACTTCTGCGAAGCCCAGCTCATGTGGGACAAGGTGATGGCCTGGCACATAGTGCACTACGCCGAGCAAAACCCCGGCACCACGGTGGTCGTGCTGGCCGGAAGCAAGCACGCATGGAAAAAAGGCATCCCCCAGCAGATAAGCAAGCAGTCCGACCTCTCCTACGAGGTAATACTGCCGTGGACCACCGACATCAGGCCCGACATGCTCACCCCGGAGTACATGGACTTCCTGGTAAACTGAGCGCCCACCCGGGCGATGCGCGCGGATTACTCCCGGTTTTCCTCGAGCTTTTTAAAGAGGTCCTTCTTCTTTATCCTCCCGTTTAGGGTCGAGCCGTCCCTGAACTCGAATACTGGGATGTCGAAGCGGTAGAGCTCGTAGAGCTCGTCGTCGGAGTCTATGGCGACCTTCTTGATGTTAATCTCGTGGCGTACCTTCAGGCCGTTTAGCATCTCCTCGGCCGTATCGCAGAGCCAGCAGCCGCCCTTATAGTAGAAAGTGATGTTGACCATGTGTGTCTAATCATCTGCGGGCAGCAGGTCGCAGAAACTGTATCTTTCGTCCCTCAGGACCACTTCTCCCCTGGTCACGGTGACAGGGCGCTTGAATATCGGCCCGTCATAGACGAAAGAGTGGAACTCGCCGTTCTCGCCGCAGGGGTCGACCGACGAATGAAGGTCTTCAAGAAACTCCATGTCATACTCTCTGCCCGCGAAGCTCGCGTCCAGATACTTGGTATCCACGCACGTGATTATCGCCTTAAATCCAAGATTGATAAAAGTCTCGGCAAGCTCTCTTGAGTCTTTCTTCCAGATTGGGAATACGGCATTCATCTGAACTTTCGCCAGATTGTCCTCTCGATACCTCCGCAGGTCCTCGAGGAATATGTCCCCGAACCCCACGGTGCATGTGCCGCCGTCCCTGAAACGCGTCAGGGCCTCCCGCATATTGTTCTCGTAGTCGTCGTTTGCGCACCCTTTTGGTATGAGCACTTTAACAAGAGGAATCCCTATGGCCTCGGCCTGCCGCTCCAGAAGTTCGGTCCTCACGCCGTGCATGCTTATTCTGTCGTAGTCCTCGGTGACGGTCGTGAGCAATGCGGAAACCGACTGCGTCCCCGAATTCAGTATCTCGTACAACGCCATGGAGCTGTCCTTGCCTCCGCTCCAGCAAAACAGAATCGATTCAAGGCATTCGGTTTTCACTGAGTTCTCCTCTGATATAAATATAAATGCTCTGGCGGAGGGGGTGGGATTCGAACCCACGGTAGGGGGTTACCCTACAACGATTTTCAAGACCGTCGCCTTCAACCGCTCGGCCACCCCTCCATGAAAAGCCTCATCTATTATAAACAAAACCCTCTGCGGCTCTCCCAACCGCATCAGGACGCAAATAACCCGCAAATGGGTCAGACAGGACTCTGGATAAATGGCGCGTTAGGCCGACTGCTTCTCGAAGACGAGGACCGGCATATCGCCCTTGCGGATGACGTCCTCGTTGATGAGGCACTCCTTGATCTCTTTCCTTGAAGGAAGCTCGTACATGACCTCGAGCATGACCTCCTCGAGTATAGCCCTGAGGCCCCTGGCCCCGGCCTTGCGGTCTATGGCGCGCTCCGCGATGAGCTCAAGCGCCCCGTCGGTGAACTTGAGCCTCACGCCGTCCAGATGCATAAGCTTCTGGTACTGCTTGATGAGCGCGTTCTTCGGCTCAACGAGTATCGTGATGAGGGCTTCCTTGTCGAGCTCGTCAAGGGCCGCCACCACCGGCATCCTGCCCACGAACTCGGGTATCATGCCGAACTTCACGAGGTCTTCGGGCTCAACGAGGCTCAGCACCTCGCCAACCCTCACCTCTTTCTTGCCCTTCACCTCGGTGCCGAAACCGACCACCTTCTTACCGGTGCGCTGGCCTATCACGTCGTCGAGGCCCACGAAGGCGCCTCCGCATATGAACAGGATGTTGGAGGTATCCACCTGGATGTACTCCTGCTGAGGGTGCTTCCTGCCGCCCTGGGGCGGGATGTTCGAGACCGTGCCCTCGATGAGCTTGAGCAGGGCCTGCTGCACGCCCTCGCCCGAGACGTCGCGTGTGATGGAGGGGTTGTCGGACTTCCTGCTTATCTTGTCTATCTCGTCGATATAGACGATGCCGCGCTGCGCGCGGTCGACGTCGTACTCGGCGGCCTGAAGGAGTTTTAAGACTATGTTTTCCACGTCCTCGCCGACGTAGCCCGCCTCGGTAAGCGTGGTGGCGTCAGCTATGGTGAACGGCACGTCGAGGATTCTCGCCATGGTCTGCGCCAGAAGGGTCTTGCCCGTACCGGTTGGGCCCATGAGAAGTATGTTGGACTTCTGGAGCTCCATCTCGGGGTCCTCGGGGGCGTTGATTCGCTTGTAGTGGTTATAGACGGCCACGGAGAGTATCTTCTTGGCCTGCTCCTGGCCTATGACGTAGTCGTCGAGGCTGGCCTTTATCTCCTTGGGAGTTGGAAGTTTGGGTAGGCCGTGTTCTCCGGTCTCCGCTTCTTCGAGCTTGAGCTCGTCGGCGATTATCTCGTTGCAGAGCCCGACGCACTCGTCGCAGATATAGACCGTGGGGCCGGCTATGAGCTTCTTAACTTCCTCCTGGGCCCTTCCGCAGAAAGAGCACTTGTAGGTCGTCTCGTCCTTCTTTGCCACTTCTTACCCCGCTTTCGTCTCCTTGACGCTATGGATGACCTCATCCACTATGCCGTACTCCTTAGCCTCGGCGCCGCTCATGAAGTAATCCCTGTCCGTGTCTTCGTTCACCCTGTCTATGGGCTGGCCCGTGTGGCTTGCGATTATGTCGTTCAGGGCGGCCTTGGTCCTCATTATCTCCTTGGCGTGTATCTCTATGTCGGCGGCCTGGCCCTGGAACCCGCCTATTGGCTGGTGTATCATCACCTTTGAGTGCGGGAGCGAGTAGCGCTTCCCCTTCGTGCCCGCCATGAGAAGCAGGGCGCCCATGCTCGAGGCCTGCCCGATGCAGTATGTTGCGATGTCCGGCTTTACGTACTGCATGGTGTCGTAGATGGCGAGCCCCGAGGTCACTATGCCTCCGGGCGAGTTGATATAGACGTGTATGTCCTTGTCCGGGTCCTCGGTCTGCAGGAACAGGAGCTGCGCTATGACCGTGTTGGCCACGTGGTCGTCTATAGGCGTGCCTATGAAGACTATTCTGTCCTTAAGCAGCCTCGAGTATATGTCGTAGGCGCGTTCGGTCCTTCCGGTCTGTTCTATGACTATGGGGATAATGCTCACTCCTGTTCTCCTTTCGAGATGTCGGCCTTTTCAAGCAGGAGGTCCAGCACCTTTTCCTCCTGGACCTCTTTACGAAGCCCGTCGAGCGAGCCGTCCCTGGAAACGTAGTACTTCATGATGTTCTCCGGGCTCATGCCTATCCTCGTGGCCATGGACTCCACTTTCTGCTTTATCTCTTCTTCCTTGACCTCGACGTTCTCTTTCTCGGCGATTATGTCCAGCAGTATGGTCGCCTTCACGCGGCTCTCGGCGCGTGATTTGAACTCCGCCCTGAGGTCTTCTTCCTTGTCCTCGGTCCTGCCGGCCTCGCGGGCCTCTGCAATGAGGTTCTTCATCTCCGTCTCGACCATCGACTCCGGTGCGTCGAACGTGTGGTCGGCGATTATCTTGCTTACCACCTCGGCCTTCTGCATCTGCCTGGCCGAGTTGTCCTTGGACGCCTTTATCTGGTTTTCTATGTGGGTCCTCAGGCCCGACATGTCGTCAAAGCCCAGGTCCTTGGCGAACTCGTCGTCCACCTCGGGGAGCTCGGGCTTCTTCACTTCCTTCACCTCGACCTTGAAGGCCACTTCCTTGCCCGCTATATCCTTGGCCGGGAAGTCCTCGGGGAAGCCAACCTTGAACTCCTTGATGTCGCCCTTCTTCATGCCCTCAAGCTCTTTAGAGAAGGCCTCGGGCATCACGCCCTGGCCGAGCCTGAAGGTGTGGTCCTTGAACTCCTGCGGCTCCTTGCCCTCCTCCGTCGTGGAGTAGTCCATCACGACCATGTCGCCGTGCTTGGCGGCCTCCTCTGTGGGCTCGTAAACCGTCCTTTGCTGTCTGACGTTGTTCAGCGCGTCGTCCACCTCGTCACCCTTTACCTCGACCGGTATCTCCTTGACCTTCACGCCTTCGTACTTGAGTTCCTTGACCTCGGGCCTTATCTCCACCGTGAGGGTCATTTCGAGCGGGGCGTTGCGCGTTATCTCGAGCTTCTGTTCGAGCTCCGGCATCGCCACGGGTGTGAGGTTCGCTTCCTTGAGCGCGTTTGCGTAGGCCTCGGGCACGAGGCGCTCCATTACGTCGCCCTCGACGTCCTTGCCGTAACGCTTCTCGATGATGGAGAGCGGGGCCTTGCCCGGCCTGAACCCCGGTATCTTGGCCTGCCTCTGCACGCCCTTGAGCCCGTTCTGGATCTCGGTCTCGATGGTCTCCGAAGGGATCTCGATCGTGAGGCGTTTTTTCGTCGCGCTTATGTCTTCTACCGTTTTAAGCACTGTATTAAGTTTAATTACTATTAAAACCCTTTGTCAATCGGGGAGTTATCCGCGAGGAGGCGGCCATGGGCCCTCGTCGTCGTCCTCCTCCCGATAGGCCCTCATCCGCATCAGTAGCCTGATAAAGCCGTAAACGGTGATGAGTCCCGCAAGAGCGAACAAAATCGTGTAGATGTTGTTGCTCAGAAAGGTAAGAAGCGTGTGTCGCACGCTCAGCCGCTTGTGCCACGCTGCCTCGAGCTCTGGAAGCGAAGAGCCCGTGGCGTCCTTGAATGCCTCGCTTACGCCCTCGCCTTTGCCAAGGTCATCCAGCACCTTAAGGAGCGCGTCTTGTCCGTACTTGTCCACGATAAATTCCACGAAGCTCAGGCTCTCCTGATACGCGAGCTTGAGGCCCCTGTCGTCTCCGGGGAAACTCTGCGAGAGCGCGTCGAGCGGCAGGAGGTTTCCAAGCAGGGTCGCGCGCTCAAGCTCAGTGGTGCGCCCAATGGCGAGCATCTCCGAGATGCCGCCGCTCACCCACTGGCAGACGCCCTCGTTAAGCCATCGTGGAAGGTTCTCTTCACCCACACGGTGCGCGAGGTAGATGTGCGCGAGCTCGTGCTTGAGGATGGACCTGAACGTGTCGGCGTCCTTTTCCGCCCTTCCCAGCCCTACCACCACCGTGTTCTCGCTACCGATAGCGTAGGCGACGATGGGAGTCCGGCCGGCGGTCTTTCTGAACTCCTTGTCGCTGAGCAGTATCGCCGTGACGCCGCCTTCAAAGCCGCCCTTCCATTTAAACGTGTCCTCGAGCTCCGTCTTGAGAGCTGGGTACTCGCGAGCAACCTCATTCGCAGTGGCGCGGGCGGACTCGTCGAAGACCACCGCGATGCCGCCCTCAACGAGCGTCTTTTTCTTTGCGGCGGCGAGCCCCGTGAAGGGCATGGCAAGGATTATAAGGAGGGCGAAGGCCGTGGCTTTTAGCATGGTTATGCTTTATGTTACCCAAATTTGAAAATTTCGTCACGGCGGAGTATATTAAAAACGAGTAGCAGCCTAAGCCCGGGCATTGCCCGGGCGCGGGGGACCCATTTATCAGGGGCGAACTCCCTCAGGGGACAGGGCACTTCCAAGCCCGAGCCCGACAGCTAACCCCGCAGGCATTTGGAAGGGCGAAGGATCGGAATCAAGATGCCCGATGTCTCGGCGCCTCTCTTTCCCCTCCCTTTCCGCCCTCCGAGGAGGAAAATGTGGTTAAGAAGGAATCTGAGGCGAAGGGTGTTTTAAAAGCTCTCGGTCTCGTATTCGGAGACATCGGCACCAGCCCCATCTACACCGTCACCGTAGTTTTCCTGCTGCTCGAGCAGTCGCGCGACAATGTCCTTGGCGTCATGTCCCTGATAATCTGGACCATGCTCATCCTTGTGACCCTGCAATACGTGGTGATGGCCATGCGCCTGAGCCACAGGGGCGAAGGCGGCACTATAGTTCTCAAGGAGATACTGTCGTCTCTCCTTAAGTCCAAGAGGAAGGGGTTCGTCGTGACCATAATGGCCTTCGTAGGGGTCTCGCTCCTTCTTGGCGACGGCGTCATAACCCCGGCGATAAGTATTCTCAGCGCCGTGGAAGGTACGGCGCTCATTCCCGGCCTCGAGCACATATCTCAGACCGACGTGGTATTCATTGCGTGCGTGATTGCGGTGGTGCTTTTTTATTTTCAGCGCAAGGGCACGGGCAGCGTCGCGGGCGCGTTCGGCCCCGTCACGACCGTATGGTTTTTATCCCTCGCGATAGTCGGCGCCGTATCCATCTCTGAGGCACCTCAGGTTATCGCCGCGCTGAACCCGTACTACGGGCTTCATTTCCTCGCTCATCACGGCTGGCGCGGCTTCGTCGCGCTGAGCGAGATATTCCTCTGCGCAACGGGAGGCGAGGCGCTTTATGCCGACATGGGCCACCTCGGCTCGCGGCCCATCAGGCAGGCCTGGAGCGGCGTCTTTCTGGCCCTCGCCATAAATTACCTGGGCCAGGGCGCATTCATGCTCGCGCACCCCAATGCCAAGTCGGTGCTGTTTGAGATGGTGCTATTCCATGCCCACAGCCTTTACGTCCCGTTCCTTATGCTCAGCATCGCCGCCACCATCATAGCATCGCAGGCAATGATAAGCGGGACGTTCTCGGTCGTCTATCAGGGCATTACCACGAGGATAATGCCCATACTCGATATCTCTTACACCTCGACCAAGATAAAGTCGCAGATATACATTTCATCGGTGAACTGGATGCTGCTTGCGTCGGTGCTTCTGGTCATGGTGGGTTTCGGCGGCTCGAGCAAGCTGGCCGCCGCATACGGCCTCGCTGTCTCTGGCAGCATGGTGCTCACGGGCATCATGATGACATGGATATTCTCGCTCAGAAAGAGATTTCACCTTTCGGCGCTCTGCGCGTTCATTACCGTGGTGGACCTCGTATTTCTCGGGGCGAACCTCACGAAGCTCCATCACGGTGGATACTGGTCGCTGGTGCTCGCGGCGTTCCCGTTCCTCACAATCATCCTTTACACCGAGGGGCAGAAGAAGCTCTACCGCACTATGGAATTCATGACCGGCGAGGAGTTCATAGAGAAATTCAACGCCATCTACGAGAAGCGCAAGCACATAGAGGGCACCGCCCTGTTCCTGCTAAAAGACATCGCGGAGATACCGCCTTACATAGTGCAGAGCATGCTCGACCACGGGATAGTCTTCGAGGACAACATCTTCCTCTCCATAATCAAACGCAGCGACCCGTTCGGCGTGGCCGGGTTTTTCAAGGAAGACATCGCCCCCGGCCTCAGGAGCTTCGAGGTGCAGATGGGGTACATGGAGATAGTCGATATAGAGGAGATACTGCACGCTGCCGGCATCCCCGAGCGCGCGGTCTTCTACGGCCTGGAGGACATCGTCGGCAGGTCGTTCGTCTGGAAGGCATTCTCCATGCTGAAGAGCATTACGCCCAACTTCATAAACTTCTACCGCTTCCCGCCCAAGAAACTGCACGGGGTTATCACCCGGTGGGAGATCTAAGGGCGAATTCGCCGGGGTCACATAAAAAAGCCCCTTCCCAGATTGATAAATTCATAGTAGGATTGTATATTATGCCAATGGCGGCCTGAACCTCCGAACGCTCGGGGTTCAGGAGAAACAATTATCGAATTCAAATTTCCATAGGGGGATTATAGTCCCCTGTTGTTTTTGCCCTGCCCCGGGAGGACAGTTTGGTAAAGGAAGAATCACAGGCAAAAGGAATTTTAAAGGCCCTCGGGCTCGTCTTCGGAGACATCGGGACAAGCCCCATCTATACCGTCACGGTCGTTTTCCTTCTGCTTGATCCCACGCCGAGGAACATCATCGGCGTCATGTCCCTTATAGTCTGGACGATGTCGCTTCTTGTGACGACGCAGTACGTCCTGCTCGCCATGCGCCTGAGCCGCAGGGGCGAGGGCGGCACCATCGTGCTCAAGGAGATACTGACGTCGCTGCTCGGCACAAAGAGGAAAGCGGCGATCGTGGCACTGCTGGCCTTTATAGACGTATCGCTTTTCATGGGCGACGGCGTCATAACTCCGGCGATAAGTATTCTCAGCGCCGTGGAGGGCACGGCCCTCATCCCTGGCCTTGAGCACATAACGCAAACCACCGTCGTGCTCATAGCAATGTTCATCGCCGTGCTGCTGTTTTTCTTTCAGCGAAAAGGGGCGGGCAACGTCGCCTTCGCCTTCGGCCCCATAACTTCCATATGGTTCATATCGCTCTTGACCGTCGGCTTTGCCTCGCTCATCGAGGCGCCGCAGGTGCTCCACGCGCTTAACCCGTATTACGGGCTGCGCTTTCTGCACGATAACGGATGGCGCGGCTTCGTCGCGCTGAGCGAAATATTTCTCTGCGCAACGGGCGGCGAGGCGCTGTATGCCGACATGGGCCACCTCGGCGCCAAGCCCATCAAGCGCGCCTGGATAGGCGTGTTCATCGCCCTTGCTGTAAACTATCTCGGTCAGGGAGCGTTCCTGCTCAAGCATCCCGAGGCCAAGTCCGTGCTGTTTGAGATGGTGCTGCATTACTCCGAGGGCGTTTACGTGCCCTTCCTTCTCCTTAGCATCGCGGCCACGATAATCGCGTCGCAGGCCATGATAAGCGGCGCCTTCTCGGTCGTCTATCAGGGCATCACCACGCGAATCATGCCGGTGCTGCACGTATCGTATACGTCCACGAAGATGAAGTCCCAGATATACATACCCGCGGTGAACTGGATAATCCTTGCCGCTGTGCTGTTCATCATGATCCAGTTCCGCGAATCGAGCCGCTTGGCCTCGGCCTACGGTCTCGCGGTCTCGGGGAGCATGGCCATAACAAGCACGCTGATGGCATGGATATTCTCGGTGCGCAAGCAGTACGGCCTCTCTCTGCTTTGCGTGTTCATCCTCTGCGTGGACCTCGTGTTCATAGGGGCCAACCTTACCAAGCTCCCTCACGGCGGGTACTGGTCGCTCGTGCTGGCATCGGTGCCGCTTCTGACCATCATCCTCTACACGCAGGGCCAGAAGAAACTCTACAGCACGATGAAGTTCATGCCGGGCGAGGATTTCCTGCGCAAGTTCGACGAGGTCTATAACACCCTGCCGCGCATCAAGGGAACGGCACTCTTCCTCCTTAAGGACATCTCGGAAGTTCCGCCCTACATAGTGCAGAGCATGTTCTACCACGGCATCGTGTTTGAGGATAACATCTTGCTTTCCATCGTTAAGCGAAACGACCCCTTCGGCGTGACCGGGTATTTCAAGAAAGACATCGCGCCGGGGCTCAGGAGTTTTGAAGTGCAGATGGGATACATGGAGATAGTGGATATCGAGGAGTTACTCCGCGAGTCGGGTGTATCGGAGCGCGCCGTCTTCTACGGCCTCGAGGACATCGGCGGCAAGTCGCTCATCTGGAAGGCGTTCTCGCTACTGAAGAGTATCACGCCCAACTTCATACAGTTCTACCGGTTCCCGCCGAAGAAGCTTCACGGCGTCATCACCCGCTGGGAGCTTTAGGCCGCTACCTGCCCTTGACGGGCTCGATGCACATCGGCGAGTCGTGCGAGGCGTAGTTTACGAACGAAGAGACCTCGTACGCGTCCATCTCCCCGGCATCGTAAGGCCTTAAAAGCGTCTGAAGCGACTTTAAGTCCTTGCTCTCAGGGTCAAGCCAGAGGTCCCGTTCGGCTGGCGGAATTATCACGGGCATGCGGTTGTGTATCGGGGCGACTGTGTCATTGGCCTCGGTGGTGATTACCGTGCATGTCGAGACGTCGCCCCCCTCGGGGTCGTGCCATGTCTCGTAGAGACCCGCGAGCCCGAAAGGGCGTCCCGATTTCAGCGTTATGAAAAACGGCACGCTCCTTCCGCCCTCTCTGCGCCATTCGTAGAAACCGTCCACCGCCACAAGGCATCGGCGCCTGGCGAAGGCCGCCTTAAACGCCGGTTTCTCGGCCAGGGTCTCGGCGCGGGCGTTGATGAGCCTGCTTCCGATGCTCGCCTCCTTGGCCCACGAGGGAATAAGCCCCCACCTGAAGCGCTTGAGATTGTTCCCGCCGTTTCTGACAACGGCCAGCACGTCCGTTCCGGGCGAGATGTTGTAGCTCGCCTTCGTCTCGGGGGCCTCGCCGCCGGTTATGCCGAACTCCTCCCGTACCTGCTTAACCCCTGTCCTGAGAGTAACCCTTGCGCACATGAAAAAATTATATCAGACAGCAGGTTCTGACAGGATGTGTCAAAAGGGCAAATGGTGTCTTATATGACACACTTTGCAACAGGCAAAGCTGATCGGTTCCCCGTCGAAAAACACTCCTCGCTCCGGCACAAATCCATTCAATAACAAAGGCTTATGGCGTATTATCACCCCAGGCTAAAGTGAGACCAAGACGCTCCCGTTTAGTGGCATGCCAATTGCTTGAATATGGTTAAGGAGAGACGCTATGAGAAACAGCCTTTACAGAGAGATCGTAACTATCCTCATGTCGAGCAGGCTGTATTTCGACCTGAGCGTGGAAGAGCGTCACGCCCTTGTGAAACACCTGATGAAGACCTCGAGCCTGTACCCCGAATCTATCGTGGATGCGGCCAGCTTCGTCGATATCGCGCCGCACGGCCACGCCTGATACGGGATTAGGTCGAGGGATTTTTCAAGATACTGGGTGAGACGTCGAGCGCTTCTATGAATTCTGCTTGACGGGCAGAGTGATGGTTATCGTGGTGCCGCCCTCGCCGCTTTTAATGTCGAGGTCGCCCGAGTGGTCCACGACGGTCCGCTGCACGATGGCAAGCCCGAGGCCGGTTCCCTTCTCCTTCGTGGTAAAAAACGGCAGAAATATCTTTTCGAGTATGTCATCGCCTATGCCGTGCCCCGTGTCAGAGACCGATAGCTTCACCGTGTCTCCCGCGGGCTCGGCCTTCACCGCGACCTTTCCGCCCTCGCCGGTGGCCTCCGCGGCGTTGCGTATGAGGTTGGATATGGCCTGTCTCAACAGCACGTCGTCGGCTTCTATAGAGAGGTCTTCCGGGACGTCCACCTCTATCTCCACGCCGCTATCCTCTGATGTGGCACCGTGCGCCGCGGCCTCCGCGAGCTCACGGAGGTTTACTTCCGAGACGTTGAGATCGCGCGACCTCGTGTAGCCCTGGAAGTCGGTGATGATGCGGTCCATGACCGAGACCTCCGACGATACCGCCTCGACCGTATCGCGCATGGAATCATCAGTCTTCTTCTCAAGCAGTTTCATGTAGCCGGCGATAACTCCCATGGAGTTCTTAAGCTCGTGCGCAATGCCCGCCGACATCTCGCCGAGGCTCGAAAGCCTCTTTCTGAGCTCCGCCTGGCCCTCGAGTGCCTTTAACCCCGTGAGGTCGGTAAACACGAATAGCTGGCCCAGCGGGTTCCCCTCGTCATCGAGAAGAGGAGAAAGAGAGTAACCGAGCCAGAGCCTCTTGCCGGATACGGTGACGTGCTTCGACTCTCCCCTGCGGTCGGGCCGCTGCATCCTTTCGTCGGGGAATATCTCCCTGAAGTCCTTGCCCTCCAACGCACCCGCGTCGAGCCCGAGAATTCGCTCGGCCGCGGCGTTGGCCTTCACAATATGCCATGATTCGTCCATACTGATGACGCCGCTGGGCACGCTCTGAAGTATGTTCTCGTTGTAGGACTCGACCGTGCCTGCCCTTACCTCGGCCTGTTCCCTTAAAACCTGAAGCTCGCGCTCCTTTTCCTTGAGCTTAGCCACGAGTTCGTGGAATGTGGATACCACGAAGCCCATCTGGGTATCGCCATCGGCGGTCTTTTCCTTGCGGCGCTTCGCGATAAAATAGAACACCGAGCCGATCACCATCCCGAGAGCCGCGGCCGCGACGATTGTAGCTATGAAAAAAGTTACCCTAACGTCCGGCATGAAGGTACCACCTCAGTATCTCCTGACCGAACAGCAGTGTAAGTACCGCACCAAGGGCGAGGAAAGGCCCGAAGGGTATCTTGGTCTTTCTGCCCTTGCCCTTCGCCAGCATGAGGAACAGTCCAAGCACGGAGCCCACGAGGCTTCCGAGAAATGTAGTAAGCAGTACTGCCTTCCAACCCGTCAGCGCGCCAACCATGGCCATGAGCTTGATATCGCCTCCGCCCATGCCGCCCCTGCTTGCGACGGCGACGGCGTAGAACAGCCCGAACCCGACCGCCGCTCCGATAAGCGCCGACTGCCAACCGAGGCTCATCGTCCTCGCCATCGGGTCGGGGAGTAAGAACATCCCGGCCACAAGCCCGAGAGGTATTCCCGGCAGGGTGATAGCGTCGGGGATAATCTGGAAGTCCAGATCGATGAAGGTCACGGCGACGAGGGCGGACATGAACGCGAAGTACACGATAACGTCCCACCCGAGGCCGAACCTCCAGTACACTGCAGCCCAGAGCGCAGCGTTCAGTATCTCCACGAGGGGATATCTCGGCGATATCTTTATCTTGCAGTACCGGCACTTGCCGTGAAGCAGCGCGTAGCTTATGACGGGGATGTTGTCCCAGGGCTTAAGCGGCGTGTCGCATGAGGGGCACCTCGACGATGGGCTTACTATGGACTTCTGCCTCGGCACCCTCCAGATGACCACGTTGAGGAACGAGCCCACGGCGAGGCCGAAAAGAACTACTACGAGGTATTCGAACATCACTCGACCTTGCCTATGTCCGAAGCTCTCTTCTTGAGCTCTGTTATTTCCGCGTCAAGCTTCTCGAGGTCCGCGAGGGTCTGCTTTACGATGTCGTCTTCATAGACGTTTATCTCCCCGCGCCCCCGGAGCTCGAACACGCGCTCTCCGATGGCCTTGACCATCCCGGCGCGCCTCTTCTCGAGGTCCCCCGACTCCTTGAGTAGCTTGATTATGGCGGCCTCTGCCTTGAGCCTGTCCGAGAAGATGCCGGCCACTCCCTTGACCTTCTCCACTCCCGAATCGAAGCTCTCCTTGAGTTTAGCTAAGAACATCTGCCCTCCTTTAAAATAGTCTTATCGAGCCGTCCCCAAGTTCCGTCATTGCGAGCGACCAAGGGGAGCGCGGCAATCTCACAACTCATTATATAAATCTTCCCAATCCGGATTCATTGCAATTATCAAATCCAACTTCTTGTCCCTCGAACCGCCTTTAATCTGCTTCTCTCTGCAAATGGCGGCCTCGGCATTTCCCGCGATTTCATAATAAACCAATTTGCTAACATTATAATTCTTTGTGAAACCTTTAACCAGTTTCTCTTTGTGCTCAAATACACGCCTGCGCAAATCGTTCGTAACACCGGCATATAGGACAGTGTTGTTTTTATTTGTCAATATGTAAACATAATATTGATCTTCCATGAGATTGCTTCGTCGTTTCTCTCCTCGCAATGACGGGAGATAAAGTTATCATGCCGTCTTGAAAAGCTCAATCTTTCCCTGCCAGAAGTTTTCAAGCGCAGACCGAAGCATCGGGGCGCCCTTGAGCTCGGGATCGCTCTCTATCAGGCCGAAGGCCTCGCGGCGCGCGGGCTCAAGCAAGCGGGCGTCCCTCACGAGGTTCGCCACCCTCAGCCCGGGAATTCCCGACTGCCTCGTGCCCATGAGCTCTCCCGGCCCCCTGATGTCGAGGTCTTCCTCGGCGATTCTGAACCCGTCCGAGGTGAGCGCCATGACGTCGAGCCTCCTTCGGGCCTCTTCGCTCAGGGGCGGATAAGAAAGCAGCAGGCACCCGGAGCGCCTCTGCCCCCTGCCCACTCTTCCCCTCAGCTGGTGGAGCTGCGATAGCCCGAACCTCTCTGCGTGCACTATGAGCATGAGCGAGGCCTCGGGCACGTCCACGCCGACCTCTATCACCGTAGTGCTGACGAGTATGTCCACGTTTCCGTCCTTGAACTCACCCATCACCTTTTCCCTCTCGGCGGGCTTCATCCTGCCGTGAATGAGCGCAATGTTCATCTCGGGGAAAACCTTTCGCAGGGCTTCCTCTCCGACTATGGCCGAACGGAGGGCGGTCTTCTCGGACTCCTCTATGAGCGGATAAACCGCATAGACCCTTCCTCCGGCCTTAACCTCGTCGGCGATGAGGCGATATACCTCGGCTTTCTGGTCGGGCATGTAAACTTTCGTCTTCACAGGCGTCCTCCCCGGCGGAAGCTCGTCTATCACCGAATAGTCGAGGTCGCCGTATAGGGTCATGGCAAGCGTGCGCGGAATCGGCGTGGCTGTCATCACGAGGATGTCGGGGTTGCCCGCCTTCTTTCTGAGCAGTGAGCGCTGGACGACGCCGAAACGGTGCTGCTCGTCTATTACGGCGAGGCCGAGTTTTCCGAAACTCACCGCCTCCTGAATGAGCGCGTGCGTGCCGACGGCGATATCGATATCGCCCGAGGCTATCTCGTCGAGGGTGCTGCTTTTCTCGCTTCCCGTGATAAGCGCCACCTTGAGGCCGAGGCCCTCGACCATTCGGCTGATGTTAGCGTAGTGCTGCTTGGCCAGTATCTCGGTGGGCGCCATGATCGCAGCCTGGTATCCGCATTCCACCGCGCCGAGCATGGCAGCAAGGGCCACCACGGTTTTGCCCGATCCCACGTCGCCCTGTATGAGACGGTGCATTGGCCACTGGCTCGCCATGTCCGCGCTGATCTCCTTCAGGACCCTCTCCTGCGCGCCGGTGAGTCTGAATGGCAGCGACGCCCTGAGCTTGTCAAGCAACTTCCCGTCAGGTTTAAAGGCTATACCTTGCTCGCGGAGCTTTCCCCGCTTTAGTACCGCGAGGCCCAGCTCGAGCATGAATAGCTCCTCGAACGAGAGCCTCTGCTGGTAGTCGGTACGCCATGTGTTCAGCGCATCGAGATCGGCTTCGGGCTCAGGAAAATGGGTGTTGGCTATGCTCTCGGCGAGTCCGGGGAAACCGTGTTTCTTTAAAAGCTCGGCGGGCATGGCCTCTTCCACGTCCTGCCCGTGCGCCCGGATGACGTTAAAGAGTATGGAGCGTATCTGCTTGGGGCTGAGTCCTTCGGTCGCACCGTAGACGGGCACTATCCTGCCCATGTGGACGAGAGGGTCGTCACCCTCGCCTATGAACTCGTAGTCGGGGTTTTCAATCTCGAGGCCCGCGCCGCGCCATCCATACTTAACGGTGCCGCTTAGCACGACGGAGCTTCCCTTCTTGAATACCTTGCTAAGGTAGGGCTGGTTGAACCACTTGCCCTTGACGATGCCCGAGCCGTCGGAGACCGTAAGCTCGAATATCTTTAGCCCTCGCCTGATGTTCTTGAGCTCCGAGGTGATGACGTCACCGGCCACGGTCTCGAAGGCGCCCGCGCGGACGTCTCGCATCTGGTGGATGTTGCGCCTGTCTTCGTAGCGCATGGGGAAGTAGAACATGGCGTCCCTGACGCTCTGGATGCCGAGCTTCGCGAGGAGTTCGGCCTTGCGCGGACCCACGCCCTTTATGAACTGGACCTTAAGCTCCGAAAGGTCTTTAGCCATCTACTCCGAGGGTGTGTCTTTTTCGTCCTGTCCTTCAGCTTCTTCGGAAGCGGCCTCTTCGGTCTTCTCCTGCTCCGCCTCTTCGGCAGGGGCAGCGGCCTCGTTCTCTTCGCGCTCTTCCGTCTCTTCCTTGGCCTCGGCGATGGACTCCTCGAAGGTCTTGTCCGCCTCCTCCATCTTTATCTTGGAGTACTCGGTCTCACTGAGAATATCTATGTCCCAGCCGGTGAGCTTCATGGCAAGCCTCACGTTCTGGCCCTTCTTGCCGATGGCTATGGAAAGCTGCTGGTCGTTGACCACCACCATGGCGGTCTTGTCTTCCTCGACTATGCCGACCCTCTCGATGCTGGCCGGGCTTAAGGCCCTCGCTATCAGCATCCTGAGGTCGTCGCTCCAGGGTATGATGTCTATACGCTCGCCGCGAAGCTCACGCACTATCGACTGCACCCTCGTTCCCTTCATTCCCACGCACGCGCCCACAGGGTCTATGGTGGGGTTCGTGGAGTAAACGGCTATCTTGGTGCGCTCGCCTGGCTCCCTCACTACATCCTTGATGACCACCAGCCCCTCGGCTATCTCGGGCACTTCCATCTTGAAAAGCCCGGCCACGAGCTCGGGGCTCGTACGCGAAAGTATTATCTCAGGCCCCTTGGGCGTGACCCTTATCTCCTCGATGAAGCCCTTTACGTGATCGCCGCGCTTAAGGGTCTCGGTGGGCAGAGTGTTTCTGTGCGGAAGCAGCGCCTCGGTCTTTCCGATGTCCACGAAGTAGAGGCCCTTTTCCTTCCGGGTGACGGTGCCGCTTACTATCTCGCCAACTTTGTCCTTGTATTCGTCGTATATGACCTCGCGCTCGGCCTCGCGGACGCGCTGGAATATGACCTGCTTGGCGGTCTGGGCCGCGATCCTCGAGAAGTCCTTGACCTCCACGGGGAAGTCCATCTCCTCGCCAGCGGCGCGCCTTGGGTCGACGGCCTTGGCGTCCTTAACCGATATCTCGTAGTCCTTGTCCGCAACCTTTTCCACGACGGTCTTGGTCTCGTAGAAGCTGAAGTTGCCGGTCTTCTCGTCAAACTTTATGTTGATGTTCGTCCTATTGTCGAACTTCTTTCTGGCGGCGGTAAGCAGCGCGGAAGAGAGCGCCTCGATGAGCACGTCCCTCGATATGCCCTTCTCCCTGCTTATCTGGTCTATTACGCTTACTATTTCCTTTGTCATTTGAACACTATCTCCAGCCTTGCCTTAAGTATGTTGTCGTACCTGATTTCTATATCTGCGCCATCTGCGCTTATCTTCACGCGGTCATCGAGGACCTCCCCGATGGTGCCGCTCCATTCGCCGCGTCCCTCTACCTTCTCCCTGAGCGATATCTTCACCGGCTTGCCCGGGTGGCGCCTGAAATCCCTCGCGTCCTTGAGGGGCCTGTCAAGGCCCGGCGAGGACACCTCAAGCGTATAAGCCCCCGAAATATGGTCCTCAACGTCGAGGATGGAGCTCATGTCCCTGCTGAACCTCTCGCAGTCAGCGACGGTCACGCCGCCCTCCCTGTCGATGGTTATCCTCAGCAGAGTCCTTCTTCCGGACCCGAGGAGCTCGACTTCCACGAGCTCGGCGCCCATGCCACTGGCCACCTCACGGGCCAATGCGTCTATCTTTTCCTTCAAAGTGCCCATAAAAACAAAAGAGTGGGACAGCCCACTCTCAGCAAAGTACATACAGGAATATTAACTTAACTAATTCTAACATTACCTTTTTTAAATTGCAATCGACCCATACAACCGTCGGTCGCTATGGAAGGCTGTTTGCGATAGGGATTTTAAGGTTTGAATTGAGGCACTTACACCTGCCGATAGGCTCTCAGGTAGTCGAGCCCTTCGGCGCTTCCCGCCTCGGTCGGGTCGAAATCCGGCACGTCGTTAACTATGCTTTTTATGAACATCCGGCCCACGCGGTCGAGCCTTGCGAGCATCCGTATGGAAAAGGCGAGCCCACAGCAGAGGGCGAGAACGGCCAGAAGGGCGTCCATGCCACCTATGCCCGTTTTCTCGGATATTAGCCAGCCGCCGAAACTGCCGGCGGCAAAGAGTGCCAGCGGCATAACGTAGGCCAGGAAGTAGCCCTTCGCGTGAATCCCGGCGTTAAGCCCCAGCTTTACCATGTCTCCGGCCCCGGCGCCGATGTCGTTTGTGACCTCGTAGACCATGCCCGTCCCGCCGGGCTTGCACAGGCCCATCGTGGCAAGCCCGCACTTGCGGCAGGCCTCGCCACCCACGAGCCTCACCTTCGCCGTGTGTCCCTCGGCCTTGAGAACGAGGGCCTTTTCGGCAATGCGGTCTTTCATAACTTAATGTTAACGAAGAGAAAGGAGCGGGGGTATGACACGCGTCATACTCTGAGGGCGCGGACGATGAAGATGACTCCCGCGGCGACCATGACGATCGAGGATATCATGTAGATCCGCGCGCGTACCTTTAAGCCGATGACGTTCACTATCTTGCCGAACAGAAGAAGCGCTGGCATCGTCCCGAGCCCGAACAGAAGCATCGCGAGCAGCCCGGTCAGAAGCCCCTCGATATGCGTATGCGCTTCCATCCCCGCCCGCGCCGATGCCAATAGCGCCGTATAGACAAGCCCGCAGGGGATGAACCCAAGCAATACGCCCATGGGATAAAACGCCCCAGTGGTCATGCCCTCCGAGAAGATGTCTTTTATCTTGCTCATGAAGGGGATGGCGGCCACCGTGCCTTCGAGGTATCTCACGAGCGGCAGGTATCCCGCCATGCTGAGTCCCATGAGCACGATCAGCACGCCGGCGAATATCATAACGAACTTCTGAAGGCCCTGTATCTCCACGGCCACGCTCAGAAACGAGCCCGCAAAACCCATCGCCGCGCCGAGCGTGGCGTAGGTCGTGACCCTGCCGAGGTTATAAAACAGGTGAGGGAGGAAGCTCCGCCTGCGAAGCGTTATCGAGTAGGACGCCACCACGGGGCCGCACATGCCGAGGCAGTGCCCGAAGCCGCCGGTGAAACCGGTGACGAACATGAGGACGAATATGCTCTCGGAGGTCATTGCCCCTTTTTCTCCCCGGCCTTGTCCGTCTTTTTCTCATCTTCCTCGTCGTCGTCATCGAGCATCCTGTACTTGGGGCCCTCGGGGTCGTCGTACTGCCCGCTCTTTGCCGACCATATGAAGACCAGCCAGAAGGCGAGTCCCAGCAGAAATGCCACCGCCACGAGGAAGTAAATGCTCCACATAATCCCTATGCCCTTCTCAGTCTCAACGAGTTGCCCACCACGATGAGCGAGCTGCTTGCCATAAGGAGCGCCGACATTATCGGGTGCAGAAGTCCGCTTACGGCAAGGGGTATCGCCACTATGTTATACGAAAACGCCCAGAGGAGGTTCTGGCGTATCACCGAGAAGCTCCGCCTCGAGAGTCTTATGACGTCCACCACCGAGCGAAGGTCGTTTTTCATGAGCACCACGTCTGCGCTCTCAAGCGCTATGTCCGTGGCCTTGCCTATGGCCGCGCCAAGCTGCGCCTCTATAAGTGCCGGGGCGTCGTTAATCCCGTCACCCACCATCATGACCCTGCGGCCCTTCTCCTTCAGCGCTCTTACGATATCCGCCTTGCCCGTGGGAGTTATCTCCGAGGCGACGTCGCCTATGCCCGCGTCTCTCGCGACGAATCCGGCCACGCCCGCGCTGTCGCCCGTGACCATCATCGTGCGCATGCCGATACCAGAAAGATCTTCCACCGCGTCCGCGGACTCGTCCCTGAGGCCGTCTATGGCGGCAAGAAGGCCCGCGACCTCTCCGCCCACGGCGAGCACGACCACAGTCTTGCCCTCTGCCGAGAGCCTCTCGATATTCGATGTCATGGTTGCGGACATCGCGATGCCAGCCTCTCGAATAAATTCCGGGTTGCCAAGCAGAACGGCTTTGCCATTCACCGTTCCCTGAATGCCACGCCCGGGCACGGCCTTGAAGTTTTCAACTCGTAGAAGCTCGCCGTCGTAGGCCGACGCCACGGCGCGCGCAAGCGAGTGCTCTGAACCGGCCTCAAGCGACGCGGCATAACGAAGCGCTTCGCTCCCTTCGGCGGAATCTATCACGTCGGTAAGCGAGGGCGTGCCGCGCGTAAGCGTTCCCGTTTTGTCGAATACCACGGTGTCGGTCTTCGATGCGACCTCAAGGGCATCGCCGCCCTTAAAGAGCACGCCCTTCTTTGATGCGGCCGAGAAGCTAACGAGCACCGCAAGCGGCGTGGCAAGCCCGAGCGCGCAGGGGCAGGCAATTACCATCACCGAAACGGCGTTTATTAGCGAGGTCGAGGTATCGCCCGACCGCAGGAGCCAGAAGACGAAAGTCCCCGAGGCTACGCTTAAGACCATTGGGACGAACCATCCCACGACCCGGTCGGCCAGTGCCTGTATCGGCGCCCTTCTGCCCTGCGCCTCCTCGACGGCGCGGATTATCTTCTGTAGCACCGTGTCCTTACCAGTCCTCGTCACGCGGACGAAGAGCCTGCCGTTGAGGTTCATAGTGCCCGCGAAAACTTCCATGCCGGCATTCTTGAAGATGGGCCTCGATTCGCCCGTAAGCATCGACTCGTTCACTTCCGAGTCGCCGTCCACTACCTCGCCGTCGAGCGGGACCTTCTCGCCCGGCAGAACCGATATCACGTCGCCCGCATTCACCGACGAGACCGGCACGGGCGTGCCGTCCCTGAGCCTCGCGTCGTTTGGCTGAAGCCCCGTAAGCTGAGATATCGCCTCGCCTGCCTTGCCCTTGGCCCCCGCCTCAAGGAACCTTCCGAGCAGTATGAGCGTGATTATCATGGCCGAGGTGTCGAAGTACACCTCGCCACCGGTGAATATCATCAGGACACTGTAGGCATAGGCCGAGAACGAGCCCATGAAGACAAGCGTGTCCATGTTCAGCGCGCCGTGCCTTAAAGACCTCAGCGAGTTTCTTATGAACGGATAACCCGAGTAGAACATCACCGGCGTGGCCAGCGCCCAGGTTATGCACTGAAAGAGTATCTTGAACCTGTGCTCGATGCCCTGGAAGTAACCGGCGTAGAGAGCCACCGTGTAGAGCATGAGCTGCATCGAGAAAAACCCCGCAGTGCCGAACCGAAGGAGCAGGTCCCTGCGCTCCCTTCGCACGTCGCTTTCATAGGCGGTCGTCGTTAGCGGCCGAGGCGTATAGCCTATGGCCTTGATGCCCGCCAGCACCTTGGCGAGGTCAACGCCGCTCGCCGGGTCCCAGCGGATGTGTGCCCTGTGCGTGGCGTAATTCACCCGCGCCGAGATCACTCCCGTCTTCTTTCTCAGATAATGCTCGAGGAGCCATACGCACGATGCACACCTTATGCCCGATATCCTGAGGTCGAGCTCCCGCTCTCCATCGGCATCCACTACCGAGCCGGCAAACGCCGCCTCCTCTATCGCCGCGGCCTCGGGCGGGCCCGGCTGCCAGCCCTTGCGCCTTTCGTAGAAACCCTCGAAACCCGAATCGCGAAGTATATGATAGACGCCCCGGCAGCCCTCGCAGCAAAAAGGCACGTCATGGCCGTCTATCTCCTCGACTACGGCATCCCTTTCTTTCACCTCGAGCATGCAGTGGGCGCAGGTAAGAGTATTGCCCTTTCTGGAAGACTGCTCAGCTTTTCTCAGGTCAGTTTCTGGCATTGAACGTAAAGTCCGCTATGGCCTCGCCGCCGCTTAGCACCGTGGCGCGCCACAGGGTCCTGCCGCTCGGGCATTTGACGATGACCCCCTTGCCCTCGTAACGGCCTTCCGCGACCTTAACGAGCTTGACCCTGTTTTTCCCCATCATCATGCCGGGCATGGAGAGGTCAAGGACGAGGGTGTCTGGAGGATTTTTCATCCCGTCCACGGTCACTGTGAAAGTGAGCTCGCTCATGGAACGCACGGGCCTGGGCGTGGCATCGAAGACGACGCGCACGCCGCCGGACTCCTTAACGCATGTTCCCTCGTGGATATTGCAGTCGGCGATCGGGGTTTCCGCTGCCACGCACACCGTGGCAAACGCGACGACGAGCGTAAGAGCTATTAAAATTCTAAGCTTCATACCTGGACGAACCATCTGCGTTCGGTGCGTATGCTCTGGTGCTCTATCTCCAGCCGCATGAGCCACTTGCCCTTGTACGGTATCGCCACATCGGTCTCGTACACTCCAGGCGAGGTCTCCTTCAGCGGGAAACTCATATCGGAGTTCATGTTCTTTATGTCTCCGACGTATAGTTCTATCTTCGCTCCCGTAAGCGGGCCCGACGACGTGGCAAGCTTCGCCCTGAAGTCGTTCTTGCCGATGTTCATCGCCTCGGGAACCGATACCGCCAGCCCGAGCTTGTCCTCGGTCTCCTTTACCTCGAAGAAGTTTTTCGACTTCTCGTAGTACCCGGGCTCAACGAGGCCGTCGAACGTTGAGAAGGCCATGTAAAACGTCGAGACCATTATAATGACGAATCCAACATATATGGCGTATATCAATTTTTTCACAGGAACCCAGCCTCCGTCTCTATAAGGATACCATCCCCTTTGAATATGAAAACCACCTCGTTTGCATCGCCCTTTGACCTGACAAGCAGCGTGCCCGTCCTGCGAGAGAACGGCTCGGCCTCCACCGAGGCGTCTCCGAGAAGCTGAAACGGCCCATTCAGCGATACGTCTAGCGATATTGCGTGGTCGGTGTTGTTCTGAAGACTGTATGAATAACTGTTGATGCCCATGGCGGGCTGCTTAGGATTTCTGGTAACCACAATCTTCGCGCCGGGCCTCATAAGCAGCATGACAGCGAAGACGAGCCCTGCCACCACGACTACAGCCGAAAGCCAGAGTGCCTTGGGCCTTTTCACATGGCCCGCGTAGTTAATGAGCGAGGGTATCTTCCTCATGCCCGTCATGGCCGTGCATGCGTCCACGCACCGCGCGCAGGCTATGCACTGCCTCTTAAGGCCGTCCCTTATGTCTATGCCGACGGGGCAGTCCACGACACACTTCTTGCAGCCCATGCACTCGTCTTTCCTTGACTGGTCGAAGGCGACCACAAGGGTGTCGGCGTCGAAGAGACCTCCCTGGATCATCGAGTACGGGCAGATGGTGGTGCAGAACTTCCTGCCCAGAAGGCCGAGCATTCCGTATATCACCGCCCACATGGCGACGAAGAACATCGTCACCGTTTCGCCCTGCGGAATGGCCCTCAGCGCGTCGAGCGGGGGGACGAAGTACCATATTATGGACACTGCAACGAGTGCCGAGACTGGCACGAGGATGATCCTCGCTATGGAGTCCGCCCTCCACCTCGATATGGCCCTGCCGATGTCCTGCGCGAAATCCAGGAGCACCGTCTGCGGGCAGAGCCAGCCGCACCATATGCGGCCGAGCACATTGGTCACAGCGAAGAACAGGACGAAGAGGAAGAGTGTGGCGGCGAGGAGAAGATACAACTCGTTTATCCAGAAGACCGTGCCGAAAAAATACAGCTTAAGCTCGTGGAGGTCGAACCGTACCGCGCTCTCCCCATTTATCCTGATAAACGGGATGGAGAGGATGACGACGGCCTCCGCAATGGCAACGGCCCTTCTGTACCTAAGCCACAAGGCGATATTCTCCGCTTGCGCGCCGCATAGTGAAAAAGGGGGGCATGTGCTCCATGCCCCCCTTTTGGTTGTTCATACGAGAAGCGTTAATCGTCTTCCCTCTCCGAGAGGACGTAGTTTACGACCTCCCAGGTGCGGTCCGCCCCGAGCTGCTGCCCGAACGGCGGCATGCCGTTGGGCCTGCCCTTGTCCACGGACTCAAATATATCGGCGTCCGAACTGCCGTATTTGAGATCCCCCTTCAGGTCCACGCCCACGGCCGGGTTTTCCATGTCCTCGCCGTGGCAGGCCGCGCAGTTGGAGGCGTATATGGCCTCGCCCTCCTCGATTGCCGCGTGGTTACCCGCGTAGGGGTTCTCCGCCGGAGCCATCGCCGTCTGGGCGGGCGCCTCGGCACGTTGAGCCTCGTCGAAGTTCTTGTTGAACGACCAACCGCTTATTCCCGGCGTATAGGCTACGATGTAGTACACCAGCCAGATAATAACGCCGACAAAGAAGAGCTTCCATCCCAGAGGGAT
>Ga0055451_10000070_pt1 | contig 33257 bp, 21 predicted proteins | sample China_Galinas_PW_3_FD_57745 | JGI IMG/M metagenome (GOLD analysis project Ga0055451, IMG submission 57745) | Wetland microbial communities from San Francisco Bay, California, USA, that impact long-term carbon sequestration - China_Galinas_PWB_D2 | ecosystem: Environmental > Aquatic > Marine >... | reverse complement strand
CTTGCCTTGCCCCGCGCTCGAGTCGGAGTTCATGTCCCCACGCACCCCCCCCCCCACGCCCCACCCCCACGCCCCCCACCCCGCCCCGACTCACCCGGCATCGCGCAGCAGCACCGGGGCGAAACCCGTGTAGTCGCAAGAAGCCATCACATAGCGAACGCCGCGCTGTTCGCCGACAAACCCCGACGCAAGGTCCTCGCCATGCAGGTGTCCGTACACGCACACCTCGACCCCGGCCTGTTCGAGGATCGGCACGAAGTCGGTCTCGAGTCCGAACGAGTAGATCGGCGGATAGTGGATCATCGCCCACAGTCGCTCGTAGTCGTGACGGCCGGCGTCCTGGATCGACAGCCGCAGCCGACCGAGCTCTCGCTCGTAGATCTTGCGATCGTTGTCGCTGTATTCCCCCCCTTCGGTCCGGCCCGGCGGGTTCCAGCCACGCGTGCCGGCGACACACGTGCCGTCCGGGAGGAGGAACGAGTCGTTTTGGAGGATGTGGATCGAGTCCGGCAAGACCGCCTTGACCTTGCTCTTGCTCCCCCACCAGTGGGCGTGGTTGCCCTTGATCATCAACTTGGATCCGGGAAGCCGGTGCACGTAGTCGAGGTCGGGCAGCACCTGGTCGATGCGCATCGCCCACGACAGGTCACCGGCGAGCAGGACCCAGTCTTCGTCGCGGACACTCGAGCGCCACGCGGCTGCGATCCGCTCGGGATGGTCCTTCCACTGCGAGCCGAAGATGTCCATCGGCTTTTCGCTCGCGAACGACAGATGCAAGTCGCTTAGCGCCCAGATCTTCACCGCGCGCTCCGTTCAGGCTTCGCAGCTGAAGCAGTTGGTCTCCCGTGCAGCGACGGCCGGAGCCTTCAACGAGTCCAGACAATCTCGCAGTGGCGGGAGCAGCTCGCGACACGCGGCTTCGAGCCGGCCGGACGCGATCTGACGCTCGATGCCGGCTCCGGCGATCTTGACCATGCGGTGGCACGCCTCGCCGACCGAGAAGCCGTCCTGCAACCTCCCCTCGATCCCGTGGCGCGCCGCCGAGTCGTGCAGCTCTCGAACCTGCTGGGCCTGGCGATAGTGGTGCAGGTCACAGGCTTCCTCGCGCGCCTTCGCGTCGTAGAGACAGCCGGCCTGCAGCGCGAGGAACGCGCCGACGAGATCGGGCGGCACACAGTCGGCCGAACGGATCTCGACGCCGCCGCGAATCCGAGCCATCGGGAACAACGTGCTCGCGTGCAGCTGGAAGTCGGCGAGCGTGACCGGCTCTCCCGAAGCCACGAGCTCACGGAAGCTCATCCGTGGCTCGATCTCGCGCAGCTGTCCGTCGACGTTGTGAAACCAGACTTCTGCATCGAGCGCGAAGTCGACGTATCCTCGCAGCGACGCCGACTCCGACAACAGCTGGAGCGGGATTCCACACCGGCTGGGGTCGGTGTTCCACCAAACCTTCTCGCGGAAGGACTGGTAACCCGAGTCCTTCCCGCCGACCAACGGCGAGTTGGCGAACAGCGCTGCGACGAACGGTGCCATCGTCAGCACGGCACGCAGCAACGAAGCACACTCGCGCGCATCGCTGAAGTCGACCGTGACCTGCATCCCGGCGGTTGCGCGCATCATGTGCGGGCCGAGGGTCCCGGACTGGCGAAGCCGGCGATCCATGATCGCGTAGCGTGGCTTCGCGCGCAGCGGGATGTCGTCGGGCATCGTGCACGGTTGATGGCCGAGGAACAGTACCGTGTACGGCGTACTCGAAGTCTGCCGGTCGACCGCCGCGAGGTATCGCTTGAGATAGCGCTGCGCGATCACCGGGGACGGAAACGGTGGCAGCGACAGCTCGATCTGACCGCCGGGCTCGAGCGACAAGTTGGCCGGTCCCCCGTTGATGACCGACAACAGGCCGCCTTCGCGCAGCTCACGGATCTCGGCGCCGGGATGCTCCGCGTGCAAGAAGTCGGCCGCGAGCCGTTCGATCAGAGCACCGGGTCCGTCGTCGGGCTGGCCGGCATCGCCGGAAGCGTCGAGGCTCGGCGCCGCGACGTTGGTCCGTCGGCATACGCGCAGGCACTCGAACTCCAAACCGAGCAAACGTTGGTCCGGTCGAGCCGACCCAACGAAGAACCCCTCGAGCACCGCATACAGCTGTTCGAGGTCACGCGGCAGGAGTCGAGAACCTTCCGGCTGGCTCTGGTCTCGAGTCATGACGTCCTCAATTCAAAGCGAGAGATTGCAACAGGTTGTGTCAAGAAGCAATACCCCGGAGAGGTCGTTGACCAACTCGCTCCGCACCAGACCCGCACCGTTCTTGCTCGAAATGCCAACACCATCGAGGCCATGCAGAAGTCGCGACCTACGGGCTTGGCAACTGCGGTCCGACATACGAGAATGCCAGCGCTCGAGTCTTCTTCGTGAGAACCATGACACTGTCAACCGATCAAGACTACGAAGGCTATCTCGAACGTTTTGCAGCGACGGGAGCTACTGAGCCAGCGCTGTCACGTTCCGACTTCTATCGCTATTCCGACCAACTCGACGAGCTCCACCTGCTCGACATCGAGTGCGGGCTCGACAGCGCACAACACCAGCAGCTCGAAGAACTCTCCGCCTTGCTTCTCGAACAGCCGCTCGACGAAGAGTTCATTGCTGACGAAGGCCAGGTCCCGATCATCGAGATCGGCGATGCTGCTGATCGGCGAATCGAGCGGAGCGCCGCAGAGCGTGATGCCGGGCAAGACACGCCTGTGCTGTTCCGCCAGCCGCGGCGTGCGGTCTGGCGCCTGCGGCGCCATCGGCGATAACGGAGCGGAGACAGCACCAGCGTAGTACCTGCCGAGTCACGGGCGGGACAGCGGGCCAGCCGTCCCTCAGTCGGTACGCCGTGTGGACCTCCACAAGCCGGAGATCCGCTGCTGCTCCTGCTCTTCGTCGACTTCGGCGCCCTCGGGCAGTGGCTCCGCGGACAACTCGCCGACGACCCAACGCAGAAGCGCCTCCGCTTCTTCGACCATGCTCTTCGTCACGATGAACTGGGGCTTCGTCAGCATGTGCGCGGGGCGAAGCAGCTGGGGACTCATGAACAAGAGCCCGATCAGATCCACGTGCTTGCGGTTGATCCGGTCGCGGAAGATCTCTTCGGTCAGCGTGCGGAAGTTCCAGCGGTCGGGCGAGTCTTGCAACCCGAGCTTGTCGCGGCGCGGCAGCGCGTAGTCGAGCAACACGCACTCGAGCAACGACCCGAGCAACACCAGCGAGAACCGCAAGTTCTTCTCCCGGCCCAGTCGCGCGAGATCGTGGAGCGCGAGCACTGCCTGAGTCCGCAGGCGGCCGTCTCGAACACGATCCGGCGAGAACAGCAAGTGGCTCCCATCGTTGACGAACGCACCGATGGCATCCCCATCACTCTCCGATTCATGGTGTGACGCCCGCGAATGAGGCGGGTAACCGACATCGGACGGTTGCTGGAACTGCGAAGCCTGATGAGCAGGCCCACTCGGCTGTATGTGCGGGTAGCCAGACATCGATGGATCGTACCCCGGTGCGCCTGGATGACCCTGCCCGGGACCCGACGGCTGCCCCGGCGTCGCGTAGCTCCCAGGCAATGGCGCATGACCCGGAGCCTGAGGGGACTCAGGCAACGGGTGATAGCCCGGCATCGGTTGCCCAGCCGGCGTCGAATGATGACCCGGCGACTGGTATCCAGGCTCATAGGATGGATGCGCTGGAGCCGCGCCCGGCCGACCAGGCTGAGTCTCCACGTCCATGGAGTCGGCCGAGACGTCGAGCAGGTTGCCCAGGTTCAAGTCCATCGAAGCGCCCATCGACAGGCACGCCGTCAGACTCGGAGAGTCCTGGTCCAGGAACTTGTCTCCGATCAGAGGCGCGATCGGGCCCGTGACGAGCTTCTGGACGACCAGGAGCGAAACGCGCCGCTGCTCGTCGAGCCAGTGTTTTTGATCCGGGTCGATCTTCGGACTGTGCATGCGCCGATCGATGCCAGGAAGCTTGTGAGCGACACACGCAACGAGGGTGGCCTTGTCCTCGTTGCTCAGATCGACGTCGACCGTCGACTGCGGTGCTTGCAGCCACTCCGTGATGTGGTCGCGCAGTCGCTTCACGACACCGTAGAGGCGTCCGAAGTTGACCGTGTCGTTGGGGGTGGGGTTGTCGGCGATGTACTGCCGGATGAGGTCGAGGCCGCCCGTCGCCGCCTCGATCAGCACCGCAAGCTCTCTCTTGTCCAACGCCGTCATGAACGGACCATCCCCAACCTGTCGAGTCCGCGGCCGAGCCGGTGCCCGGCTACAGAACACCAGCCTGACGTGCAACGAGACCAGGCCGGCGTCCGCGCGACCCGGTGCTCCAGGGGATTCATCGAAACGAGAGGGGTCCCGACTGAAGTCCCCGAGGCTTCCTGCTACGCTCTCGCGAGTGGCTCGACGAACGGGGAATCGCCCATGAAGGCACCGCTGCTCGCACGCCTGGAACGGATGCTCCCGTCCCAGCGGATCCTGGCCGACAGAGCCTCTCTGATGGCCTACGAGTGCGACGGGTTCCCTCTCGAGCGCCAGAGCCCCGTCGCCGTCGTGTTTCCCGACAGCACGGACGAGGTTCGCGAGATCGTAAGCCTCTGCAACGAGCTGAGCGTCCCGTTCCTCGCCCGTGGTTCGGGCACCAGCCTCAGCGGTTCCGCGACTCCCGGCGCCGAGGGGTGCGTGATCCTCGCGCTCGCGGGCATGAAGCGCGTGCTCGAGATCGACGTCGAGAATGCCAGGGCGATTGTTCAGCCAGGACTGATCAATCAGCGGCTCAGCGAAGCCGCGGCGCCGTTCGGGCTCTACTACGCACCCGATCCGAGCAGCCAGACCGCGTGCACGCTCGGCGGCAACGTGGCCCTCAACTCGGGTGGCCCGCACTGCTTCAAGTACGGCATGACGACCGACCACGTGCTCGGGTTGACGATCGTGCTCGGCAGCGGCGAGGTCCTGAAGCTCTACGAGGGTGATGGTCCGGATCTGGTCGGGCTCGTCACCGGCCACGAGGGCACGTTCGGCGTCGTCACCGAGATCGAGCTCCGGCTGTGCCCGGCACCGGCAGCCGTCCGGACATGGCTCGCTTCCTATTCGAGCATGGACGCGGCGTGCAACGCCGTTACCGAGATCGTGGCATCCGGAATCGTCCCGGCAGCTCTCGAGATCCTCGACCGACTGACGATCGAGGCCGTCGAAGCGAGCGTCTACGCCGCGGGATACCCCACGGACGCGGCGGCGGTCCTGCTCGTCGAGCTCGACGGAACCGAGCTCGCGATCGACGCGGACACGCCCGAGGTCGAGCGACTGCTCTCGGCCCACGAGCCTCTCGACCTCGAGTCGACCGACGACCCGAGTCAGCGGGCCAGGCTGTGGAAGGGACGCAAGGGCGCATTCGGCGCGATGGGGCGGCTCGACAACGACCTCTACGTGCTCGACGGGGTCGTGCCACGGTCCCGGCTGCAGCCGGTCCTCGCCGCCACGATCGCGATCGCGGAACGCCACGGCGTCAAGCTGTCCAACGTGTTTCACGCAGGGGACGGCAACCTGCACCCGAACCTGAGCTTCGACAGCCGCAACGACGATCAGCGCCGGCGCGTGATCGCTGCAGGCGCCGAGATCCTGCGCTTGTGCGTCGACGAAGGCGGCAGCATCACGGGCGAGCACGGGGTCGGCAACGAGAAGATGGACTACATGGGCTACATGTTCTCCGAGACCGATCTCGAGGTGTTCCGGGACATCAAGTCCTGCTTCGACCCCGCCGGGCTGTGCAACCCGGGCAAGATCTACCCGACCGGTGGCAGCTGCGCGGAAGGCAAGAGCGCGCAGCGCCCGGGAGCACTCGATGCCTGATCTGGTCGAACGAGCCCCAGAACTCGGCATCGAAGACGTGCTGAAGCCCGAGGACAGCGCACGGCTCCGCGACGTCGTTGTCGATCTCGCCCGGCAACAGCGAGCCTTTTGCCCGGTCGGCACCGGCTCGACGCTCGGCCGAGGAGCACCGCTCGGACCGTGCCGGGCGCTCGTGTCGACAGCCGCGCTCGACAGCATCACCCGGCTCGACCGTGACGATCTCACGTGCGGCGTGCAGCCCGGGCTCAGCGTCGAGACGTTCCAGCACGCGATCACCGAGGCGGGGCTGGCGTTCGAACCGGGACCGTTTGCGTCCGCGGCCAGCCGGACGATCGGAGGCATCCTCGGCGAAGCTCCGCCATCGTCTCGCGGCTTCGATCGCGCGTCGCTGCGTTCGCAGGTGCTCGGCATCACGGCGATCGACGGAAACGGCCGGAGGTTTCGCTGTGGCGGCAACGTCGTCAAGAACGTAGCGGGCTACGACGTCAGCAAGCTGTTCGTCGGCAGCGGCGGGGCCTGGTTCGTCGTGACCGAGATCCAGCTACGCCTGGTCATCCGGCCGCACGCGTGCGTCCTGCTGTGTTCCGCCAGCGCTGCTCGCGAGGAGTCCGTCGAGCTGTGGCGCAAGCTGAGGCGCGAGCTCGTCGACGCACGTGCGGTCGACCTGGTCTTCGAACCGAACGACGCTGCCCGAATCGAGGTCCTCGTGGCCGGCTCGGCCCGGTTGACGGAAGGGTTCGCGCAAGGCTCGGGACTCGACGTTGTCTCGGACGGTCCCGAGGTCTGGCACGAGTGGCGCGGCGATCCCGCCGGGCCGTCGAGCGTCGTGCTGCGCGGTCGTCTGGATCCGAGCGCGGTGCCGAAGCTGCTCGAAACCCTGCCGTCGGGTTGTCTCGGCCGCATCCACGCGCGCGGAGCGTTCGAGGTCCACTCGCGAGCGTTCGACGACACACGATTCCCACCGCGTTCGATCGTGCGCCGCATCGCCGGCGAAGGCGAAGCGCAGGTGACCCCGGTGGCCGATGGCGTCGCCGCGCTGGGTGGGCGACTCTCGGAGTGCTTCGGTCCGCTCGTGACACCAGGCCGGCTCTCGTTCGATACGGAGGCGGGCGCATGACCGCGACGGCCGAGAAAGGCACCGCCCACGACCTGAGCCTGGACTGCATTCACTGCGGTCTCTGCCTCCCGGCGTGTCCGACGTACGAAGCCACCGCGAGCGAAGCCGACTCGCCACGCGGGCGGATCCTGCTGATGCGCGCGTACGCCGAAGGCCGCCTGCTCCCGACCGACTTGCAGGTACTGCGACCGCCGATCGATCGCTGTCTCGACTGCCGGGCCTGCGAGAGTGCGTGCCCCTCGGGCGTGCAGTATGGCGGGCTGCTCGAACAGTTCCGGGCCGAGACCCTGCCCAAGGGTCGCGCCGTGCGCTGGGCTCTCGACCTTCTCCTCGCCCACCGGCCGACGCACCACTTCGTGATGGCGTCCACGCGCATCCTGCAGACAACGGGTGTCCTGTGGCTGCTCGGCAAGCTGTCGCTTCCGCGCAAGCTCCGCCAGGCCCTCGAGCTCGCGCCGGCGATCCCACCGGCCGCACAGCGCGCGCCGATCCCACCGGGTGTCTACGAACCCGACGGGCCAGTGCGGGCCGAGGTCGGCCTGTTCACGGGCTGCCTGATGGAAACCGTGTTCGGCCGGGTCAATCGCGCACTCTTGCGCGTGTTGCTGCACAACGGTGTTCGCGTTCACGTTCCGGCCGAGCAGGGCTGCTGCGGCGCACTGCACCTGCACGCGGGGTTACGCGCTGCGATGCGGCCGTTGATCGCAACCAACGTCGCGGCGTTCCCCGAGCACCTCGACGCGATCGTGGTCGACTCGGCGGGCTGCGGCTCGGCGATGAAGGAGTACGGGAAGAGCTTTCCCGACGCCGAGCGATTCAGTGCACGGGTCAAGGACATGAGCGAGTTCCTGGCCGGGCTCGGGCTCGTTGCCCCGCCACGCCCGATCGTTTCGAAGGTCGCCTGGGACGACCCGTGTCACCTCTGCCACGGACAGGGCGTCCGCTCCCAACCGCGAGAGCTGCTGGCGGCGATCGCCGGCTTGCGGTTCGCCGAGGTCCAAAGGCCCGAGGACTGCTGCGGGAGCGCAGGGATCTACAACCTCCTGCACCCCGAGTTGGCCTACGCGATCCTCGAACGCAAGCTCGACGACCTCCTCGCCGATCGCCCCGACCGGATCGTGACCGGCAACCCGGGCTGCATGCTGCAGCTCGAGCTCGGCCTGCGGCGCCGCGGCCGGACGGTGCCCGTGCAGCACATCGCCGAGGTGTTGGCCGAAGCCTACGAGAGGCCGGACTCGACAGGCGCGCGTGGCCTCGCGATCAACCGATCGTGATCGCGAGCCCGTTCGACATCGTGAGGTTGAGCGGACGCTTCGGCTTGACCGACGCGTCGAGGATCGCCCACTGCGCGTAGAGCGTCACGTTCTTCAGGAACGTCAGCGGCGGGATGATGAACTGGACTTCGGCGCGGGCCGTGCCCGGCTGCGCGTTCGTCGTGATCGCGGTCAGCGGGTCGAAATCGGGCGAGGCCAGCAGGAAGCAGCCGGGAACCAACAGCGGCCGCATGTCGAGCGGCAGGGTCAGCGGGCCCCACTGCGTGTTGCTCACGCCCCAGAGCAACAGAGCGGGCGAGTTGGCGGCCGCCTTGTCGACGACGACCTTGAAGCTCAGCGTCGGGATCTTGGGAAGGCCCGTCGAGCTGATCTCCGGTATCGCGTTCCCTTCGCCGACGCAGCCCTTGCCGTACGGGACCGCAAGGCCGGTGTCGAAGTCGAAGCGCGTGATCAGGCCCTTGCCGGATTGCCGGAAGGTCGCGGTCGTCGACGTCGGTCCGGTGAACGCAGCGAGCGTCTCGACCGTGTTGGTGGACAGCACCCCGTCGCAGAAAAAGAAGAACTGCTTGTTCTGGTTGCCGTTCGAGATGATCCGGATCTCGAGGATGAGGTCGCTCTGGCCGTCGTAGATGAACTCCTGCTTGAACGGCAGGTTGATCTCCCACTTACCCGGGGATGCCGTGCTCGGAAGCGTGATCGAGCCCTGGAAGACCTGGGTCGGATTGACGAGGTTGTCGTTGAACTTGGAGCTGACCGTACCCTTGAACACCGCGAGGTAGGCCTCGAGCGTAACCTGGTAGCCGGTGTTGCCGGTGGTCTGGCTATTCGTCCGGAATCGGACTCCCTGCAGGCGCGCGACCGAGAGCTTCTTGGCCTTGAGCGCAGCCGCGAGGTCCGAGCCGCGGTAGATCTGCTGGTAGCGCATCGGCACTTGGGCGAACGGCATGTACTCCGGTAGCAACCGGAGCGGGGCCGTGGGAACGACGAAGTTCTGCTGCTGGGCGCCGAGCACACCGGCCAGGCAGGCTACCGTGAAAGCGAGGGTTCTTGGGCGTCGGGGTTGGTACATGACGTCACCGAACGATCGAAGCGGGAAGGGGGTTCTCTATACTACCCCTCTCTAGTCCACGAAGGCCCGGCGGGAACGGGGAACATCGCGCGATCTCCCGCCCGGAGGCCGCCTCGCGCTCAGTCGAGGTAGAGCTCGTGGCTGCGGATCCCGGTCGTTCCGGCGTTGCCGCCGAGCACGTCGAGCCCACAGGCGCGCAGCTGCAGCAGCAGCCCGGCGGCCCTGGCCTTGTTGAGGTTGGGCAGCGACTTCCACGTCTTGGACGCGGGATCATAACGCTCGCAAGCACTTATGGCGGTCGGGAGCAGGATGCTGCCCTGGGCACCGCCCAAGACCGCGAAGCTCCCATCGGGCAGCCGGCCTTGGCCCGCGAACGCCCGAGCGGTCGCCATCGCCCCGGTCCTCGTCCACGTGTTGGTCTTGTAGTCGTAGAGCTCGGCCCGGTTGATCGGTACGGTCGCGGTGATCGTCGCCTGTCCCCCGGCGACCAGGACCTGGCCGTTGTCGAGCACGGTCGCCATGAACGTCGCGCGGGAGTCGAACATCGCCTTTGCCGGGGTGATCTTGTTGGTGGCCGGGTCGAAGAGATCGCAGCTCGCGACCACCTTCGGGATCTTGATGATGAACGTGTACCACGACACGCCGCCCATGATCAGGACCTTGCCGTTGGGCAGGCGGACCGCGCTGTGGCCGGCCCGCGGCTCGCTCAGCTTCGGCCCCGGGCTCCAGGTCTTCTTGGCCGGGTCGTAGATCTCGGTCGTGTCCAGCGCCGATCCGATTGCGGCGAGCTGCCCGTTGAGATCAGACAGCCCTCCGGTCACGAGCACGCGCCCATCGAGCAGGAACGTCGCCGTATGCCCCATGCGCTGCGTGCCGAGCGCGGGGCCCGCCGTGAACTTGTCGGTCGCAGGCGAGTAGTAGAGCGTCGTCTTCACGGGATCGTTGTTGACGTTGACGCCGCCGACGATCAGATACGTGTTGTCGCGCAGCCGTGTCGACGTGTGCACGCCGCGCTCGCCCGGCATGTCGGGGCCGCGCGAGAAGCTACGCGTCGCGACGTCGTAGACCTCGGTCGTGCGGGTGCTCGTCAGGCTCAGCAGCCCTCCGGAGCCGCCGCCCACGATCAGGTGTTTGCCGTCGGCCAGCGGCACGGACGTGCTGTACGACCGCGCCTGCATCAGAGCGTTCGTGCCGAGCACCATCTTGCCGGGTGGCTCCATCGGAACGACCGCGACCTCCGACATCGGTCCGAACACTCGTCCCGAGCCGGGGAACGTCACCACCTGATGCAGCAACGCCTTTCCCGACAGCGCTGCGAGGTTCGGCAACGGCAGCGAGAACTTCGCGCCCCCCTGCGAATCGTAGGGCAGCGCGAGCACCATGCCGAGCAGGTCGAGACCGACACCGAGGGTCCGCGAGTCGCCGGGATCGATGGCTGACAACGGGAAGTTCCCGCGCTGGAACGACGTCAGGAACACGAACGCCTTGTTCGCCTCGCCGCCGAGGATCTCGTACCGGATCGGCTTGCCGATTCCTCCGCCGCACGGTTTCAGCACCGGAACCTGTGCGCTGGCGAACGAGCTGAGCAGAAGCACGGCTGCGGGCAGGATTGGGCAGGGACGCTGGCTCATCGGACCTCCGATCGTTGGTCCCCGATCATAGCGCTTCCAAAACTGCCTGTGGAATGTCATCGTGGCGCGCCGGCGCCGACGGAAGGAAAAGCGGATGCGGATCTACACACGGACCGGGGACAAGGGCGAAACGGCGCTGTTCGACGGCTCCCGCGTGGCAAAGGACGATCTACGTGTCCACGCGTACGGGACGGTAGACGAGCTGAACAGTCTGATCGGTCTGATCCGCACCGAACCCCTCGCTCCCGAAACCGACGCCGGGCTCGAACAGATACAGCGCGACCTGTTCAGCGTCGGCGCGGCGCTCGCGACGCCCCACCCCGAGCCGCCGCAGCTCGAAGACCGCATCGCCGCGTTCGAGACCTGGATCGACGAGCTGACTGCGGCGGCACCGCGACTGGCGAACTTCGTGCTGCCGGCCGGGACGCGCGAGGCAGCGCTGTTCCACGTCGCCCGGACCGTGTGCCGCCGCGCCGAGCGGCTGGTCTGCACGTACGAACGCGAGCTCGTGGCACCGGCCGGCGTGCTCGTCTACCTCAACCGGTTGTCGGACTTGTTGTTCGCGCTCGCCCGCATCGGCAACGTGCGCCACGGCGTCGACGAGGTCCCGTGGCGCGCAAGCTAGTCTCCTGAGTCAGCGCGTTACTTCCCCCGCGGTCGCGGCGGCTTGCGTTCGTCGAGCTGCACGTAGATCGACGTCTTGGCCGCATCCTCGACGGCCGTGCCTGGCTTCTGATCCGCCTTGCGAACGACGACGAGATCGACGAAGTCGCCTTCCGTGTAGGTCGAGAGCACGTACTGCAGATGCATCGAGTTATGGATCTTCTGCCCGTCGACCTCGAGGATGACATCGCCCTTGCGCAGCTTGGCATGGTCGGCGGCCGTGCGCTTGGTCACGCTCACGATCTTCGCGCCGGGCCCGAGATACCCTTGATTGACCCGAATCCCGAGCATGCCGCGGCGAATCGTCTTCCCGGCCTTGACCTTGGCGAACACGTCGGAGATCCCGCTCAGCGAGCTAGCAAACCCGATTCCGGAGTCGTACCAGTTGATGCCGGCCATGTCGCCTTGCGGCGACAGCGGGGCGACCAGGCCGAGGACTCGCCCCTCGATGTCGATCAGCGGGCCGCCGTAGTTGGCCGGTGAGGTCATCGCGTCGCACTGCAAGGCGCGGCCGCCGATGCGGTAGCGGGCCGAGATGATCCCGGCGTTGACGGTCGGGCGTTCGGGCCCGAACGAGCGTCCGAGAGCGAACGCCCACTGCCCGACCTGGACCTCGTCCTGGGGGACGAACTGCGGGACCGGCAGGTCCTTCGCGTCGACCTTGAGCATGACGAAGCCGCGTGTCAGGTCCTGGCCGACCATCCGTGCGGTGAACTTGCGGCCGTCGTGCAGCGTCACGATGATCGAGGACGGCAGCCAGTTGAGCTGGAACCGCGAGGTCACGATCCAGCCGTCGGCTCCGACGATCAGGCCGGTGCCGGCACCCTGGGCCTGGATGAAGCCACGCCCGCGCAACTGCTTTACGAGATCCTGCTTCTTCTCGTCGTCGTTCTTCTTGGGCTCCCAGGGCTTGCCGCCTTCGGGCAGGTGGAAGCCGGGCGGCCCCGGTTGCTTCTGATCGGGCAGCATCGTGGCGTTCGGCATCTCGAGCTGTCCGAGCTTGCGCCGCGCTCCGCCGAACGTCTCGACGGTCACGATCGACGGTGCCACGCGATCGACCGCCTGCTGGATCACGGCGGACAGATGCTTGATCTCACGCCGGGTCTGATGATCCGGGTTGGACTTCTGGGCCGCGAGCGAGAGGCTCAACGAAGCACACGCGATCAGTGTGATGGTCTTCATTTCTTCACCTCCTCGAGGACGATCGAGACCTTGTCGACCCGGGTCCCGCGCTTGAACGTGACGTCGATGCGGTCCCCCGGTCCGAACTCGCGCAGAATCCGGCGATACTCGACGCAGTTCTGCACCGGGAACTCGTTGATGCGGACGATCAGGTCATCGGGACGCAGCTTGCTCTTCGCTGCCGGAGATCCCGGGATCACGCGATCGACGTAGGCCGGCGGTGACCGGCGGCGACCGCTGTCGAACAGCTTGATGCCGGTATAGACCGGCTTGTACACCTTCTTGCGGCTCTTCTGGACCGCGACGATGTCCTTGGCGAGCTGCCGCTTTCCGCTGAACTGGGCGACGAACGCGCTCAGCTCGAACGCGGGGATCACGACCGACAGCTGCGTGTTGGTCTCGCGGGACTCGATCAGCGGCGTCAACATGCCGATCAGCTTGCCGTCGACCGTGAACAAGCCGCCGCCCTGGGTGCCCGGGTTCGACGGGGCATCGACGATCAACACGTCGCCCTGGAACGGGAACTTCTGCAGCTTGAGCCGCAGATCCGAGCGCACGGTCGACACGACGACGCCGAGAGTCACCGACAGCCACTCCTCGAACTCGGCGATCCGGTAGCTGTTGCCGATCGACAGCACGGGCGTGCCGGGTTCGTAGGTCTCGGGCTCGGTCGGCAGCTCGAGCGGCCGCAGCACGTCCTCGGGGATGCCCTCGGGATCGATCTTGAGCAGGACGACGCCGAGCTCCTCGCTGCGCGCGACGACGCGGGCATCGTGCTCGCTGCCGTCGGCGAGGACGACCTGGCCGCGCAGGTTGGTCAGCATCGCGTGATCCCACGCCAGGATGTGGCCCTTGTCGGAAACCACGAGCCCCGAAGCGTAGTTCTCGAGACCGGCGAAGCCGCTCGCTCCGTAGATCTTGACGACGGACGCGAACAGCGGCTTCAAGTGGTTCTCGATCGCGGGATCGGGAGTCGGCAGATCACCACGCTCGGTCGACTCGAACCCCGGGATGCCCGTGAAGCTCTTGAACGTCCAGGTCTCGCGCAGCTCCTTGTTGACGAACACCTTGGCCTTGGACGGCAGCTTCCTGCCGCTCTCGGTCTTGAACTCCGAGAACAGCACTTCGGTCTTGCCGCGCTCGATGTAGGAGTGGTAGCGGTAGCCGACCGGATAGTGTCCGCGGCTGTCGAGAAAGACGGCTCTGCGCCCGGGGCCGCGCAGCTTGAGCACCTCACCGACGTTGGTCCCGGTGTGGATCCCGCCCTCGACGAACGAGTGGCCGATCGCGAGCTTTCGGAGCGACCACGGCCTGAGCAGGAGGTCGAGCTGGCTCTCCCGCTCGAGGCTGATCCTGGTATCCGCATCGTCGTCGGCGTCGGCGATCGAACGCACACGCTTGCCTTCGGTGACGGTCAGGTTCGAGCCCGTGATCGCGTACTTGCGCATCTTTGGCGCTTCGGCCCGGCCGTTCGAGTAGCGCGTGACTTCGACCTCGAAGCTCCGGTCGCCGCCCTTCTCGAACCCGGACAGGGTCTGTTCGAAGCCATCGACGAAGTCCTCGACGACTCCGTCCATGTAACGGAAGAGACCCTCCTCCCGGTCGAGGTCGCGCTTCTTCGCGATCAGGACGTCGACTTCGAGCGGGACCTCCGCCTTCTTCTCCCGGTAGTACCGCTCGACCTTCCTTCGCAGCTGCTCGCGCCAATTGCGCGGGAGCTTCTTCTTCCAACCGTCGGGCAGCTTCTTCTTCAGGTCTTCGGGCAGGTGCTTCGCGAGGTCCGCGTAGCTCTTGATCGTCGGTGGCTTCGGCCGCTTGGCGTAGTCCGCGCGCAGCTCGTCGAAGTCGGGTCGTTCCGAGAAGTCCGGGACGTTCGGGAAGTCGCCGCCTTCCCGGCTCGAGCCGGTGTCCAGTGCCGCGAGTCTGAGGCGCACGGTCTTCGGTTCGGCATAGGTCCGCGAGCCATCGAGCCACTTCTGGTACGTCAGCTCGACCTCGAACCCGGCCGGCAACGAGCCCACGTCGCGCGCGAGCTCGTTCGCGAAGCGCAGCTGATTCCCGTTGAACGCCAAGAGCTTGTCGCCGGTCATCAACCCGGCTTTGGCGACCACCGAGTCGGGAAAGGTCGCTTGCACGAAGATGGCTCGACCCTTGCCGGTGTTCGGGTCTCGCATCTTCCAGGCGTTCATGTCGAGGGTGCCGTGCTCGCAGTGGCGGCCGGCGAGCAGATCGGGCAGGAAGTTCTTGATCTGGTTGATGCTGACCGCGAAGCCGACGCCCGTGTTGACGCGGCCGCGGCCGCGGATCTGGATGCGCCCGTTGATCCCGACCAGGAGCCCGTTCTCGTCGAACAACGGCCCGCCCGAGTTGCCCGGGTTGATCGGCGTGTCGACCTGGATGCAATCGGGATACAAGAGCATCCGGCCATTGGGGCCCGAGCCCTTCTGGTAGCGATGGATGCCCGAGATGATGCCCATCGTCACGGTCGGAGTCAGATCGGACGCGAGCAGGAACGGGTTGCCGAGCGCGTAGGCAAAGCCGCCGATGCGCAGCTTGTCCGAGTCGCCCAGCTTGACGCTCGGCCACTCGCCGTGTTCGAGCGGGCCCTTCCCGCGCAGCGCCATCAGCGAGATGTCGCCGCCCGGATCGACGCCGATGACGTCGGCGAGGTAGAAGTTGCCGTTCGGGAGGCCGATCTTCATGACCTTGGCGGTCCGCGTGACGTGGTAGTTGGTCAACGCCCAGCCGCGCGGCGAGATGATCACCCCCGATCCGCCGCCGGGGCTCTTGAGCGAACCCACGGAGCAGACCGCCGGAGCGATCTCGCGGATCAACTTCGTCCGAGCATTCTGCATCGCCCGCAGGGTCTTCAGAGAGTCCTGCTGCGCGATCGCAGGCGCGGCCAGAAAGAGGCAGGCAAGCGTGACAAACGTTCTTCGAGACGGCTTCATGGCAGTCTGACCAAGCAAGGCGCTGGAGTCTTGGGGTTCATCGTACCGGCGCAGGCGGCTGCGCGCGGCGGAGGATGCGAATGTTGCCGAGGATCACGATCGCACCCGCGTCGAGATCATCGCCACCGCGCACCTCGATCCGCAGGGTGCGCGCTTTGCCCAGCTCGAGCTCGAGCTGGCGAGGCGGCGCCCCCGGCGTCAGCTCGTAGTCCGACGCGAGTGGTTTACCGTCGGCGAGCAGCCGCAACCGGGCCGATCCGACCTGCGCGGCGGGCATCCCGACGTCAGCGGCCAACCACCGGGATTTGGCCGGCAGGGAGTATTCGAGAGCGGCGTCGGGAACCACGAGGAAGCCGTGCCGGTATTCGCGCGATCCGAGCGCGAGCGGCCGCCCGGCCAAGCCGTGATCCTCGAGGATCGGCCAGGTCCGTTGCAGCATCGGGGTCTGCTCGACCTTGGTGGGCTTCAAGTCCGACACGTAGACGAGCTGGTCCGAGATCAACTCGATCTCGTGGACCCAGCTACACGGAAACACGAGCGTGAGGTCCTCGAACACCGCGAGCTCGATGCCCGAAGCCGGACTCGCCGCCACGATGTCGCCGCGGATCTTGGTGCCGTCCCAAAACCGAACGATCGTGCGCCCAGTGCCTTCGGGACGCTCGACGAGGCCCGAGAGCTCACCGAACACGACGCCGTAGACGCGTTCGAACGGAAACACCTGCTTCTCGCCACCGAGCGTGACCTCGAGTCCCTCCTTGGTCGAGCCGTGGACCTCACCGCGGAACTTGCGGACGCGGTCCTTGACCTGGAAGAACAGGAGGTCGTGCTCGACCGGCGGCTTCTTCAAGTCGGCGAGAAAGCCACCGTCGTCCTCCGGTTTCGCACCCGGCTCCCCCTTGGGGGTGGCGAAGCGGATCCCGGACACGTACTGCTTCGGGACCGTGCCCTTGCCGAGCGACGCGAAATCGAGGCTGAACCCCGCCGGCACCACGTCCCCCGCGACGATCTTCGCGGCTAGCCGCGTCCCGTCCCGCAACACGACGAACGGGCCCGCGTCCTGCTTCGGGATCTTGCCGGGCCGGCCGACCACGGACAGCCTCCACAGCCCCGCGACCGGCAGCTCGAACTGGCCAGGCTGCGCCGCGGTCAGCTTGCCATCGACGATCTTCCAGTCCCGGACCGTGCGCGTCTCACCGTGGACGGGGGCAACGACGGCTTCTTGAGGTGTCGCGACAGCGGGCCCTGCCGCCAGGCAAAGCGCGATAGCGGCAGCGGCGAATCGGAACTCGAACAACGCGGAACACCTCGAGCCGGCTTGGCTCAGCGATTGGCCTTCTTGTTGACGTTTTCGAAGTAGCGCTCGATCAGGACGCGGAGGTGGTCGGGCAGCTTGGCCTGGACCTCGTTGAGGATCTTCGCGCGATCACGGTCGCTCATCTCGCCCCACTTGTCCTTGAGACCACGCGAACCGTGAAGCTGGCCGACGCGGCCCGAGCCACCGGGCAGCGCCGAGTGGCTCGCGGGTCCGTTCGGGATCTGATTGCCCTTCGGCGCGCCGCCACCACCCGATTGCTTCTCGAGCTCCTCGATCATCTTGGTCAGCTTCTCGACGATCTCGAGCTGCTTGGTCTCGACCTGCTTGCCGGTCTTGTCCTTGCGCAGCTTGCGCTCGCAGTACTTCATCTCGTCGGCGATCTGGTGCAGAGGGTCGTCCCACTGCGAGCGCAGCTCGACGAGCAGGTCGGCCGCGTTCGCGCGGTAGCGCTCGGGCGCGTCGGCGTAGATCTGCAGGAACGCATCGAGGTTCAGGATCGCCTCGGCGACCGCCGGGATCAGCGACAGGCTGTAGCCGTAGTAGAACGCCGCTTCGGGATCGAGCAGCGAACGGCCGCGATCGTTGCGGATGAACATCGCGAGCATCTCGGCGCAACCCTCGGGGTCGTCCTCGTCGAGGAACGCGCGGGCCAGGAAGTAGCGCGCGTGCGCACGCACGTACGGGTCCTTGGTCGAGCCGAGGACCTTGGCCATCTCGACGATGCCCTTGGGTTCGGCCGCGTCGATGAGCTTCGCAGCGGCCGCGTACTCGGGCTTGATCGCACGCAACGCGCGGTCGGTGATCCGCGAGTCGGCGCCGGCCTTCCACTCTTCGTCGAACGTCTCCAGCACCTTGGCCGGAGCCTTGTTGTCCTTCATCCACTGCACGAACGCTGCGCGATCGAACTTGGGCGTCGCGATCGCAGCTGGCGCCTGGCCTTGCGGCTGCTTGGCCTGGACCTGCTCCGGCTGGGTCTGTTCGGGTTGGTCATGCCCCTGGGCCGCGAGCGGGGCAACGACGCCGTACAGGACGGCGAGGACTGCTGGACTGAATCGGATCATCATGAACCCCTCTGTTCGTGGGCCTGCCGCCAGGGCAGGGCGCCGTAGGAGCAAGCAATCTGGTAACTGGTTCGTCGTCGTGGTGGGCGCCACGACAACGGACGGTCTCGGAAACCCCTCCCGAGGCCGTCCCGGGTTCGAGTCCTACCAACGACGGGCCGCCGCGCGGGTTCGGGCGGCCGCGTCGTGGCGAGCTACTTCCAACCCTGGTGGTTGTGCTCGTCGAGCTCGTCCTCCTTCTGCAGCTTGCGGGCAAGCTTGCGGGTGAGTTCCTCGACGCGAGCCTGTTTCTTCGACGTTTCGAGCGCGAGCTTCGAGCGCTTGCGCGAGTTCATTGGCAGACCGTTGACCTTCTTGGTCCTGCCGTTGACGTTGGTCTGTAGGAGTCGGAGCATCTTGAGTTCTGCAGCCAGCTTCACGAGCGGCTGTTCGGCGCTACCCGGTCACGACCCGCCTCACGGCGGCGAGTCGTTGGTTTCGATCTGCTCCGTCAACGCGTCGATCAGCGCTTCGAGCGTCTTCTCGATCTGGACCTGCTGATCCTGGACGTCCTGGTCGGTCTCGTAGTTGTCGAGATCGTCGGCGACGGAACCGAGCATGTCGGCCAGCTCGCGGGTGATCTCGGGGAAGACGGCCGAGGAGCCTTCGTCCTCGAGCAGCTTGAGTGCCGCCAGCGCCTCGGTCTTGAGACCCATCTCGCCCTTGGCCAGCGTCTCGCACTGGCGACGAACGATCGAGGGTACCCGGCCAGCCGCGATGAGCTCGCCCTGCTGCGACCGGCGCTTTTCGGTCAGCTTGGTCTGCAGGCTCAGCTCACGCTGCTTGGCGAGCATCTCGGTGAAGCGCTCCTCGAGCGCGCGCAGTACTTCCTGCTGCAGCTCTTGGCGCAGCTGGGCGAGGGCGTCCTCGAGCGCCTTCTTGGCGTCTTCGAGCTGGTCCTGCGCGTCCTGCTGCTGCTGTTTGGCGTCACCGGGCTTGTACTCCTTGAGCTGGCCGGCGCCGTTCTTCTGCTTCGGAACGGCCTGCTCGACGTTGTTGCGACCGGGCACCGGCTCGCCGCCTGCACCCGAGTCGCCGTCCTTGTTGGACTCGGACTTCTCCATGTCCTTGGCGAGCTTGTCGGTCTTCTGCATCGTCTCGAGCTGCGCGCGCGACATCTGCTCGAACGGGATCTCGAGCAGCTTGCGGCGCGCCTCTTCGCTCATCTCGTCGAGCGCAGCCTTGGTCTTCTCGAGGTCCTCGATGGCGTCTTCCTGGTCGTCGAGGGACTCCTCGGGGCTTTTCTTGAACAGCTTGTCCTGCGACTTGCTCATCGACTGGGCCGCGTCGCCCATCGACGCGGACGCCTGGCTCTTGCCCTGGCCTTGGCCCTGGCCCTGACCCTGCCCCTGACCTTGGCCTTTGCCCTGGCCCTGACCCGGCTGCGACGCCTCGGAATCGAGCTCCGCGCCTTCCTTCTCGAGATCCTCGAGCTCACCTTGGAGGTTCTCGGCCTTCTGTCCGAGACCGCCCTGCTTCTTGGCCAACGGCGCCGCGTCCTTCGCGGCCGCGCCCTGACCCTCGGTCTCGGCCTTGAGCTGCTTCTGCTCGCCGATCAGCCTCTCGACCCTCTGCTTGGCGCGCTCGATGTTCTCGAGGTGCTCTGCGATCGCCTCGGCCTTGGCCGACTTCTCCTTCTCGCCCTTCTGCTCGGCGATCAGCTTCTCGACCTTGTTCTTGAACCCTTCGAGCTGCTCGATCTGCTCGAGGATCGCTTGCAGGTCCTCGTCGCGCTCGAGCAGCAGGCGAAGCAGGCTCTGCAGGTCGGAATTGACGGTCTTCATCGAGTCGAGCGCGTCGAGCCATGACTCGTCGGCGATCAGTTTCTCGATGGCCCTCATCTTCTGGTCGACCCCTTTTTCGGTCAGGAGTCGGAGGCCGGTCTTCAGCCGTTGCGACTTGCGCTTCTCAGTCGATGCGAGCAGATCGGACAGCTCTCGCATCGTCTTCTTGAGCTTGATGTATTCCTTCTGCGCCTGCTGCTGCAACCCGAGCGGACTCTGCGCTTTCGCGCCGTCTTGTCGGGTCGTGCCAGTTTGCGCCGATGGAGCACCCGCGAGCGCGCAAAGCACGGCCAGGGTGATCAGACTTCGGGTCATGGTCGGCTCCTCCAATCGGAAAACCTGTGTGCCAGTCCTGCGCCCCCTCGATTCCTCCTTATCGGATGTTCGTGGCCGGGCAGCCCAGGAATGCGTTCGAATCTGCGTGGTTGTGTGTGGGTATCCAGCGGTCGATCCAGGGGAACGGCTCAGCGACGGCCGCTCCCGGTCTCGGGGTTGTCTTCTGTTCGTATCTTCTCTACGTCGCTACGACCCGTGCCGCTGGACCTCGTTCCTGTGTTCGCGCCGGCATTCTGCCCGCCTGGGGCCACCGGTGCGACAGGACCGCGATCCTAGCGCCGTCGGAGCGCATCGAGCGCCTTCTGATAGGCTTGCTTCGCCTCCTGGTGCGCCTTGCCTTCGATCTCGATGACGCGCTTCAGCTGCCGCAGAACCTGCGTGAAGCTCTGCAGCCTCCGCATGTCGGCCAGGATGCGACGCATCGTCTGCAGCGTTTGATCATACAGTTTGTGGACCTCGGGCTTCAGGCCCTCGTCCTGGGCCTCGCGGTATTGTTCGATGAGTTTTGCCAGGGACAACATCGCGCTCTCACCGAGGGCCTGGAGCTTGTCGACGATTCTCGTCTGGAGGCTGCGGAGGTCGCCCTCGTCCGCGACCCGGTTGTTGAGCATCTCCTCGAGAATCTCCGCGTAGCGCCGGCCGATGTTGAGAACCTGCCGGGCCAGCGTCCGCTGGTGGCGAGACAGGAACGCGACCCGCCGGCGGACCTTGGCCCCGAGCTCGCCCGGCGTCGAAAGCGCCCTGAGATCGACGAATTCGTCACGATCGTTGGTCTGGTCCTGGATCAGCTTCTCGAACTGCCGGCTCAGCTCCTCCTGCCGCCGATACAGATCGGCGAGCAGCTCGGCCTCGGTCACGACCTTGAACGTGTAGCTGTCCGACTGCGACTCCCGCCCGTTCTCGGCCCCGACACCCTTGTAGTTGTCCTTGGCCGAATAGCGAACTGCGAGGAAATGACCCGGTCTGACCGGATTCTCGGCAGACATCGGGGCTTCGGGCTTCTTCAGCAGCGGCTGGAGGTCGAACGCGATCTTGCGCTGGAACATCGTCCGGTGCCGGCTCGGGTCGAACTCCTCGAGACCGTCGGCGTCGCCCGGCCGGAATGTGCCGTCCTGCCCGACGGCGGCGCTGTCGCCGACCGCCCATTGCATGCGGACGTCGGTCAGCCCGAAGTCGTCGACGACCGTCAGCTCGCTCGGAATCCGCGCCTTCGACGTGATCTTCTGGCCGAGCCCCCTGACCCGGACGGTCAGACGCGGAGCCCGGTCGGGCACGACCTTGACGAGCAGCCGGTCCCCCTCGCCCTGACTGAGCCCGTCGACGTCGGTCATCTTGACGAACAGCAGGCCCGACTTGTTCGGCTGGAGCTTGCCGCGGAACGAGCGCCGGTCGCCTGCGAGCTCGACCGGCGCGGTCTGATCCTCGAGTGCGAGCGATGCCGACTCGAGCTGCTTGGTCGCGACGCCGTTGTACTCGATCTCGCATCCCATCGGCACGAGGACCTCGGTCGCTTCACGGTCGACGGTCTCGGGCTCTCGCCCCATGTAGCGCGGGAAGTGAACCCGAATCGTGGCTTGCTCGAGCGCTGGCCGGTCGACGAGCGCGACCTTGATCATCTTGGTCTCGCCATCGCCGCCCCAGGCGTAGAACTCGACGGGGTCCATCAGCCCGGGAAACGTGTAGCTGAACCGCTGCTCGCCCGTGTTCTGCACCATCGCCTCGACGGCGTTCGTCCGGTCCGGGAACGTGTACTCGAGACGGATCTGCTCCGGCATCACGCCCTCGACGTCGACCTCGACCGTGAAGTCGTCGCCGCGCGGCACCGTCAGCCTGCCGTTCTGCTCGCCGACAACGCTCAGATGCGTCATCCGCGGCCACTCCACCGTCCCGTCGAGCAGCAGGTTGCGCTGCGCCCAGATCCCGAAGCTCGGTGGCGAGTACATCGCGCACCCGACGACAATGGCGATGCACGCGAACGCCATGCCCATGGCCTTGCGGATGCGGTCGCGACGGACGGCGGACGAGAACTCGATCTTCGGCAGCGCGTCCGCGATCTGCTCGACGACTTTCGCCATCAGGCCCGGTGATCCGCCAGCATAGTCGCGCTGATCGAGGCGGCGACAGAACTGCAGCGCGCTGATCAGGTGCGAGCCGAGGCCCGGACGAGACCGTTCCACGGCCAGGGCAAGCTCCTCGTCGTCGAGCGGGAACGCGAGCGGCCGAAGCCACGTGCGGGCGAGGCTGACGACGAGCCATGCGAGCCAGCCGAACAGCAGCACGGCGCGCACCCCCTGCTCGAGCCGGAAGAACCGGTCGACCGCGAGAGTCAGCACGTAGTAGCCGAGGAACGCCTTGGTGAACAGCGCGATGCCTTGTGTCGTAACACCGAAGCGAACCCGCCGGCGTAGCTCGGCGAGCGCGTCGCGCATGCGCTGCCAGGTGCCCGAGACCTGTGCGTCGCCGCCCGGGCGCTGATCGACACCTTCGAGACTCGTCGTCGTCATCGAACTCTCCAATCCACGATCTCGCTCACAGCAGGTTGGCTCGTTTGCGCAGGACCCACTCGAGGGTCACGAAGAACAGGAACAGGGCCAGCGTGAACCAGCTGTCCCACAACGGCCGGGGAATCAGGAACACCTCGGTCTGCGAGCGTGACGGGATCGCCGCCGCGCGCTCGACGAGTTGGTTCGGATACAGCACCTCGCCTCCGGTCACCTCGGCGAAGCGTTGCAGTCCAGCGAGGTCCATCGGACCTTCGCTCTCGAGCTCGGCGCGCCCGACCTCGACGACGACCGGCACGCTCTTGCCTTCGGTGTCGACCGACAGCTGCCACGAACCGAGCAAGCTCGGCCGGAATCGCCCCTTGAACCGTCCTGGAAACCGCTCGACCGCATCGAGCACGATCGTGTTGCTCGACCCCGATGGACCGTTGACGCGAACGGTCACGGTCTCCGCGGACAGCGGCTCGAACCGCTCGTCGAGCGCACGCAGATACACTTCGACGTCCTCGCCGAGCGTGATCTGCTCGGCCGACACGCCGAGCCGGAAGCGCGAGGTCCCACCGGCCAGCTTGCCCTCGTAGAGCCAGCGCAGGCCCTTGTTCCAGAACGTCTCGTACCACTTCTCACCGATCCCGAACCAGCGGTGGAGCTCGTCGGTCCCGGTATAGAGCACGCGCCCGGCACCGAGGAACTGCAGAGCGAGGATCGGCCACGGCTTGCCGTCGGCCGTCATGCGCTCGGGGCTCGCGTGGCGGATCAACACCTGAGCGGCCGGCTTGACGCGCAGGACCGGCATCGCGAACCGGTACCCGGGCAGCTTGCTCCACAGCGTCGCGTTGACGACCGGATCTGGGAACAGCCGGCACACGCGATGGCGCTGCCCTTCGGGAGTCAGCGCGTAGCGCCATTCGGTGGTCTGCGCCACGCCGATCCCCAGCATCTTCTCGGCCGTCGGCACGTCGATGACGACCGGCAGGAGGTCGACGAGCTGCTGCAACGCCGATCCGGGTGAGATCGCTCCGAGCGAGAACTTCTCGCCCATGACCCACCACAGTCCGACACCGCGTTGGCGGATCGCCTTCGACAGGTTCGTCACGAACTCGGGAGGCGGCGGCGGGGCGACCATCAGCTTTCCGCCGGCCGACGGGTCGATCATGATGACGACGTCGAACTTGTCGATGTCCTGCGCGGTCTTGGGCCAGTCCTTGAGGCTCGTGTTGCCTTCCTGCGGGAAGTCCGGGTCCGCGCTCTGCATCCAGCAGGCGACGTCGACGAGCTTGTCACGGATCAGCTGGTTGCGCAGGATGCGGAACTCGTGCGACGGACCGCCGGCCACGAGCAGGACGCGCAGCTTCTCGCCCAGCACGTCGATCTTGTGGCGCTTGACATGGCGCTGCTCGTCGAACGGGGTATCCGGCGGTTGGATCTCGACCTGCAGGACGCGCCCGCCCTCGCGATCGAACTCGACCGGCGGAAACTTGGCGATCGCGGTCGGAGTGTCACCGCCGACCTCGACGTTGACCTGAGCGAGTTGCCTGACGTCCTTGCCGCCCGGCAGGATCTCCTTGAGCACGACGGGCACGGTCGTGTCGCCGAAGCCCTGCGACTGGATGACCGCCGACACCTTGACGGGGTCGCCCTTGAACACGCGCTCGGCGGCCTGGATGTCGCGCACCTCCATCTTCCACGACTCGGCGGGATCCCCGATCGGAAGCACGAAGACGTTGTTCACGCCGCGCCGCTTGAGGTAGGCGCCGACCTCTTCGAGCGAGCCGCCGGCGTTCTTGCGGCCGTCGGTGACGAGGATCACGGCCGGGATGTTGGCCTTACGGCTGGCCTCGATCGCCTGGCGGATCGACGCCGTCAGGTTCGTGCTGCCCTCGGTCGCCAGGATCTTGGCGAAGTCGAGGTCGGGCGGCGGCGGCAGATCGACGAGCGGCGCGTTCGGGTCCGCCTTGTTCGCCCCCGCGGAGTTCGAGCCGGTCTTCTTGCCGGTGCCCGGCTGGCCCGAATCTCCGTCCGACCCGCGTTCGGGAGCGGGCCGGATGCTCGACCCGAACACGTAGGCGCGCAGCCGGTTCTTCTTGGCCAGGGTCGGGATCAGGCCCTTCTGCTTCAGCACCGCCTTGGCGAGGTCGAGTCGCGGCAGCGTCGACGGGTCTTCGATCCCGAGCTTGTGCCAGGCGTCGGCCCAGGCCTCGGACCGCCGGTACGAATCCTTGTGCCCCATCGACTGCGAGATGTCGGTCAGCAGGATGATCTCGCCCGGGCGGACGACACGCCGCACGCGCACGAGGCTCGGCTCCAACAGGATCGTCACCACGGTGATCAGCGCGAGCAGGCGCAGCGTCGCGAGGACGAGCCGGAAGCCGGGACGCAGGCGGTGGGCGTCACGCCGGTAGATCAGGAAGATCCCGACGACTGCCGCGAGGAGCGCGACGAGCAGGGCGAAGCCGAGGCCGCCCTCGGGCACCGCGAGGAACTCGAAACGCAGCGACTCTCCGGGAGGAAGGGGATCGTTTCCCATTCCAGCGAGCCACTTGAGGAATTCTTGCATCGTCTAACTGTTCCCGAATGTTCTTTGGTTCACGGCGGCGTGCCGCCCACGGTGCGAGTCCATAGCCGGCATCATCGACGTCCGAACCTCCACGCGAGCATGGTCTCGAGCAGCACGAACGCGACCAGAACGAACGCGAGATACCGCCAGACATCGCCCTCGTCCGAGAGGAACCCGGCCTGGGCCAAGGTCTGCGAGTCGATCCACTGCGTGCGATCGGCGATCTCGGCCGGCAACCCGGACAGGAACTCACGCTTGCCCAACGCGGCGAGCCGGCCTTCCTCGACCCACGGCGAGACCGAGAAGAACACCGACTCGTCCTCCGCCCCGATCCGGCCCAGGATCAACTTGTAGCAACCGGCGGCCGGCCACGGGCGACCCTCTTGCGGAACGACGTCGAGCTCCAGCAGGTTCGGCTTGTTCTCGGGGCTGACCGCCGTGTAGCTGCGTTCGGGAATCCCGGCGTCTTCGGCGCGCGCGGGCACGAGCCGCACCTCGGGCTGGTATTCGGAGGCCAGCAGCTCGCGAGCGAACGGTGTCCGGGCGCCGAGGTTGTACGGCTCGAGGTTCTCGCGCCGCATCAGGAAGTCCGCAGCGAGTCGGAACAGGATCGGGAACGTCGGGTTGCCCGGCCACTGGTGCCAGGCCGCGTCGGCCGTCGTGGCCATCAGCGCGACTCGACCCTTGCCGAACGGACGCTCGAGCAGCAGAGGCGGTCCCCGCTGGTCGCGCACGCGCATCAGGACTCTCGTGTCCTCCGGCAACTTGACGTCGCCGCCGAACCCCGCTGCCCCTTCTTCGGTCCCGACCGTCGTGTAGCGACGGATCTGGACGAGGTTCAGCAGCATTCGGAACGAGTCCTCGGTCCCGGAAAAGAACGCGTGCGGCTCGGGCGCGAGCACGATGCCGTCCGGTTTCTCGGCGTCCCCGTCGATGCCACGGATCGGGGCGGGAAGCAGCCCCTTGCCGTCCTTCCAGAACAGCCGGTTCCAGGTCTCCGGTTCGACCTGGTCGCCCGTGAACAGGAACAGGCCTCCGCCTTCCTGGACGTACTTGGTCAGACGCGCGAGCGCTTCGTTTTCGAGCGACGCCAGGTTCATCAAGAACACGGCGTCGTACTTCTCGAAGTCGGTGTCGACGATCTGGAACGACTCGACCCGCCTGACCGTGAAGCCGAGTGCACCGTCTTCGGTCGGATCGAGGGCGATCGACGCGTAGAACGACTCGGCGAGCTCGGGCCGATCACCGGGATCGCCGTCGATGAGCAGCACTGTGGCCGTCTCGGCGACCGGGAAACAGAACGCACGGCGATTGTCGAGCGCGAGCCGGTCCTTCGGCAGGTCGGCTTCGACCCAATGGCTGCCGGGCTTCTTGAATTCGGCTTTGAACGTCTCGACGTGCTTCGCCCCCGGCCCGAGCGGCGGGATCGTCTTCGTCAACCGCGAGCCGCCGTCGACGAGGAAGCCGAGCTCGGTCTCGCCCGACGATTGCTCGCCCTGGTTCTGGACGGTGATCTGAAACTCCGACGGCTGGCCGACAACGCTCCGGCCCTGCTTGCGCGCGATGCCGATGAGGGCGAGGTTCTGCGCCGTCGAGCGCCCACACGCGACGACCTTGAACCTCAGCTGATCGAGATCGAACTCGCGCAGCTTGCTGATGATGTCGTCGTTGATTCGGTTCTGGTTCCCGATCAGATCGACGCGCTTGAGGTCGGAGACCAGATACAGGTGCACTCCCTTCGCGTCGCTGTCCTTCGCGACCCGCTTCAGCGCCTGTGTGACGCGGTCGAGCACGAGCGGCAGGCGCAAGCGATCCGGCGTCGGTCTGACTTGCTCGAGCAGCTGCTTCACCTCGCCCGGGAGAGTCGACGACACCGGGCGTCCGAGGATGTCGGGCTCCTCCGAGGACGACCGGATCACGGTCAGCAGGTCCCCGCTTCGCTCGCGAACCAGGCCTTCGACGATCTTCTGCACCTGTTGGCGAGCAATGTCGGCACTCGTCCCGACGCCCGACGACTCGCCCATGCTGCCCGAGTCGTCAACGATCATGACGTGGTGCACGACCCGGCGCGTCAGGCCGCCGAAGTCGGCCGACGACGCCTGCGGGCGCGACAACAGCAGTGCGAGCAAAGCGACCAGGCCCATGCGCAGGAGCAGCAACAGAAGCTGCTCGAGGCGGATCCGACGCCGGTTCTCCTTGAACGCCCGAAGCAAGAAGTCCATGGCCGCCCAGTCGATCTTGCGGTAGCGCCGCTTGTTCAGGATGTGAATGATCAGCGGAATCGACGCGAGTCCGACGCCCCAGAGCAGGAGCGGGTGCAGGAACGAAAGAGCTAGCACGATCAAGGGTTCGGTAATCCTGGTTGGTCAGTTCGCGGGGGGAGTGCCGGGGGAGTCTACGCAGCTCGCCTCACCTCTGGTAGATGGGGAGATATGCGTACGGGAGCTGCAAGATGATCAGGGCGATCGAGGTGCCGTACGTCGTACCGACGCCATCGCCCATCCACGAACCGTCGGAGCGCTGCTGACGCAGGAGCCACTTCGACATGTCTCGGTAGTACTTTTCCCACTCCTTGCCGCCCTTCTGATAGAGCGCCTGTGACAGGTAGAGGTGGGCGTAGTAGTGGTGCCCGCTGCCGGAGATCGGGATCGTCCGTTGCGCGTACTTCAGCGCCTTCTCGGCGATCGGGTCGTCGTACTTCCCGGCGTTGTAGAGCACCGCGACCGCGGCGGCCGTGATCGGAGCCCGAGACCCGCCGCCGCTGCGCGACGAGTAGCGAATACCGCCGTCCTTGTTGGCCGAGTCGTGGATGTACTTGATCGCCTTGTTGATCGTCTTGACGGGAAACGAGATGCCGGCGTTGCGGCAGGCGCGCAGCGCCTGGACCTGAGTGACCGTGACGCTGCCCTCGTCGCCGTTGTCGTCGGGGGCGTACAACCAACCACCGGCCGCGGACTGGCTGCGTGTGATCAGCTCGCAGGCCTTGGTCAGGACCTGGTGAAGCCGCTTCTGAGCCTTGAGCTCCTCCTCCATGCCGTACATCTCGGCCAGGAACATCGTCGAGAAGCCGTGGCCGTACATCGGCCGGGCCTCTTCCTGCATGACCGTGATCAGACCGTTCGGATGCGCGTTGCGCACGAGGAACTGCACTGCGCGTTGCAAGGCCCTCGCGTACTTGCCACGAGTCGTCGAGCTCCCCGACGCGGCGAGCGCTGTTCCGGCCAGCCCGGTCATCGCGCACGGATAGTTCCCGTAGCCACCAGCCGAACGCCACGCACCGCTGCGATCCTGGGTCGACTGCAGATACTTCAATCCGCGCAGGATCGCCCGCTCGATCTGCGGGGTGACACCGTGCGGGCGCCCCGTCAAGACGGCAGTCACATCCTGCTCGGCCTTGGAGGTCGCGCCCTGATCGGCCTTCTCCTGCTTGCCTGGCTTGTCTTGCGGCGTCGCGTCGAGCGACTCTGCACCGCCCCGCAAGCCGAGCGCAGCGACCGCGCACACGGCGCCGGCGAACAGGAGAGGGCGTCGGTACGGCGTCGTCTCACTGGCGTGCGATCTCGTCGGGGTGGTCGTCATCTCCTTGATCTCCCTTGGCCCGGTCGGTCGGGGTTTGGCGTGGTCGGATCACTCGGGACGAGTGAAAGTGTCGTCAGCTTCTCGCGAAGGTCGCGAATCTCGGCTTCGTGCTCGGTCCCGGCAAGCAGCTCGATCCGGAACAGGATCAAACGCGGATCGACCGGAAGCTTGGCCTTCTCGAGCACGCTCGTGCAGCGATCGAGCACTTCGAGCGCCTTGCCGAGTTGCGCCTTCGTCGGCTTGTTGCCGCGGATGCCCTCGGCGACCTCGCCGCTCAGACGCACGAACATGCCGAGACCCGCGCGCCGGTCCTTGGGCTTCCAGTTCGAGATCGACTGGTCCGCGTCGGTGCCGGCGATGCAGAACGCAAGGTAGTCGACGGCCTTTCGGATCCTCCCGGCGGCCACGAACCGACGCACGCGATCCATCCCCGAGCGCGCCAGCGCCACCATGTCCTCGGGGACCGTGAACGCAACGACTTTGCTGTCGGTCATCGCGAGCAACACGGAGTCCTTCATCAGCAGGTTCAGCGGGCCCTTGAGCCGCTTGTCCCCCTCGCCGAACGGCGGGAACTTCATCACGCCTTGCAGGCTGCCGTCTTCGCAGCTGAACCGGGCAACTCCCTCGGAGAACGGAAGGTAGACCGAGCCGGCGGCGACGATCCCGCGACCGCGCTGCTGCGAGCCGATCACGGGCACGTGCGCGCCCTGGTCGAGCGGGACCTCCCACAGCCGGCGGCCCGTGACCATGTCGATGCACTGCAGGTAGTCGCCGGTCAGGTACGCGAACTGGTGGTACGTTCCAGGGACCCCGTGGAAATCCTCGCTGCGCAGTCCATCGCGCTCGATCCGCGGGAGCGTCCACAGCACCTCGCCGCTGTGCAGGTTGAGGCACAAGAGCGCGTCGGAGTCGGTCGGTGCCAAGATGACGCGCCCGCCAAACACCAACGGGAGGATCGGCTTCCACCGGGTGAGCGGCCTGGTCTGGACACCGTAGCCGCGAGTCGTGCGCGGACGCCGTACCGGACGCTGGTGCGGGGTATGGGTCTCGTAGACCCGCAGCCACTGGAGCTTGAGGTCCGGAAGGCTGTACGACGCCACGGCGCCGGCATTGGTCATATAGACGAGCTGGTGGCCGACCCGCACGGGCGGAACCGCGGGAACGCGCAAGAACGGCGACCCGCCGCTGTGAACGGTCACGACCTGCATCACCTTGCCGGTGTCCGCCTCGATTCGCGCCAGACAGTAGGCCTGATCGCTTCGAACCGGCGCGTAGAGCCAATCGCGATAGCCGATCGGGGGTGTCTGGAAGAACAGACGCTTCTTCGATTCGGTCGGATACAGATCGGCCGCGCCGGTGACGGGGTCGTAGCGGACGAACTTGTTCGTGAACGGGAATCGGCCCGACTGCTGTTGGGTCGGCGTCTTGTTCTGGGTCGTGAAGTACAGGAAGCCGCGGTGCTCGTTGATCCGCTGCAGGCCGATATCGGTCACCGGCGTCCGCGCGCGCACGTTGTACTGCTGGTTGATGCGGTCGGTCGATCTGCCCAGACTGTCCAACCGGCCGACCTCCATACCGCTCAGGAGATCGATCATGACCAGCTGATCGTGATCCTTGACCAGCACCGCTCGGCGGCCGTTGCGGACCAACGTCGACGCGGTCGTGCCCGGCAGGAAGCTCTTCGGATTCGGGAACAGGATCATGGCCCGCCCCCACGAGAAGATCCGGCTCTGGTTCTTGTTCTGTTTCGGACGCAGCCCGTACGGGTCGTCGTCCGTGAACTTGAACACCCACAACGGCTCGAGATCCGTGCCGGTCAGCCCGTGTTCGGAGGCACTCCCCGCGATGCTCTCACGGGGGCGGCCGTAACCGGCGCCATCGCGCAAGCGGAACGCCGGGTTCTCGGGCAGCTTCGCAACAGAAACCAGCTCTCCGCGAATCCGGTACGTTGCATCGGGATCGCGGTCGGTCAGCGCCTTGTAGGCCTGCCCGTATCGCTCCTCGTCACCGAGCAGCGCGAAGTCGTGCACCTGGTGAAGCAGCAGCGAGCGGATCCGCGAGTCGTCGAGATCGGGATACATGTCCAACAGGCGCTGGCGAAGATGCGTGGCCTCGGGCAGGTTCCCGCGCAGGCGATGCAGGTCGGCCAGCGACGCGACGATCTCCGGCCCATAGCTGGTCGCGAAGTAGAGATCGACGAGGCGGGTCAGCCCTTCGATGTCGAGCGTGCTCTTGCACTCGGCCAACGCGTCGCGGGCCTTGGCGTCGGTCAGCAGCCGGTAGGCTTCGAGCCCTTCCGCCGGCAAGCGGCACAGAAGCTGCTGGCAGTACTGTGCGAACGGCATGTAGAGCCGGCCAGAGGCGCTGTAGACCGAGCGCTCCGGGTCGTCGAGCTGCTCCTCGGTCAGCTCGATCTGGGCGACTCGCAACCGCCCCTCGAGCAGGCCCTGGAGAATCACGGTCCCGTCTTCCCACTTTTCCCGGGCGAAGAAGTCGGTCGCACGCTCGAGAATCCGATTCAGGCTCGCGCTCTCGGGCAACAACATCGAACCCGAGGTCTGATCCTCGTCCGTGGCCTTGCCCGACGGACCGAAGACACCACCGATCCCGACCTGCCGGACCACCTGAGCGGCGAGTGGAGATCCAGCCAGGCAAACGGTCAGGAGCAGCGGAACGAGACGGTAGCCCCCCCCGGGCCGCGGGCCCGGATCTTCAACGGCATAGTCTCTTCTCATCCCGCACCATGGGAATTCAAAACGTTGGGGCTCTCTCAGGATCATTCTAAACGCAGCGCCACGCCGGACCGTTGGAGGGTTTTCAGGAAAGTCAGGACGCCCACGGGAGTCTGACGCGGTGTGCCAGCGTCCACTGGCGGGCAAACGGACCGAGCACGGTCACGCGAACCCTGCCAGCGCCATCGCTTGCCCCGAGCTCCGGGCGCTACAATAGCGTCCGGAACGACGTCCGAGCGCGTGGCCCGGGTCTGACGTTCCGAGCGCTGTTCCATTCCCACGATCGACCCTACGAAAGTCTCCCGATGCGCCGACTTCGAATCCCGACTGCGCCTAAGTCCTTGTCTGCCGGCCTGATTCTGCTCGTTGCGACGGCCTCGGGAACCGGCTCGGCGTATCACCAAGACGCCAAGAGTCGGGCGCAAGACGCGCAGCACAAGGCAACCGCAGAAACCCAGGGCGGGCAGGCGAACACCACCGGCAAGCCGGAGACGGGTCAGGAAGCCAAGAAGCAAGGCGAGGCCACTGCGGCCGCAAAGCCGGTCCCGGCGAGCCAGGGCCGATCACTCGAAGATCCCGACAAGTTCTGCGAGCAATACCTGAACAACGGCCTGCTCGGGCGCCTCAAGACGGCGCCGACGATCCGAGAGCTGGACGAGAACGCGCTCGTCAACCAACTCCTCGGCCGGCTGACGGGCGAGCGCTCGCAGCTGATCCTCAAAGTTCGCAACCTGATCGAAGGCCTCGACGACATCCGCTACGTGGTCCGCGAGCGCTCCGAGCAGGAGCTCAAGAACATGGGCCCGGTGATCCTCCCGATCATCGAGTCCCTGCCGGTCCCCCCCCAGCTCGAATCCCGGATCCGACTCACGCGGATCAAGAGCGCACTCGGCGAAATGGGCAAGGAGGACATCCTGAACCGCGCGTTGATCGCACGCGGCCTCGCCGAGGCGCTCGAATACCGTCCCGGAGACGTCGAGTGCCAATCCCTGATCGCCGGGCTGGACAACCTCGACCAACGCGTCCGCCTCGCCGCGATTCGTTCGCTCGGATCCACGCTCCGCGACCCGGAGCTGGCCAAGAAATACGGAAAGAAGTTCTACGACCGCACACTCGGCGACGTCGAGAGCCTGGATCTCGCAACGCGCAATGCGACGGTCGCGGCCATCGGGAGCGTCCCGATTCCCGAAGGTGAGGGGCTGTGCAAGCGGATCCTGTTCGACCCGAAACGCCCGATCAGCGTGCGCATCCTGGCGTGCCGAATGCTGCTCGACCGGGGTGTCGACGACAAGGCGATCAAGGCCGGCCTCGCGGGCAAGGATGCCAAGCTCCTGTCAGAGATCACCGACCTCTTGAGCGCACAGAAGCAGCAGCCCAACCCCGCGCCCACGGGACCTGCCAAGGAGGAGGACCTGCTCCGGGTCAAGCTCAAGGACACGGGCGAGGTCATGATCGCGCTGATCGGCCTGCGCGGCGACAAGCTGCGATTCGAGATCACTCCCGAGTACGAAGGCCTGCCCGAACTACGCCTGCCGCGTCCGCTGATCGATCTCGTCGAGCTCCCCGAGCCGGCGGAGAAGGCCAAGC
>Ga0055451_10000068_pt1 | contig 33626 bp, 15 predicted proteins | sample China_Galinas_PW_3_FD_57745 | JGI IMG/M metagenome (GOLD analysis project Ga0055451, IMG submission 57745) | Wetland microbial communities from San Francisco Bay, California, USA, that impact long-term carbon sequestration - China_Galinas_PWB_D2 | ecosystem: Environmental > Aquatic > Marine >... | reverse complement strand
CTGTTCGAACTGCACGACCGTACGCCGGGCGACACGACGGACGACTGCTTCGTCCTGACGGCGGGGCTGTGTTGTAACGATCCGGTCTACAATCCTGTGTGGCCGTACCTGAGCGAGTTCGGTAACTGTCCGTGCGAACCCGGCGACGTCATTGAACGGATCGTTCCCGATGCCGACGGATTCCCGCCGACCTGCAACGCTGCACATTGCTGCGATGACGGCAACTATGCGGTCACCTTCACGCTTCCGCCGGGCGAATATGCCTACGAGATCCAGGCGGCGTTGACCTGCGCGGGTTCCACGGACATGTGTGTCACGGACGAGGACTGCCCGGGTACGCCCTGCGAAGTGGCGCGCGCGGACTACGCGGTTCAGTTCACGGTTGATTCGTGTGTGCTCGGCGCGTGTTGTCTTGGAGACGCCTGCATCGTCACCAACCGTCTCGATTGTGACACCAGGCTGGGGCATTTTCTGGGCGACGCCGATCCGGCGGTGACGAGTTGCCCGCCGGATGTCACCGATCCATGTGTCACCGGCGCCTGTTGCATCGGCGGAAACTGTCAGGACGATGCCACCGTCGATACGGAGGCGGAATGCCTGGCCCAGGGCGGGGAGTACTTCGCAGGCGGCGCGACTTGCGCAGACGATCCCTGTCCGGTATGCCCGATTGACATGCCGGCCAATTGCCAGCAGGTGCAGTCCGTGTTCGGCCCGAGCCCGCTCGCGGATCGCAACAACGACAGTGTGGTAGCCGACGACATCATTTTCAATGGCACTGTGGTGGACGACATCTGCTGGCACGTGGGGATGCTTGACTTCAATGACCAACAATGTGCCCAGGGCACGGGCTTCGACGATACGTGGGAGATTCGTGTGTACGAATCAGACGCCACCGGAGGCATTCCCGGCACGGAGATCTGTCTCAGCACGCTGACCGTATTGAACAAGTTGGAAGGCGCGGGCCAGGCGACTTCTACGTGGACATACTCCGGGCAACTGGACACGCCATGCGCGTTGCCGAACGGCGGAATTGGTGGAGACAAATACTGGGTCGAAGTCTCGGCCTTCGGCAACACGGGCTGTGCGGTACACGCGACCTGGTCGCGCGATGACGGCAACGAGCACGCCGCATGGCAATACATCATTTTCGATGAAGAGCGTCTAGGTTACTCGCCGGATCAGGTCCTCAATTACGACATTGGATTTTGCGAGGACGACGGGATTGTGGCTCCGGATCCCGTCCTGGGCGCCTGTTGCATCTGCGCGATGAACAATTGCATGGACAACCTGACACAGAGTGAATGCCTGGACGATCTGCACGGTGAGTGGACTCCCGGTGGGACGTGCGCCGCCGGTGAATGCGCTGAGATTCCTCCGAATGACGACTGCGCCAACGCCATACCGGTATCGGGCGTTCCGGAATGGCCGGCAGACTTTCCGGCAACTTTGCAAATCGTCACGAACAACGTTTGCGCCACGGACGACGGGCCGCCGTTGGACCCGATCTACACCTTCGGCAACTGCGCCTTGTCGGTGACAGGGGGTGGCGATATGCACGACGACATCTGGTTTTCCTATGTGGCCGAGCAATGCGGTTGGCTCCGGATCACCAGTTGTGGCCTTGCTGCCGATTACGACCAGATGATCGCTATTTACGATGGCGATGCGGGCTGTCCACTCACGACTGATGACGAGTTGGCGTGCAACGACGATGCCTGCGAGCAAGGCCAAGCCGGGCCGTCGGAGCTGGATGTCGCTGTGACGGCAGGGCAGCCTCTGCTCGTTCGTGTGGGTGGCTGGAACAACGAAGTCCCTGGCGGATTCCTGGGTCATCCGCACGGCTACATGGTGCTGATCTGGAGCTATGTGTCACTCTGCCCACTTTCGCCGCCGCTTCCCGCGCCCCCGCCGCACGACATCCTGAAGAATCGATACATTTCAGTTGATGCGTTGACGCCGAATTCCACGAGCGAACTTCACCTCCGGCTGACGATGACGAGTACGCTGGTAAACGGTGCGCCTGTCGGCGGCGTATATTGGGCTGGACAGCCGGACGCGAATTGCATATCGCTCGTCACGCCGACCAAGCCGGCGATCGTCCCCGACTGGACGGCATGTCCGATCGTACACCTGACGGGCTGCCCGATCATCCCGACGTCGACGTACGAGATCCATGCCGTCAGCGATCAGGGTGAAGTGTCGGACACGGCGCTGGTGGCGAGCACGCAGGCGCTCCCGACGGGCAGCAAGTGGTGGGGCGATTGCGTGGGGAGCTTCGATCCCGTGGCCGAGGCATGGACAGACCCGGATGGCTTGGTGTCCATTAACGACGCGGTAGCGGCCATCAAGACGTTTCAGAATCCGAGTGCGGTGGGGCTCGGATGTGGCACGCCGCCGTGCAACGCGACGCACGTTTCCGTCACGGACATTCATCCGGCCGGTTTCCCAGGGCAACCGTGGGGTACGCCCAACCAGTTGGTGGACATAAACGACGTGTTCGCGATCATCCTGGGCTTCCAGGGCAATGAGTTCCCGGGACCCGCAATCGATCAATGTCCATAGGCTCGAGCTTATCGCCTGGCCGTGAGGCCATAGAGCCACTGCCCACCCGCGCACGCGGCATGGAATCATAGCACCGAACGATCGAGTGTAGCGGCTATTCGCCTGTGGTTTTCGGGAAAGATCCGGTTCCGGGTGCTACAAGCAAATAGGGCGTGCCTTAGAGCGGTTCTCTCTTTCGTATTCCGGGGCTCAAGCGGGCGGATATGTGCTTTGTGCGGACAAACCGCGCAGGCTGAAGCCTGCGGCTCGGCATACAAAACTGAGAAACGCTCTAGCCCGTATCGGGTGTGAGAGCGTGTGTGAGAACGGCCGGCACAGAACGGAGCGGCGACCGTGAGGGAGCGTTTTGCGGAGGATGCAGCACCGCTCCCTCACGGTCGCGACTCGAATTCACTGTTTTCACACGCGTTCCAGATCACAATCGTGATGGATCTGTCGATTGGTGTCGGGCCGTAGGAAAACGAAATACGTGTATCGCCCGTACTGACGGCCTCACACCTTCAACGCAGCGACGACCTCGCCGCTGAGTTGATCGAGTAACCGACCCATCGCGGCGACGAGTGCAGCATAGGTGGAACCGACTGCCGTCTCCGTGCGGTCAAACCAAACGGCATCCCCCATAGGTGCTCGATCTGCGTCGAGGATGAGTATGCGCGTCGTGAGCCGCACCGATCCGCCGAGCATGCCATCGAAGCGTAACACCTCGACGAGGACGATGCGGTCGAGCCTCACCTCGGCGATGGTCGGCAGTAGCACCGTTCCTTTCACACCCAGCTCACGATCGAGGGACGTCGCAATGGCACGCGTGACGCTCGATTTGAGCGGCTCGGCCCAGGATTCGAAATCCGACACCTTCACCTCGTGGTCTGACGTGCGCGTGACGATCTGGTCGCGGTCTATATAGGCCGGTATCCGTACCGGCACGACGCCGACGACTAAGCCTTCGCCCGTCGCAGACTGCGTCGCGCTGGGGCGTGCCTGGCGGCTGCCTTCCAGCACGAAATACGACGTCGGTCGCGATGTGCCACAGCCTGCGATGGCAAGCACCAGGCATGTGTGCAATCCTACGCTGGCGCAAATATACGACGATCGTGACATAATCGGTTCCTTGTCTATCGCTTCCCTTGAAGGAGAACCTCGGGTCGGCGCTCCAGCAGCTCGGCCAGCGCGCTGACCGCCTGGGCGGCTTCGGCGACTTCCTTCAACGCATTTGTGAACTCGTAATGTAGCGGTGAGTCCTTTCGTACGACGCTTTGAATGCTCTTAAACGCCTCGTCGGCGTTGGCCAGCGTGCTCTGGAAATTCGTCACCAACGGTTTGATCTCCGCGTCAGCGGATCGCGACAGCCGCCCAAAATCGTCCGCCGCACCATGGATTGAGGAAATGGCTTCCGATACCTGCTCGGAGCGTACCAATTCGTTGGCTCCATCAAACGTATCCTTGACGGACGTCAGCACCGGGTCGACTTGCGCATCTATCCTGCGCGCGAGTGCGCCGAATTCATCCACCGTGGCCGTGAAGGACTGGATGGCCTCCCGCAGATCGGGGGACCCCGCCAGTTTGTTGATGTTTTCGAACGTGCCTCGTATCTCGGCCACGATTTCCTCGATCGGCATGTCTTTCAGGGTGTTCTCCAACTCTTCCATTCTCGACGGAATCGTCGGAATCTCCGGTATGCCCGGATCACGACCGACATACCGCGCCTCCTTGTCCTCGTGGAAATCCAGTTGAATGGCCAGCTTGCCGGTGACGAAGCTCTCGAGCGCGAGTCGGGCACGCAGACCATGGTCCTGGATCAGCGAGCGCATCACGGTGCCCGGTGGGAGCTCGCCACCGACGTGTTCGACGACGCCCGGCAACAGCTCCACGAATACGGGAATCTCGGGTTTCTCTTCTGCGGCGTAATAGCGTAAGACGATCCGCGTGACCGACCCCAGTTTTACGCCGCGAAACATGACCGGCGCGCCGACATCAAGCCCGTTCAGTGAGCCGTCGAAGTACATGACGTACGGCCGCTTGTCCACAAAAGCTTGACCGCCGCCGAAATACACGACGCCGACGGCGGCGAGGGACACCGCGCCGACGACGAAAACACCGATCAACGTAGGAGTCGTCTTCTGGTTCATGCCGATGCCTCTATTTCATTTGTTATCATGCCGGCGCCTTGGCTCCCCGGGTCAGGAATCGCTGCACACGCGGGTCCTCACAATGGTCGCGCAACTCCCTGGGCGCACCCGTCGCAATCATCGTCTTCGCGTCAGGGTCGAGAAACACCGAGTTCGTCCCGATGTCGAAAATGCTCGCCAGCTCGTGTGTGACAATCACAATGGTCGAGCCGAGACTCTCACTGAGCTCGATGATCAGATCGTCGAGCATTTTGGAACTGATCGGATCGAGTCCCGCACTGGGTTCGTCAAAGAAGAGAATTTCGGGGTCGAGCGCCATGGCCCGCGCCAGCCCCGCCCGTTTCCGCATACCGCCGCTGATCTCCGACGGGTAGAAATCCTCGAAGCCCGCAAGGCCCACCATAGCCAGTTTGAGGGAGGCGATTTCACCAATAGCCTTCTTATCGAGTTTTGTGTTGTCGGCCAGCACGAGCCCCACGTTTTCCGCCAGCGTCATGGAACTCCACAATGCGCCGCTTTGATAGAGAACGCCGAACCCCTTCATGATCTGTTGTCGGCGTGAATGATCCGCATCCCAGAAACTCTCGCCGTCATATTCGACCTTGCCCTTGGCCGGCGATTTCAAGCCGATGAGGTGGCGCATTAAGGTGCTCTTGCCGCAGCCGCTGCCGCCCATGATGACGAAGATGTCGCCTTTGCGAATATCAAAAGTCAGATCGTGCTGGATGATGAAGGTGCCGTAGGACATGGTGAGGTCCGTCACCTTGATGCGCACCTCGGCATTTGGCAGATCATTGCCCATTAGATACCCAGCACATTGGTCACAAACGCAAACAACGCATCCAACACGATGATGAGCACGATGGCAGTCACCACCGCCGACGTTGTGGCTTTGCCCACTGAGGCCGCACTGCGCCCGCACTGGATGCCGCGCAAACATCCCGCCAGGGCCACCACGCCACCGAACACGAACCCTTTGACGAGCCCGATGGAAATATGTGTCAGCCCCATCGACTCCTGTGTCTGATTCATGTATTGCGTCAGCGTGATGTCGAGCATGCCGGTTCCGACCACAATGCCCCCGATGATGCCGACCAGGTCGGCGAAGATGCACAGCAGAGGCATCATCAGACCCAGCGCGACCATCCGCGGCAGCACGAGGAACTCCATGGGTGAGATGCCCAGCGTCTGTAGGGCATCGATTTCCTCGTTCACGGTCATCGTACCGAGCTGGGCCGCGAACGCCGCGCCGGTGCGACCGGCCATGATGATCCCGGTCATGATCGGCGCCATTTCCCGCGCCATGGCGATCGCGACGAGGTCCGCCACATAGATCTCGGCGCCGAACTTCTCCAGTTGAATGGCGCCGACGAAGGCCAGAATCAACCCGACCAGAAAGGAAATCAGCGACACGATCGGCAGGGCGAGTACGCCGCACTCCTGAATCGTGAGGAACAGATCGGACTTGCGGTAGTTGGCGCGACCGACGAGCAGCTTGCCGAACGCCAGCACGGCGTCGCCGATGAACGTCAGCATTTCGAGCCCGGAGCGGTAGTACCCGATGGCGGCCGTGCCGATCTCGTAGAAGACTTCACCGGTCTCGGCCTCACGCTTGGTGTCTTTCTCGGGCACCGCGGTGGCGAGCCGAATCAGCCGTTCCGCACCCTCAGGGAGCGCGCCGCGGTCGATTTCGATTCCTCGTTCTTCCGCCACATTCATCAGCTTCAGGAGGAAATTGACGAGCGCGCTGTCCCACGTGCCCAGTGCAGTGGAATCGAACGACAGATGTTGGATTTTTCTTTCGCCGAGGACCTCGTCCGGCTCGAACTGACGATCGCCATCGAGACGCCAGTCGCCGATCAGTTTCATGCGATATTCGTCGCGATCGAGTGGTTCGATCTGAAGATCAGCATGGTTTTGAACGGCCAATTGCATTTCCCTTGGGCTACACTGCCGCCAGTCCGGCAGCACGGTGCTTCTACCGCGCGCTCCGCCCGAACCGGATAAAAGTATGCAACCGCATTGAGGTCGATCCTCTGCGCCTGATCGCGAGAAAGGACGAAGCAATCAAACTCCGCGTACCAGAGATCGAAACACGAGTCAGACTGGCGGAATGGTACCCAGGATTCCGGCGTTGCTCAAATACTCATCGATCGTGTGCGTCACGGTTCACGGGTCGACGCGCCGTGGGCCTGAAGCCATGCGCGGTTGTGCTGTTATCGTAGGTGCCGGTCAACGGACGGGAATTGTGATGAGAGCCTATCTCGAAACCGAGCGACCTTCGCGGGCCGGCACTGGCGGACGAGCCGCCAGGGGCACCCGAGCGAAGTTGGTTTGCGACTCGTGCGACCACCGACCCAGCGCGGCTCACTTCTCATCTTTACGAACTTGCAGAGCAACCACGACAGAGAATAAGCCGTCCGAATCAGAATGGGCGGTGATGGTGCCGCCCAACTGCTCGACGGTTGCCTTGCAGATTGACAATCCGAGTCCGCCATGGACGCCTGCATCCCGCCGCGCGCCGTCGCCGCGCCGGAACCGATCTTAGGTCGGCACCATGTTGGCCCTTCATGGCATGTTCCAACTCGGTGACGATCCGGGCAATGCGCCAAATCCCTGCCTCTGCGTTCCGCGCGACGACAGGCGCATTCAATTCCGGCGTTTCTTTCCGTCGCACATAAAGAGCAGGCAAGGATGCCTGCGGTACGGACAGGCCCGACTCGCTTTGAGCTTGCTAATCGTCGTCATCACGATCATCGTCACCGTCATCGCCGTTGTCGTCACCGTGATGATCATCGTCGTCATGTTTGTCCTCATGGATCTGCCCGGTGGGGAATATGAGCAACTCTGACTCCTTCCCATCGATCTTGGCCTCGGCCTCGTAGAGGATGATCGTCTTTCTTTCCACGACGACCGTGGTTTCGGCGCCAAAATGTTTCGCGATCGCCGCCCGGACCGCGGACGGGGCCTGGTCAACCGGAATGACCTCCTCGGTTTCGACCAACGTGCCATCGCTCGTCACCGCGGCCTCATGCTTCGTGCCGTTTGCCGACCATGCGGCCTCGAAGATCGTCGCACCGTGCTCGGTTTCGCGTTCCACCTCAACGATCTTGGCGCCGCCCGCGAGTTTGAGTAGTGCAGTCCGCGCAGGAGCCGGCAACTGGTCAACTGTCAGTCCGTCGTCGTCGTCATCGTCCTCATTTTCAAATTTCCGTCCGAGCAGCCGACCGTCCGGCGCGATCTTGAGTTCCATCGTACGTCCGTCGCGCTCGAACTCGGCCTCGTACATCGTCTTGCCGTCTTTGGTCTCTTGCTCGATTTCGGTGATCTTCGCCCCGGCAGCCTCGCGCAGAATGGTCTCCTGTACAACCTTGGGCACCTGATCCAGCGAGACTTCGACTTCCTCCTGCGCCGTGGCCAGTCCTGCCAGGGCGATCGTTGCAATCACTCCTCCGACGATAGCGAAAGCCCGTTTCATATTCACATGCATGATCTGTCTCCTTGTCGAAACTCACGATCTTTCGGTTCAGTACCGCGCTGCAGTATGAGCTTGTACCGCGCGGTGGATGAGAAGAGGATGAGAGCGCCGAATTCACCAAAACTCCCACGACCGGGCACCAATTCGACCATAAGAAACGAAAACGCTGGGGTGTGCGGTCGCGGTACGGCTGGCTACCACCTCCTTGTATCGATACCCGGCGGATTATTCAATCTCAAATCGATAAAGCTGAACGTCCAGGCCAAAATACCTCGTGTTCGAAACAAATTCCATTCCGGTTTTCTTCAGGACTCTGATGGACGCGAGGTTTTCCGGAGTGACCACGCCGATCACGTCGCAAATCGGCAGGTTTTCGCGCGCCCATGTCGCAAAGGGCAACTGCGATCTCGCTCGCGATGCCCATCCCCCAGTATTCGCGGCGGAGGATGTATCCCAGATCAATTTCCTTCGTGTCGGGCAGGTACAAGAAGCCGGCGTGCCCCACGAACGCATTGTCAGTCCGGTGGATCACGGCCCACCTGCTGTAGCCGTGAGTCTTCTGGTGCTCGATGTACCGCGCAAGGTCACGCGTCACTTCGTCAGTGGTCCTGCGGACGCCGCCTCCGATAAATCGCATCACGGCAGGGTCCAGATGTAGCGCACACAGGACGGTGAGATCATCTTCGCAAAACGGCCTGAGATTTGTCCGCGCGGTTTCGATGACGGTGTTCATGCCCACTCGACCCCATCCATGTGTCCTCATCCCTGTTCGACTGACCGCCCATGATACCCGCGGAGCGGATCGTGCACACGTCTGTCTGGCTGACGAAGACTGAGGCTATCGACTGATTCCGTGCCTTGTGCTAAAACCCTGGCATGCAAAGCAAAGCCAAAACAGTCGAGGCGTATCTGGCGGGTTTGCCGGCCGACCGGCGTGAAGCGTTGGAGGCCGTGCGGGCCGTCGTCCTCAGAAACCTACCGAAGGGCTACGAAGAGGGCATGCAGTACGGCATGATCGGCTACTATGTGCCGCACAGCGTCTATCCGCCGGGGTATCACTGTGATCCCAAGCAGCCGCTGCCGTTCGCGTCGCTGGCGTCGCAGAAGAATCACATGGCCATCTACCTCATGTGCATTTACAGCGATCCTGAACACGAGGCGTGGTTCCGTGCGGCGTGGGCCAAGACCGGCAAGAAACTGGACATGGGTAAGTCGTGCGTGCGGTTCAAGAAGCTCGACGACGTACCGCTCGCGGTGGTCGGCCAGACCATCCAGCGCGTTCCGGTGAAGAAGTACATCGACCGCTACGAGGCATTAAAACCGTCGCCAGAAAAGCGTAGGACATCGACCGGCGCCAAGAAGTCCGGTGTGACGAAGACGGTTGCTAAGAGGGCCAAGACCAAGAAGGGCGGAGCCGTCAAGATCGCCAAGAAATCAACCCGCAAGTCGACCGCCAAACGCGTCGGTAAATAGACCGTACCCTTGTTTCGTGGCGCCGGAAGCGCGCGATTCGCGCGGATTCTGAATGACCGCAACTGCTGCATGACGGGAGTATCCGACGTGTAGGCATGTCTACGGCTCGTTCAACTCTGTTTTTTCTGCAAGCCCCCACTCCGCCACGATGGCATACAGACAGGGAACGACCAGCAGCACCAGCACGGTTGAGGCAAACAGTCCGAACACGACGCTGACGGCTAACGGTATGAGAATCTGAGCCTGCAAGCTTCGCTCGAACATCAGCGGCATGAGGCCGGCCATCGTGGTGAGCGATGTCAGGATGATGGCTCGAAATCGCTGGCGGCTTGCCTGGGCGGCGGATGCCAACACGTCGTGGCCTTCCGCGCGTCGCATCTTGAGGAAGAGCACGAGCAGAATCGAGTCGTTCACGACAATGCCGGCGAGCGAAATGAACCCCATCAGACTCGGCATGCTGACGTTGATGCCCATGATCAGGTGCCCCGCAATCACGCCGATCAGCGCAAAGGGGATGGCGGCCATCGCGATCAACGGCTCGACATAGCTGCGAAACTGGAAGCTCAGGAGCACGAAAACGCCGATCACGCCAATCAACATCGCCCGCCGCATGGACGCCTGCGTCGTGCCGGTTTCCTTAATCTCACCCTCGTACGAGACCGTGATCTCCGGGTAGCGTTCGGCCAGCACCGGCAGAAACTCTCGCTCCAATTGAGCGATGATCTTGACGGTGTTCGTCTGCAAGGCGTCCACGTCGCCGCGCACCGAGACGGTCCGCTTGCCGTCGACACGAGCGATGCGCGACCAGCCCGCGATCTGCTCGATCGCAGCCACCGCATTGAGCGGAACTTGCCGACCGTCAGGTAGGGTGCAATGGAAATAATCCAAGTCGGAAAGGCTGTCTTGATCGGCTTTTCTCAACTGCACATCAATCTCGTAAGACTCGGCGCCGACCTGAATCTCGTCCGCCGTCGCACCGTGGAAGGCGGCGCGCAGTTGGCGTGCTACGGTAGCTGCATCCAACCCGAGCCCCAGCGCACCTTCACGTAGCCGCAGGCGCAGTTCCGGCTTGCCGCGCCGCAGGTCCTCGGCGAGGTTGTAAACGCCTACGAAGTCAGCCAGCCAGTCTTTTAACTCCACCGCCGCCAATTTGAGACTATCGAGGCTGCTCCCTTGCAGGCGAATCTCGATGTTGCGCCCCGTCGGTCCGATCGTAGGCTCGGAGTAGACGATGCTGAGCGCATCGGGCACGGGGCCGACCTTCTGACGCCAGAGGTGCAGTATGTCATCGAGCCGTATGTCACGATCTTCAGCCGCCAGCAGATCGGCGAACACCGTGGCCACGTGCGGTCCTGTCTCGAAGACGTCTTCATTGGCGTTGAACTGTACGTAGGTTGTTTTCACGAGGTTGCGGCCCTGCGGCTGACGCGGTGCCAATTCCGCGTTCAGCTCGTCCAGCCCTTGCGTCATGCGCCGGACAACCGCCTCCGTCTTTTCCAGAGGTGTACCCGGGGGCATCAACACGCGTGCCACGATGACGTCCCCATCCAGGTCAGGCAGCGCGTTAAACTTGATGACGCCGCCCGCAAACAGCCCGACCGCCACCAGGAATACGCAGACGACCGATCCCACCCACAAGTACCGCCATCGCAACAACACGTCGACTGTTCGGCCGAGCACATTCTCCCTCGCCCAATCGATGGCGGCGTCAAACCGCTGTCGCACACTGCTGATCTTTCGGGGATCGGCATGCTCCAGCGAATGGACCATGTGATGCGGCAGAATCATAAACGCTTCGACGAGGCTGACGGTCAGGACCAGAATCAGCATGACGGGAATGACCAACAGGATCTTGCCGATGTTGCCCTCCAGCGCCACCAATGGCCCGAGCACGCAAACTGTCGTGAGGAATGAAGAGAAAACACCGCCGGCCACCTCGTGTACGCCGTCCACCGCAGCTTGGAGTGCCGGTTTCCCCATTGCCCGGTGCGTCGCGATGTTCTCCGCGATGACAATGCCGTCGTCCAGGAGCAAACCTAACGCGAGCAACAACGCGACTGCGGTGATCATGTTGATGGTCAGATCGACATGAGGCACAAAGTAGAACGCGCCGAGAAACGCCACCGGCAGGCTCATCACGACCCAGAACGCGAGCCGAATATTGAAAAAGAGCCACAAAGTCAAAAAGACAAGCACCATTCCCTGCCAGCCGTTGGTGATAAGAAGTTGCAGGCGATCCTTGATGAGCGTCGACATGTCGCGCGTCACCGCAATTTCGACGTTCGGGCGCTCGATCCGCTCGCGCGCGACGAATTCCTTGATGGTGGTTGCGAGGCGAATGGAATCCTGGTCCTTGGTTTTCTCGATGTTGAGCAGGGAGGCACGCCTGCCGTTTAAGACGATTTTGTCTTCGGCGAGTTCGAACAGGTCAGTCACACGCCCGAGTTCGCGCAGCCGCAACTCCGCACCGCCGGGCGCCGCGACAATCACCAGGTCCTCCAGCGCGTCAGCGGACGCCCGTTCATCGACGAACCGTACGAGCACGTCTTGTTCACGCGTTTCGACAATGCCCGCAGGGAGGTCCACGTTCTGCCGCCCGACCACTGCGGCGACGTCGGCCACGCTGAGGTTGTGCCGCATCAGGGCGTCGGACGACAGCTCGATCCGGAACTGATGGTCGGCGAACCCGGTGATCGTCACGAGCGAGACATCAGGCAGATCTTGAAGGCGCTCCTTGAGTGCTTCGCTGTAGGCCTTCAGGTCTGCGGGTGTCATCGGGCCCGAGACGAGCAGCGCGAGTACGGGATCGGTCGTGTGCAGTTGGGTGATGACGGGATCCTCGGTTTCGTCAGGGAAGTCGTCGATGGCCGCGATTTCCGTGTCGATCTCGTCTTTGAAGGTGATAACGTCAGCGCCGTCCTTCATTTCGACGGTAACCACACAGATCCCTTCGCGTGCGTCGCTACGAAGTTCCTTGACGAATCGCACGCCGTCTAGTGCGTCTTCGATTCGCTGGCAGACGGCTTCCTCGACTTCCTCCGCCGTGGCACCCGGGTAGGGGACGCGCACCTCGACCTCATCCGGTGCGAAGTCGGGCAGTGTTTCGCGCCGCAGCTTGCTGATGCTGAAAGCGCCCATCACCAGAAAGATCAGCATCAGCAGATTGGCGGCCGTCGGATGTCGTGCGAAGTATCGGATCATCGCACGTCCGTCCCGCCCTGCGCCTGTGCTACCAAGAAGGCTTCCAGTTCCTTGTCTCGGACGGGATCGACGAGCATGCCTTCGATTGCCGGTGTCGGATCGGACACGACGACGGAGACACCCGGATCAAGCCCGCCGGCCATACACAAGAAATCCGACTGGGCGAACAGGACGCGCACCTCGCGCCGCGCGAGCCGATTGGCGTTATCGACTATGTAGACGACGTCCTCGTGGACGGCGGCGCGCGGAATCACGATTCGCTCGGGAAGCGACTTGCCGCGCAGCTCGACCTCGCAATAGGTTCCTTTGACCAGCGGCGGGCGCTGACCGGGGATCGCCCGTTCGTACGGCTTGTCCACGGCAACGACAATCCCCACCGTGCGTGTGATCGGGTCGATCTGTTCGCGAATGCGTACGAAGCGCGCCGGCCATTTCGCCGTGAAATCGCCCATGTGCATGTTGACGATCGCCTGAATGTCGAACAACTCGCGAAGCTCGGCCATACTGGGAATGTTCCCGAGTTCTTTCTGCGTTTCGGGTGGAAGCAAGCCGCGCGCGTGATCCAGCGATATCTGGGCGTCCACTTCCGCCACGTCGGTACCGTCGGCCTCGAACAGCGTTTCGCCCGCTTTGAGAAACTGCCCCTGCTCGATCTGCACGTCGGCCAGACGGCAGTGAAAAGGGGCGCGTATCACGGTCTTCTCGAGGTCAAGCTGCACCTGGTCCAGGCGCGCCTTGTTGACCGCCAGGACCGCCTTCAAACGACTTCGTTTGCTCGGTAGCAGATCGAGTGAGTTCCGTAGCCCTTGGACCTTTTGTTTTTGCAAGAGAAAGGTCCGTTCCTCGTCGCGCACTTCGGTGGGGGCCGCCTCATCGCGCTCCACCAGACCGCGCACGCGATCGAGATCGGCCTGTGCCAAACGAAGGGATGCCTGTTCAATTTCGAGGGAGGCACCGTCGTTCTGTTCCTGCGCGGTAAGTTCCGCCAGATTTGCTTCCGTCTCCGCGATTTCCGCTTCGATCTGTGAAACGACAAGTTCGTATTCGCGCGGATCGATTTTCAGCATCACCTCACCGGCCTTGACGAAAACGCCGGATTTCAACTCCGGGTGCGTTTCGATGACGCGTCCTTCCACTTCGGCCACGGCGCGCCATACACGCGCCGGCCTGGCTGTGCCGAAGCCGAGCACGCGCGGCACGACATTGACGGCCGGCGCCTCAATGATGCGGAGCACGCGCGCCAGTTCCTGCGGCGGTCTCCGCTGCGGTTCGCGCGGGGTCATCATCATCCAGGCGAACACGCCGCCGCCGATCAAGATTGGTGGCAGGATGAGCCACTTGCGCCTGCCTGCCGAGATCTTCTGTCTCATCTTGCTCTCCCGGTCACCGTACGATCAAGGCCTCTCAGACAACCCGGATTCTCGCATCACAGGCCTGATGCGGCAAACAAAATGGTAAGGGTAGGCTGGGCGCGCGAAGGGCAAGGACCTCGTGCCCGACTAGTGTACTGTCCACCTTGATTGCGCGAGTTAAGAAAGAGCCGCTCCTTGACGGTCGCGGTACTGATGCCCGGCGAGCGTTTCGTCTTCCACCCGCAGATTCAAGGTTGACGATACACTAGCTTTTCGGGCATCAGACTTAACGAGCCTCTGCCTAGAAGCCACTATGCGCCCATGCTCCTGGCCTGGCTTGGCCGTGCTCGGTGTTGCGACGATCAACGTCGATCGCATTTCCGGTGTACAACTGCCCGCTACGAGTTCGCACGAGAAATACAGGCCAGACAAACTCCTTTTCTTTCTCGACCTCCATTGTCGGATTCTCGTGTTCTGGGCTTGCTACGCCAAACCGATGATCCAACTTGACCGCGCGCCGGTGGAAAGGGCGTGACACTTGGGGCGGGCTCGAGGTAGGGCAAGTGGTACTCCCGGCCATGACGGGCGGTTCACCGGCTGCGCCACTGTGGGCACCATGGTGGTGCCGTATTCCCTCACCTTCCCAATCGCCCGGTCGATGTTTCTCGTCCTCGACTGGTAGATAGGCCTTCCGCCCGGTTGGCAGGCGGCGTACGAGTATCCGTGGGAAATCCAGAAAAGTCGGAGCGCCCTGTGGGGTGGCGCCCATACCAAGTATGTGTGTAGCTTGGAGATTCGGAAAAGCATCAGATCCTTGTCCCAGATTCGATTCACAAACGGAGTCTGTGCCGGTGTAAGTGCATCACATCGAACTGGCCAAATTTGGCTGCGTTCCGTCGCCTGACCCATTGACCGCACTCTTGTGCATTTGCGAAAGACTCTGTTGCCGGTACAAGGGCAATTGCGAGCTTCCGCCTTCGAGTATCTTGTCAACCCATCGGCGCCAGTCGACGATATCTCATCATCCGGCGGAATTGCCCAGTTCGTTTGGCTTCAAAGGGCCGACACGAGGTGCGCGGGAATTCGCTGACAGAGCATCACGCGTCAGTCAGTGGAAGGAGGCGTCAGGCCAGCCCCGCGGCAAGGACGCCGAAATGCCCGCCATAGATCGGCGGCTACGGGCGTGAGGGGCGCCGCTGTGTCCGAAAACAGCTGTGGCGGCTTGCCCTGAGCCCCAACCGATCTGAAAGCCGGCGGCAGCCGCCGGGCCAGCGCGATTCGCAATCCGCGACTGTGGTCCGATATCGAAAAGGAAATTCACGTCCAAAGGGATTTCCCGACGTGCAACCCATCCGAGGGGACAGGCTCTTGGTGAACGCGACCCAAGACACCATGGAACGATCTCAGCCGGCGCACGCTGCAGTCAGCGTCGAGCGCGGCCTGCGTAACCGTATTACGGCGATCACATTCGTCATCATGCTGACGGTCATGTTTGTGGCCTGTGCAGGGATGTACAGTCTTTACCGGGCGGCCATGAACGAGGAGCAAGAACGACTTGGCGAACTCGCCAATAGTCAGGTATCCGTCATTGAATCCTTGGCGCGAAACGAGAAGTGGGAGCGTCAGGGCGTCGTAGGCGGCGCTTATTTCGACGCGGCACTCGTTCAAGTACGGGATGCCTTCAAGCGCATGGAGAACGCGGATTACGCGGCTGAGTTGGTGCTCGGACGTATACGCGGCGACCGGCTTGAGTTCTTGTTGCGTTCTCATGGAGACGTGACCGACGACGGTCATTTCGTGCCGGTCGATTCGCATCGAGGTGAACCGATGCAGCGCGCGGTGTCCGGCAAATCCGGTACCATGGTCGCCCGTGACTACGACGGCGAATGGGTACTCGCTGCCTATGATCCCGTTCCCTGTCTGGAAGCCGGTCTGGTGGCCAAGGTACGTTTGGAGGACCTACGACGCCCCTACCTTCGCGCAGCGGGCAGCACGGTGGCACTGACCGTCATTCTTCTAGTCGCTACGTTGGTGATACTGTACCGGGTTGGGTTTCCGCTCGTCCGTGCCGTCGAACGATCGAGCGATGAAATGGCCCGCGTCAACGAGGCGTTACACGCAGAGGTGGCGAGCCGGCAGCACACGGAGACCTCGCTGGTCGCCAAGGAAAAACTGCTCCGCAACATCATTGAGGCGATACCCTGCACGGTATTTTGGAAAGACCGCAACACGGTCTATCTGGGGTGCAACGACCGGTTTGCGGAGTATGCCGGTTTGACCGATCGCGACGCCATCGTCGGCAAGACGGATTACGACCTGGCGTGGACGCGGGAGGAAGCTGACTGGTATCGCCAATGTGACCGGGAGGTCATGGAGAGTGGGACGCCGTTGATCAATGTGGAAGAGTCGCTACGGCGCGCGGACGGCACGGAATCGGCGATCCTCACCAGCAAAGTGCCCTTGCGCAATGACGAGGGCGAGGTGACCGGCGTCCTGGGCATCTTTACGGATATCACGGATCGAAGACGTGCCGAAGAAAAGCTTCGACTACAAGGCGCGGCTTTGCAGGCGGCCGCCAACGCCATCATGATTACGGATCGGCACGGCGTGATATTGTGGGCCAACCCCGCGTTCCTGACACTCACAGGCTATGCCGTGGATGAGGTAATCGGGGCCAGCCCGCGCATTCTCAAGAGTGGCCTCCATCCTGCCGCGTTCTATCGAATACTCTGGGAGACTGTGCAGGCTGGAAACGTCTGGCAAGGTGAAATTATCAACCGGCGAAAGGACGGTACCGACTACCACGAAGAAATGACCATCACCCCGATGAAGGACCCTGTGAACGGGATTACGCACTTCATCGCCGTGAAGAGCGACGCCACCGAGCGCAAAATAATGGAACAGGAACTCCGTGGCGCACGAGAAAATCTCGAACAACGGGTGATTGAGCGGACCACCAAAATCGAGGAAGTGAACCGGTTGCTGGTCACGGCCGAACAGATCCACAGATCGCTTCTCGACTGCAACACGAAAGAGCAAGTCGGGCGGATCTTGACGGATTCTCTCGTCTGCGATTTTGGCGCCTATTTCGCGCGCATGTGGCTTATCAGGCAAGGTGACCTCTGTGGCGAATGTGCACACGCCTCTGTGTGTCCGACAAAGACGCAGTGCTTGCACTTGGTCGCCAGCGCCGGGCGCTATACCCATATCGACGGCGACCACCGTCGCGTACCGTTGGGTGCCTTCAAGATCGGTCTGATCGCGCAGGGCAGGGGCAAGACCATCAGCAATCATGTGAGTTCGGATGAGCGGATTCACGACCGCCATTGGGCGGCGGAACACAATCTCGTGTCGTTTGCGGGACTTCCCCTGGTTTTCAAGGACCGTGTTATCGGTGTCATCGCGATGTTCGCCCAGCGCGAGCTCTCGCCAAGCATGCTCGACGTGCTGGAACTCATCGGACACGGTGCATCGTCGGTGCTGGCCAACGTCGAGCAACGGCAAGAACTCATCCGGGCGAGTGCGGCAAAGAGCGAGTTCCTCGCCAACATGAGCCACGAGCTTCGAACGCCGCTCAACGGCGTGATCACGCTGAACGACTTGTTGTTGAAGGCGCCCCTTGGCCCCAAAGAAGCGCGCTATGCACAACTGGCCAAGACCTCGGCCAATGTATTGTTGACGCTAATCAACGATATACTCGACTTCTCGAAGATTGAGGCCGGTGGACTCGAACTGGAGCACTGTGATTTTGACTTGCAACACCTGGTGGACGAGGTTGCCACGATCATTGCGCCCATGGCGGAGGGCAAGGGCCTGGAATTGGTGGCGAGCACGCATCCCTCTGCGCCCCGATCGCTGCGCGGAGATCCAACGAGACTCAAGCAGGTCTTGACCAACCTTCTGAACAACGCCGTCAAGTTCACCGCCCACGGTGAAGTCGTACTCCGCATCGCCACCGACCTGGACGAAGGGTCGAGGGTCAACCTGCGGTTTTCGATCACGGATACGGGCATTGGGATTCCTCCGGATCGACAAGACTACATCTTCGAAAAGTTCGCCCAGACCGATTCCTCCACCACGCGCAAATACGGGGGCACGGGTTTGGGGCTGGCCATCTGCAAGCGGATCGTGGAGCGAATGGGAGGGCACATCGGCGTACACAGTTCCCAGGGGGTCGGTTCGACCTTCTGGTTCGTGGTGACACTGGAAAAGGCGCCGAGCCGGCGACCGCAGATGGCGGCCGCGCCTGCGGATATACGGTCACTACGGTTGTTGGTGGTGGACGACAACGCGACCAATCGGGAAGTGATGCAGGAGCAGCTCGGCTCCATCGGACTGGCAACGGAATTGGCGGCCGACGGCGAGGCGGCCCTGCAGGTACTACGTGGCGCATGTCATGCCGGGGAGCCGGTCCATATGGCGATCCTCGATCTGCACATGCCCGAAATGGACGGCTTTCAGTTGGCAAGTGCCATCAAGAACGATCCGATGCTGGCCAACACGGTGTTGCTGTTGCTCAGCTCATCGACGGAATCCGATCCCGATCGATTTCGGCGCATCGGGTTTTCCGGATGGGTCGTCAAGCCGGTAGGCGTGTCGGAACTACTGAGTGCAATCGTGGAAGCCTACACGTGCTCGGGAACGGTCTCGCCGGACGAGAATGGTGATCACTGCGCCGCTGAGTTCCAGGACAATCGCCGATCGACCGGCATGACGGCGCACCGACACATCCTTCTCGTCGAGGATAACGCGATCGGCCAGGAGGTGGCGCGGGAGGTGTTGCGAGAAGCCGGTTTCACCTGCGACACGGCCGACAACGGCCTTCGCGCCGTCGAATCCGTGCTGGCACGCGAGTACGATCTCGTGCTGATGGACTGCCAGATGCCGGAAATGGACGGCTTCGAGGCGACCCGTGCCATTCGCTCACACGAGGCAAGCGGCAGGCTCCCCGGACCCAAGGGTCGTCGGCTCCCCATCATCGCGTTGACCGCCAACGCATTACGGGGTGATCGTGAAAAGTGCCTGGATGCAGGCATGACGATGTATGTGGCCAAGCCCTTCGAGCCTCGTAAGCTCGTGGAGGCCATCGAATCCCAATTCACAGCCGCGGAGACTTGCGACATGAATGCTCCCGATACCGAATCCCATGATGAGTGTATAGAGGACTTGACAATGAACGACTACGAGAAGGTGTCAGCGAATGATCGGGTGCCGCCGTTTGAGCTGGATGCTGTACTGAAGCGTTGGGGAGGGAAGCGCGAGTTCGTCTGCAAGTTGATTCACAAGTTCCTCACCATGGCGCCTGCGGAATTGGATCAACTGACGACGCATGCAAACGATGGAGACATAGCGGAAACAACCCGGCTCGCCCATGGCTTGAAAGGGGCGGCCAGCTACTGCGGTGCCACACGATTTCAGACAATCGCCGCGCGTTTGGAGGGGATGGGCCGGGACGGCGACTTGAGCGCTGCGGAATCGTGTGTGGCGGACCTGCGGTGCGAGTTGGAGCGGTGCCTCGCGCACGCGCCGGACGTGGCGAGTGCCGACGAGGGTACCGTTGATGCCATCAGATGATCCGGAGTCGGATTCGTGAAGATCCTCATCGTCGATGACAACGAGGTCGCCCTGGAAGCGCTTCGCTGCGTGTTGGAAAACGACGGCTACGAGACCGTCGCGGCGCGCAACGGGCGAGAAGCCCTCGATCTCGTTCGTCGCAACGTCGGTCGCCTGATCGTCTCCGATTGGATGATGCCGGAGATGGATGGTCTCGAGCTTTGTCGGCAGATACGCGAGTTGGACTTGACCGGCTATGTTTACTTTATCCTCCTCACGTCGAAGGACTCGACGAATAGCGTCGTCGAGGGTCTTTCGGCCGGCGCGGATGACTTTATCCTCAAGCCGTTCAATCCTGCGGAGTTGCAGGTTCGGGTTCGCACTGGAGAGCGCATCCTGTCGCTGGAGACACGAGACCTGGCGATTTTCTCCATGGCCAAGCTGGCCGAATCCAGAGACCCGGAAACGGGTGAGCACCTCGAGCGCATGCGCAATTACTCCCGGGTGTTGGCCCGCCACCTGGCCGTTCGAGGCACACGGCACGGCGCGGTCGATGCGGAATTCGCCAGGCTCGTCTACCTGACGAGCCCGCTTCACGATATTGGAAAGGTGGGCATCCCGGACTCCGTATTGCTCAAACCAGGGCGCTTGAGCGACCGGGAGTTCGAGATCATGAAGACCCACACGACGATCGGTGCCGAGACGCTGGACGCCGCCCTGCGCGAGTATCCCGGCATTTCCTACCTCTGTTTCGCGCGGGATATCGCGCAAACGCATCATGAAGCGTTCGATGGAACGGGTTATCCATGCGGGCTCATGCGCTATGACATTCCGCTGTCAGGGCGCGTCGTTGCACTGGCCGATGTGTACGACGCATTGACCTCGCGGCGCGTCTACAAGCCGGCGTTTGCGCATGACGTCGCTCGGAGCATGATACTGGAGGAGTCCGGCAAGCAATTCGATCCCGAAGTGGTGGAGGCATTCCGGGAGTGCGAAGATGTGTTTCTGGAGATTCGCGCCCGTTATTCCGAGCCCGAAGTCGTCTTGGTGTAGGGTGATCGCCGTGCGTTGACGGGCGTCTCAAAGAGAGAGAATTCAACCATGAGCCACATTCTGGTTGTTGACGACATGGCCTTGTGTCGGGAGCCGATCGCCGAAGCGTTGCGCTTGCACGGCGATCAAGTGACTTGTGCCGCCGATGGCACCGCGGCGTTGGAATCGATGAAGGAAAACATTCCCGACCTCGTCCTTCTTGATGTCACCATGCCCGAACCGGACGGCCTGACCGTGCTCAGAATCATGCGGCGTAACCCCGATTTGCAGCACATTCCGGTGGTTCTGCTCACCGACCGTTCGGAGAGAGAGATGGTCGCGCAAGCGGCGAAGTGTGGCGTTCAAGGCTATCTCTTGAAGGCCAGCTTTTCACTGGAACGATTGTTGATGCGCGTCGACGAGTGTCTCGGGAGAACGCAACCAACGACTGGGGGTGCGTCACGTGCATCACCATCAACTCCGGCGATCAAAGTCCCGGCAGCGTCCCATTTGACAAGTGGCGTCGTAGCCACGGCACACCGGGTCGAAGATCGGTCCACCCGTAGAAGTGCCGGCCACCCTTCAGACGCAGGGTACAACGATGATCGCTTGCAATCACTAGAGGATCTCGCCCCCATCATGACGAGGGCCGAACTGACGACGCTCGTCAACGATGGACTGAAGCTCAGGCCGCTCGCTGCGACGGTTCACAATGTGACTGCCATTACGAGCAATGCCGCCTGTTGTGCCACGGACGTGGCCAGGGCGGTTGCGCAAGACCAGGCGCTTTGCATCCGCATACTCAAGCTGGCCAACAGCTCGGCGTATTCTCGAGGCCGCCCTGCCGACGGCATCCAGGCGGCTGTGCAGAGGATCGGGACCCAGGAAGTCCGGAAGTTGGTCATGACGCTCGGTGTTCTCGAACAGCACGTGGGATCCGAGTCGTCGAGCCTCGACAGCCTGCTGTTTTGGGAGCACTCCATCGCCTGCGGCCTGGTTGCCGCGGCTTTGGCCAGGGAGTGTCACTTCAAGGCACCCGATGATTGTTTCCTGTGGGGTACGGTACACGATGTCGGTCGTCTGATCCTGCTCGAACAGATAGGCGAGAAATATGATCAAGTCTGCCGCATTGCCGACGAACTTGGGATTCCCATTGAAACCGTCGAGCGGAAGCTCTTGCTTCTGGATCATTGTGCGGTATTAAAACAGGCACTTGAACATTGGCAGTTTCCCCATGCGTTTATCGCGCCGGTCGTAAGTCATCACCAATCTGTCCGCCGCCTCCAGCGACTCGGACCGGACCACATGCAGGCCGCGATGATCGTGGCACTGGCCAATCGTATTGCACATGCCCTGTTGCTCGGTAGTAGCGGGAACGAGGTGGTCTATCCGTTTGATGATCTTATGGAGGCGCTGGGCCTGTCAGCGTCAGTGATTGATCGTGTCGCGGCCGACATCCCGAATGAAACGCGCGACCTCAAGTGTACGATGTTGGTCCACTCAGTTGGTGATTCGTGGCCGGACTTCGGCGCCCGAGTGTGCGAGCGGATTGATACTACGATCCGACCGCTCTACGTCAGTTGCGAGCCGTCAACAGATGCGCTTTATCTGTTCCTCCAGCGCATCGGTGAATTTGACGGAATCGAGTCACCCAACCTCGGTTTCATGTACCTGCGGGACGCGCGCGAGGCTCCCGCGCTGTTTTCTGCCTACGAGGAACGCGAGGGGAAAGCCGGCTGCGGCGCGCTGCCGCTCATCATTGTGTGCCACAAGGGGGTCAGCGGGCTTGCGGATGCAGGCTGGTCTGTACGCCCTCATAGAGTACTCCAGACACCGGTGCCGATGGCACTGTTGTTGCGTCAGATTCAGGCGCTTCTGGCAGCGTGAATCACATCTTCACACCGGCACGGCCGTCTAGTTGTCGCGTGCGTCTCTGCCCTCTATCCGGGTCCGGCCGACGCAAGAGACCGTGCTCTCGTCGGCACATGAGCCGGCTGGGCAGCGGTTCATTTCGGCCCTGGCGCGTCGATAACGCTGATTTCCGTCGCTGGCGACAAATCGCCCTGTCAAATCGGGACCGCTTTCGACTATACTAGCGATAACGGGCCGCACTACATATTGAAGAATTCCTGCAATCCATAGAGACAGCTCAGCGAGCTTTTTCGAGATTGCTATTCAAGGTGACGCGCTCAGTCCAATGTAAAGGGAGGGTCGGACATGACTGGTCTTGGAGATTCGGCGTGGGGCGTACGGCGATGGCTTACGCTCACTTTTCTATTGGCTTGCGGCACAAATGCTTTGGCCGCGGAAGTTGACGTCAAGAACGATTCCCTCGTTGATGGAAATACCGGGACGCCCTGCGCCTGTTTCTTGCCGGGCGAAAGCGTCGCCGCATGGCTGACTTCTCCCTGCAGTGGTGATATTGTCGCCGTGCAGGTCTTCTGGCGATCGCAGTTCGGCGGCGGCCCAGATTCCACGGAGATGGGAATCTCGATCTTCGGCGACGGCACGTTTCCCACACCCGGCGCGGTCCTCATCAATCAAGATGCCTCGCCCGCCGTGATCGTCGGGCCGACTCTGAGCGACGGCGTGCTGAATGAGTTCCGCCACCTCGACGCCGCACAGACGATTCCTCTGGGCGTGCCGGTCACGTCCGGGGAGACGTTCGTCGTTTCGATGGAAGTGATCAATCAGAGTTCGGGCAGCCCCTTTACGCCGACATTTGTGTACGACCTGGATGGTTGCCAGGCGGGTCGCAATGCTGTCGACGTGATGCCGGGTGGCTGGACCAATGCGTGTCCTACGGGTGTCACCGGGGATTGGATGATTCGGGCCGTTGTGGATTGCGCCGCAGTCGCGTCGCCCGAATCGCCTGCACCGGCGCCGCCACCGCACGACATTCTCAAGAACCGATACATATCGATTGACCCCCGAGGCACCGGCGGCACGAACGTCGGCTTTCCGTTCGATATCAGGCTTACCTTGACCGGCACGCAGGTGAATGGCGTGCCGGGCGGTCAGATTGGCTCACAGTGGTGGGCGACGTGTCCCGACGCGAATTGCATCTCGCTGGTGACGGCGACCCGGCCCGACAGCCCCCCCGACTGGTCAGCCTGTCCAACGGTACACCTGACCGGCTGCCCGCTCATTCCGACCTCATCGTACGACATTGTGGCGGTCGAGGGCGCGACGGTTTCTGATCCGCCCCTGGCCGCTCTGACGCAGGCGCTGCCCACGGGCTCCAAGTGGTTTGGCGATGTCGTTGGGACCTTCGACCCGGTGGCCGACGCGTGGACGGCGCCGGATAGCCTGGTGAGCATTAACGACGCGGTGGCGGCCATCAAGACGTATCAGAATCCGAGTCTGGTGGGACCGGGCTGTGGCACGCCGCCTTGCAACGCGACTCATGTGTCTGTGACGGACGTGCACCCGGCCGGATTCCCGCTTCAGCCGTGGGGTACTCCAAACCAGCAGGTGGACATCAACGACGTGTTCGCGATCATCCTCGGCTTTCAGGGTCTCGAGTTTCCAGGGCCGCAGATCGGTCTTTGCCCGGACGTCACTTTGCCGTGTCCCGGCCCGTGTGACGGGGCGCCGGACGACACGCCGTGCGAAGACGGGGACGCGTGTACGGTCGGTGATACTTGTCAGAGCGGCGTTTGTGAGCCCGGCACCGATGAGTGCAAGGATGGTGACAAGGAACCCGGCCCCAAGTCCAATGAGTTCGCGGTTCCGTTCCCGTTTCAAATGGAAGCACCGACCGGCGCTACGGGATGGCTGGACCCGGTCTATCTGTTCTCCGGAGAGTTTTACGAAAGCGATGTCGATCTACGGATCGCGGGTCGGGGATTCGACTTTGTGTGGGGTCGCAAGTACCGCTCCAAGATCGGTCCCGACACCACGATGGGCAACGGTTGGGACTTCTCGTATAACGTGTTCCTCGAGGAGGCCGGCCCGCATTTGTTCGTTCACGGCGGCACGGGGCGCACCGATGCCTTCTTGCACCAGCCCGACGGGACGTGGACGCGACCCCAGTTCTTCCGCGTGATCGAGCAGAATCCTGACAACTCCTTCACCATGACGTTCCCCCATAAGGGTACGTGGAATTTCCATGCTTTCGACGGCAGCCCGGAAGAGGGAAGACTGTCGTCTATCGTGGACCGAAACGGCAACACTGCGACCTTCGAGTATGACGCGATCGGTCGCCTTAAGACAGTACGCGACACGCTGCACACGGCCACGAACAACCGTGAGATCACCATCGCCTATAACCCGGACGGACTTATCGAGTCGGTGACCGATTTTGCGGGTCGTGCGGTAACCTACGACTACTACGATGGCGTCGAGCCGGGCGGGAATGCGGGCGACCTCAAATCCGTGACGACGCCGCCGGTGGTCAACACGCCGAATTTCCCAATTCCGACCGGTCACGAGTATGCTGCCGGCAAGACCACGACCTACGCGTATTCCACCGGTTTTGCGGATGATCGATTGAACCATAATTTGCTCAGGATCACCGATGCAAAGGGTCAAACCTATCTCGTCAATGAATACGATCCGACGACCGATGACACCAATCTGAACTTCGACCGCATCACGCGTCAGACGTGGGGAGACACGGGCGATTTGATCGACGTCGTATACGTGCCGCAAACGCCGGTGCCTGCGAACAACCTTGCCGTGATCAAGGCCATCGTGAATGACCGTGTGGGCAATGTGAAGGAACTGTTTTACAATGCCACCAACTGCGGTGTGATCGAGAGAGAGTACACCGGCCGCGCGGACCCGGATGTGCCCACGACCGATACGAACAACCGGCCCACGAATCCGCTTCGAGCTGGCGACCCGTCGTTCTTTGAGACTCGCTACGAGTACAACGCCGATGCGCTTCAAAGACGCGTCGTGGCACCGAACGGCAACGTCATGGACTCGACCTATGACGAAACCAATCCGGCCCGCCGCTCACAGGGCAATCTGCGCCTGCGGTGCCGCCTCCCCGGTCCGCTCGGGGGCGATCAGTCACAGATCTGCGAGCTATTCGAATACGACGATGATCTCGGCGGCTGTTGCGGTACGAACTTCGTGACCAAGCACACGGACGGCCGAGGACACGAAACGCTGCACACCTACGATTCAAGTGGCAATCGCGAACACACGCAGCATCGCATCCCGTCCATCGTCGAGGACTGGGAATACAATGCGTTCGGGCAGATGACGGCACACATCCATCCCGACAACGGCTCGCCGACCGGTCACCGCCAGCGTGACGAGTTCACCTACTACACGACGGGCCCGCAAGAGGGGTACCTGAAGGACACGATCGTCGATGCGCCCGGTCTCGCGTTGACCACGACGCGGGAATACAACCTCGTGGGCGAGATGACCGGCCTCACCGATGCCCGAGGAAATGACAAGCAATTCATCGTCAATCAGTTGAACCAGACGGTGCGCGAACGCTCGCGTGAGGTGAACACAGCAGGTTTGCGCTACGAGACAGACACGTTCTACGATCCCAACGACAACGTGGTGCGCGTGGATGTTCAAAACATCGACGACCAGGACGTGCTTCAGTCCAACACGCATTTCACGACCGTTTACGAGTACGACATCCTCAACTTCTTGACGAGGACGTGCTCGGAAGTCGGCGATTATTCCGGCTCGATACCGGGTACGCCTCAGGTTCCGGTTTGCACCGGGCTGCCGCCCAACCTGTTTCTCACGAATGAATACGAATACGACGCCAATCGAAACCGAACCCTGGAGCGCAGCGGCGAGGCGGCGGAGGGGCGCCAGCCGACCAACGTCGTGGAATCGCTCTACGATGAACGTGACTTGCTCTTCAGAGAGGTCCGCGCTCCGGGCGATGCGGATCAATCGACGACGCAGTACGACTACGACGGAAATCGCAACGTTGTCACCAGGCTCCAGGGCCTCGAGGACGCGCCACGCGCGTTACAGAATGCCTATGACGGTTACGACCGCCTGGTGCAGGTCGTAGACCCCATGGGCAACACGATGGAATTCCACTACGACCCCAACCATAATCAGGTGGGTATGCGCTCGGACGGCGAACTTGTCGATCTTCCAGGCGGTGCGAGCAACGTTCGATTGGGCGAAACGACTTTCGCATACGATGACATGGATCGCGTTTCGCGGAAGGAGGTCGCCTTCTTCGACACCGACACCCAGGCGCCGATCCTGGTCGGTCCCACGCCGGACGGCGTGTCCTCGACTGATTTCCAATGGAACGACGACTCGCAGGTCCTGCTTACGATCGACGACAACCTTCATCAAACGACGTTTGAATACGACGACGCCGGCCGCCTCGTCAGGGTGGTCGACCCCAGTGCCAACGAAACGGAATACAGCTATGACGCGATCGGTAACATCACCGCCGTTACGGAGACCGACAAGTCCGATTTGGCAAACCCTGATCAAGTATTCACGACAACTTATACATACGACAATCTCAATCGATTGACCCAGACCACGGATAATGTGGGCAATTCTGATTTTCACGACTATGACTCGCGTGGCAACCGGACCTTCGACGACGACGCCTTGGGTCGGGATACACGCTATACGTATGACGGCTACGATCGCCTGGTCCAAACGACGCATGACCTTGACGGTGACGGCGCCGACGGTGACGGCCCGGATGTCACGACCGAGCAGACGTGGGACGATGCCTCGCGCCTGGTTGGCCGCTCCGACGACAACGGCAACACCACCACCTACGAATACGACGCCCTCAATCGACTTGTCACCAAGGACCTTGCCGATTGCACGCAACACGTGTTTACGTACGACGTCCACGACAATCAGTTGACCATGGCCGATGACGGGAATGGAAACCTCTCGGTTTGTTCCTACGATGCGCTCGACCGGCTGATTTCCAATGCCATTACACCGGGTCCCGGCGTTTCCAGCGATACGACATTCGAGAGCTACGAGTACGACGGTCTCTCACGCCTGGTGGTCGCGCAGGACGATGACTCGATTGTCACGCGCAGTCACAATTCGCTGTCCCGCATCACCACCGAGACGCAAAACGGGAAAACCACGACGTGCCTCTTTGATGGTGTGGGCAACAAGCTGCAAATGAGCTATCCCGGTGGTCGCACCATATCAACGAGTTACGACGTGCTCGATCGGAAGAAGATCATCAACGACACGACCGGTGCTCCGCAATTGATCGCCACCTATGACTACGTCGGGCCCGACCGGGTGGAACGGCGCACCTACGGCAACACCGTGCAGACCGACTATACGTACGACGGGATCACCGGCATTCCCAATCCGGCGGGTGACTTTGGCGTCAAGCAGATGATCGCCACGTCTCACGTCCACCTCGCCAGCGGCGCGACCGTCGATCAGCGCACCTATAGGTGGGATCCGATGGACAACAAGACCAGACGCGAAGACGTGCGTCCGGGTCCGCGGCTCAGCCATACCTACATGTACGATGCCTTGAATCGCTTGGAGCACACGGTCGTCACCGACGAGAATCCTCCGCCCATCACTGTGCGCGACACGATCTACCAACTCGACGGCGTGGGCAACCGATCGCAGGTGATCGGTGGGCCCGGGTCCGGTACGTATTTCTCGAATCCGACGGTTTGCGATCCGGCCGATGCGCAGATGAATCAGTACACGGTCACACCCTTTGATCAGAGACAGTACGATGACAACGGGAACCTGAGCACGATTGATCCGTCCCTGCCTACCGAGCGTGCAGTGGTCTACGATTACCGAGACCAGATGGTCGAGTACGTGGATGTTCGATCAGGGGCCACCCATTCCTACTCGTACGACGCGATCGGACGTCGTATCTCGCGCGTCGAAGATTCAGCTGTCGGCCCGGTCGAAACGCGGTACTTCTACGACGGCTGGCAAGTTGTCGAGGAACAGGATCCGACCGGCGGCACCCAGGCCACCTACGTGTACGGCCTGTACATCGATGAAGTGCTGTCCATGCGGCGATTCGGCACGGATTTCTTCTATCACACGGACGACATGTTCAACGTCATGGCCGTCACGGATCCTGCCGGCAATGTCGTCGAGCGGTATGAATATGGCGACTACGGTTTGCCACTCGATCCCAATTCGCTGGTACCCGTGGCAGGTCAGCCTTCGGTCATCGGCAATCCCTACCGCTTCTCCGGTCGCCGATACGATCACGAGACCGGGCTGTACTATTACCGCACCCGTTATCTCGACCCCGCCGCCGGACGGTTCACCAGCCGGGACATGATGGGCTTGTGGGGTGATGCACACAATCTCGGAAATGCATACAGCTACACCGGCAGCAATCCGTTCTCGTTTGTCGATCCGTACGGGTTGGCCAAGGAGACATTCGATCGAAGCAAGCCGCACGTGAACATCGGCACGATCGGGCATGTCGATCATGGCAAGACGAATTCGATGGCCACATTCGTCGGAGATCGGGGCGTCGTGCTGCCCGACGGCAGCCTGAGGATGAACAAGGCGGATCTCGTGGAGAAGCTGGCAAGCAAGAAACTCTTCGTCGGGGGTCTGTCGTGGGGGAGTGGCGATGCGGCTTCATCGAGCGACAAGCGTAAGCAGTCGCTATACTTTCCGGAAGAGATGTTACACGCCAAGAAAACACGCGAGATTGTGGTCGTCGGCAGCAAAGTAAAAGACGTGGTGCGAGAGGCCGCGGCAGGGTGCATTGCGCCCCTGTGTGGCGGCTGGTTGGTCGATCCGGGGGGCAGCGCCGAGGGCAACTGCGCTTTTCCGTTTTGCGGTGGATTGAATGTCGCCGCGGGCGGCGCAGCCGGAGAGGAGCAAACGGCCGGTGGAATCTTCATACCGGACAGTGCGAAGGGCGGTGCGTCGGTGCACGGACACCTGGATTACATCAAGCAGGTGGGCGATCCTGCCACCGGGCCCATGCCGCAGACGCGTGAACATATCCTGTTGGCTCGCCAGGTGGGCGTTCCAAGTGCCGGTCCGATGCCCCAAACCCGCGAGCACATCTTGCTGGCAAGGCAAGTGGGCGTGGCGCACCATCACCACCACGCAGGAAACATTACGCTCAAGAGGGGCGTGTTTTCCGCGAAGAAGATCCCAGGATTGCACAAGGTTGGCGACATCACCTTGAAGCGCGGCGTATTCGCGAAGCTTCACGGAATGCGCAAATACAGCAACATTACGCTCAAGAGGGGGTAATGATGCAGGGCTCGGTGTGTCGTCGGTATTGGTAAGTTCTGGGTGCCACGGGCGGCTTGTCCGCCCGTGCCGACACTGGCGGCAAGCTGTCAGTGGTCCCGGTCAGCAAGAGTTGACCAGTACCAGGTCGTCGGGTGTCTGCGACCGCGTGAAGAGCCGCATCACCCGCAAGATCAACACGGACTCTCGTGTCGCCGCTGTGAGGCTGAGGCTCGCGCGATGTGGGTGCCGCAGGCCAAGATGATCAGCAGGAGGATGAGGATGCCCCACACGGACAACGTAGGCACAGGCTCAGGCCCGCGGATGCCACGGGTGTAGACTGTCAGCACGCCGGCTTGCGGTATGGTCGCATCGACTGACTCACCGTCGGCAATGACAACATCCGTCAGGTCGACATCGTATTCTACACTGGTCGTGTACTTTCGTCCGTACGTACCTGCGGGCAGACCTGCGATTTCTATAGCTCCGCCAGAATCTGCGTTGACCACGACTATGTGACCGCCGTCCTCGTTGACGAACGCGATCGGGTGAACCGTTGCGGTATCTGATAACGCGTCTACACGGACGGCTCCCTGGCGCACGAACTTGAAGTACTGCCGATTGAACTTCGTGTTGGTTCGATACGTGACCACCGGATTGTCGGGATCTGACGTATCGGCGTTGAAAAGACCGGATAGTACGCTGCCTTGCCAACTTGAATTCCTTCCGATCGTCAGGTCTTCGTAGAGCACCTCTTGTGTACCGTTGTCGAACCACCACTCGAGCATGCCCGTGCTGAGACCGTTCTGTACGGCCCGGTCGGCAATGGCCTGCAAGTTGGCGAGCGACACGCCGCCGTAGCGATGGTACGAGAATTCCTCGAGATACTGCAGCGCGCCTGGCACGGCGATCATCTGGTCGAAGTAGGTGATGGCATTGCCCATATTCGTATTCGACGGCGCCACAAAGCTTGGCGTGAATCCATTTGCCGTCAGCCGCGCGGCCGTGGCCACGATCGCCTGACCGAGCAACGTACCATTCCATTGCGATACGTTGTCCGGTTCGAGCACCAACTCCCATGTGTCCGGGACCAGGGCGTATTCGGATTGGAGGTGCAAATACGTGGCGAGCACAAATTCGGCGTACTCGTCGGGAGCGTCGTGATGGTAGGTGCCACCTTCAATCTGACTCGTAAATGCGACGTAGTTGAGATTGATAAACAGGCTCTCGCCGTTAGCTTCTACCTGCTGTTTCCACGGGAGAATGATGTGCTCGACGGTCCAGTCGAGTTCCGTGAAGTGGAATCCGTTCCAGTTGATAGTTCCCGGATCGGCGTTGTCATTAACCGTCGCATAGCGGTTGTGCCGCCAGGTCAAGTATTCCGGATCGGGAGGCTCCGGGCAGCCGTTGGCCACAAAGTTGGCGTAATAATCCGTGCTGTTCTCGACGCCGCTTCTGACTTCCAGGCGTACGCGGTCAATGCCGATGTCGTTTACGGCAAGGTCGATATAGGCGTCGCGAAGCGCCGCAAAACTCGGATCGCACGCCGACGCGACGAAGCTCGTGACCTCCCACCCGCGCATGGTCTGGTACGTAACCGCCGGATCGACCGTCACCACCGTCTGCGCGGTGACATGCACATAAGAGGTGAGAATCGCGAGGGCCGGTACAATCCATCGCATGAGTTTCTTCACGGTTACGCCTCCCGTACACGGCAAACATTCCGTGAGAGATTTCTTGGGACGCAAGCGAGTATCCTACCAGAATCAGGGCAACGAGATCCAGGATCAAGGGTGCCGGCCGAAAGGCTCGGTTCCGTGACACAAACGGCAGCGGGTGGCACGGTCTGGCGAAGCTAGGCCGGGTGGCACGCAAGACCAGTCCTTGCGTGTTGTTTTCCCTCGGCATAGTCGCAGGGCTCGTGACACACGGCACTAGTTTCTTGGCGGTGAGGGTGGTATCCTGCCGGCGCGGGCTTGCGTCCTACGGGTACGGTGACGGTCCGACGGTGGAGACGCTGCAACTCCACGACGCTCACGAAACCTGAAATTGGAGAAATCGATATGACGCGAAGATCGGTTGCGCGGACACTGGTTGCCGGTTTCCTTCTTGTCACTGTGGCGGACGCCCGCGCCGATTGGATGCGGTTTCGCGGGCCGAACGGCTCAGGCGTCAGTTCGGACAGCCTGCCGACGGCGGTACGATGGAGCGGTTCCGCCAACATGAAGTGGAAGACCGAACTGCCGGGTCCGGGCGCATCCAGCCCCATTATCGTCGGCGATCGCGTCTACGTGACGTGTTACTCCGGCTACGGGCTCGACCGGGAGAATCCCGGCGACGAAAAGGACCTCAAACGCCACCTTGTATGCCTCGATCGTGACACTGGCAAGATCATGTGGGACAAGACGGTCGACCCGGTACTCCCCGAGGACCCGTACCGCGGTATCGGCCTGCCGGAGCACGGGTACGCCTCGCACACGCCGGTGTCGGACGGCAAAAACGTCTACGTCTTTTTCGGCAAGACCGGGGCACTCGGGTTCGATCGCGACGGAAACCAGCTCTGGCACACCAAGCTCGGTACGGAATCCGATCCGCGGCGATGGGGTTCCGCGTCGAGCCCGATCCTCTACAAGAATCTGCTGATCGTGCCGGCCACCGCAGAGAGCGAGGCGCTGGTCGCGCTCGACACCAAGACCGGCAAGGAGGTCTGGCGGCAGGAGGCCGCTGGTCTCAGCATGTCATGGTGTACGCCGGTGCTGGTTGTCGTGGACGAGAATCGGACGGACCTGGTGATCGGCGTGGGCAAGGAAATCTGGGGTCTCAATCCGGAGACGGGCAGGCTCCGCTGGTACTGCGAGGGTGTGAAGAGCGATTCGTTCTACTCCAGCGTCGTGACCCGCGGCGTTGTGGTGTTTGCGGTGGAGGGGCGCGGCGGCGGATCGCTGGCGGTCCGTGCGGGTGGCAAAGGCGACGTGACCGACACCCACACCGTCTGGACCGGCAACACATCGAATAGCATCGCGACGCCGATCGTATACAACGACCGTCTCTATACGGTCACGAACAACATCGTCACCAGCATCGACGCGAAGACGGGAAAGGAGATCTCGCAAACGCGCCTAGGAGCCGGCGAGGAGCAGGGGCGGCGACGCTCGCGCGACTACGGTTCGCCGATCATCGCCGCCAACAAGCTTTACTACACAAAACGCTCAGGTGACGTGTACGTGGTGAACCTGAGCGATGACCTCGATACGGTGGCCGTCAACCGTGTGACCGACGGCCATGAAGATTTCCGCGCTACGCCGGCCGTGAGCGGTGGCAACCTGTACATTCGGTCCAACAAACACGTTTACTGCATCGCGCCGATGGGGCAGACAGTGACGGAGCAAGTTGCCCTGGGCGGCAAGGAAGAGGCGCCGGCGGCCGATGCCGGTCGCGGCGAAGCGGGAGGGCGTCGCGGTGGCGAGGGACGCGGTGGCCGGCGCGGCGGGGGTCCGGGTGGGGGGCGTGGATTCGCCCCCGCCACCATCTTTCAGCGCCGCGACGCCAACGGTGACGGGAAGCTGACATCCGACGAGCTACCCGACCGCATACAAGAGCGCATGGCCGAACTCGATACCGACAAAGACGGCGCGTTAACGCTCGAAGAGTTTCAAAAAGGCATGGGCCGTGCATTCG
>Ga0055451_10000066_pt1 | contig 33715 bp, 17 predicted proteins | sample China_Galinas_PW_3_FD_57745 | JGI IMG/M metagenome (GOLD analysis project Ga0055451, IMG submission 57745) | Wetland microbial communities from San Francisco Bay, California, USA, that impact long-term carbon sequestration - China_Galinas_PWB_D2 | ecosystem: Environmental > Aquatic > Marine >... | reverse complement strand
GATGCAGCGGCTCGTGTTCTTCCGATGCTGTCGCGCGAGATTGACCAAGATGCCCTGGAGCCAGGGCAACAGCTCGGCGCCATCACGAAACCGATCGCAGCGATCCAGCGCAATCAAGAACGTGTCTTGAACGATGTCTTCGGCATGCGCCTCATCGTTGGTTACGGCCCGTGCAATGCGGGACAGTTGTGGCAGAACTCGTTCGAACTCGCTGGTCAACCGCGTGTCGAGACGTTCGGAGGCGCCTGGACCGGGTCGACGCGAGCTTGGTTTCATGCTGATGGACCCGAGTAGGCGAAGGACGCGAAGCGCGGTTGGTCATGACGGGCGCTGGGAGCTTCGACACCGCCACTCGCAGCGACCGGCAAAGCGCCGTCTGCTCGTGGCGGTGAGCGGCCTCTTTCGAAATTCCACGGCCTATCGCAGGCGGTTTTGGGATGTCGCTGACCAAGGACGGGGGATTGGACGTGCTCAAATGCGCGGTTCCCCTGACGGCCGCCCTCCCTTCGCGGAGGCAACTCCGGAAGTTTGCCAGAACACGGCCGCTCGTCGCCGGTGGCACAATGCAGTTCCCACCGCCGGACTTTTCAGCCGCGGCACCAGACTTCAGGAGTACTCATGCGACTCTTCTTGGCACTCGCCCTCTTCACTTCGCTCGCGCAGGGACAGACGCGATTTCGCGAGCTCGGACGCCTCGATCACCTTCCGGCAGATCGTGACGGTGTGCCGGTCGTCGAGCTCGTCGACCTCAACGGCGACAAGAACCTCGACCTCGTGTCGGTTCACGCGCGCGGGCTGCGAATCCTGCGCGGCTCGAGCTCGGGTGTGTTCGTCGAGAGCATACGGATCGACCTCACGGCAGGCGACCCGGTCGGCCTCGCGACCGGCGACGTCGACGGAGATGGCGACGTCGACATCGTCTACTTCAAGTGGACCCCCATGGACACGAGCGCCAAGCTGCTCGTCAACGACGGCAAGGGCAACTTCACGGCTGCCCCCGGCGCGGTTCCGAGCCTCACCCGTGTCACGGCTCTCGCGCTCGGCGACGTCGACGGCGATCGCGATCTCGACCTCTTCGTCGGACGCGGCAACGGCCACTCGGCCGGCCCCGGCGCGGCGAATCAGCTGCTGCTCAACGATGGGCGCGGGCGTTTCAGCGTCGCTTCGGGTTTCCCGGTCGACGCGGACAACGCGACTGCAGCCGCGTTCGCGGACGTCGACCGCGACAACGACCTCGACCTGATCGTCGCCAACAGCTCGGTTTACATCGGGCCCGGGCCCCAGAACCTGCTTTACCTCGGCAACGGATCCGGCGGCTTCACGTTCGCACCGAGCGGCAGCCTGCCGAGCGACAAGTTGAACGAGCACGGGATCGCGACCGGCGACGTCAACGGCGACGGCAACGTCGACTACGTCGTGTCCAACAACTCGGGGCCGTTCGGGACGCGTCCGGCGAATCTGTTCCTCGGCGACGGCAAGGGCAAGTTCACGGAGGCGGTGCTCGCGGTCGACGCGGGGCTCGGCAACGACGTCGAGCTCGTGGACGTCGACGGTGACAGTGACCTCGACCTGCTCGTCGCTCGAACTCGCGAGAGCGACGGTCCGCGGCTCTACCTCAACGACGGAAAGGGCGGCTTCACGCGCGGCGGCACCGGTTTCGACGGCGACAGCGACCAGAACACCTCGATCGTGGCCGGAGACGTCGACCGCAATGGCCGGGTCGACTTCGTGACTGGAAACCACTTGACGCGAAACCACCTGCACCTCGGGATCGGCAAGCTGACGTGGCTCGATGTGACACAATCCGTGCACTTCGGCGGCGCGAGCCTGACCGCAGTGCAGTGGACCGGCTTCGAGCTGCACGATCTCGACGGCGACGGTGACTTGGATCTGCTCGAAACCGGCGCGCCGTTGGCGCTCCTGCTCGGGGACCAGACGGCTCGGTTCACCGATGTCTCGGCGACTCACGTTCCGCAGCTCAGGGGCAAAGTCAGCGGCGTGTGGGTCGCCGACAGCGATCGCGACGGCGACCTCGACGTATTCGTGCATCTGCAGGACACGACACCCAGCTGGAGCGTTCGCCTGCTCGTCAACCGGGGGAATGCGAAGTTCGATCTCGCACCCGCGTCGGCGATCCCGTTCACGAAGACCGTCCTGCACTTGACGATCGACGACCTCGATGGCGACGGGAACGTCGACCTTGTCGTCGACAGCTATGGCGGTCCGTTCCTGTTCCGCGGCAACTCCAAGAACAGCTTCACGGCCGACACACGGTCGAAGTTCGACTCGATCAAGGGGCTGAGCCCGCATCGCGTCGCCGACGTCGACAAGGACGGTGACCCCGACCTCGTTTACAAGACGCAGAACCACCTGCCGACCGACGAGTTCCAGGTCTACGCCAACGACGGGCGCGGTGTGTTCGCTCTGCTGTCGACCGTCAAGCTGCCAAACTACCGCGTCGTCAACGAGTTCCACCTCGTCGATGTCGACGGCGACAACGCCCCCGACCTCGCGATCGCCGACCAGCAGCCTGCGCTGTACATGAACGACGGGAAAGGCCGCTTCCGCGACGAGACGGCGAAGCGCTTTCCGGTACCGGCGCGCCAGTGGTACTCCCAGCTGTACCGGTTCGCGGACTACGACGAAGATGGCGATCCCGACCTGTTCGCCGCAATCACCAACGCGAACGAGATCGAGCTGCGCTACTTCACGAACACCGGAGGTGTCTTCCAGGACACGAGCACCAAGGAGCTCGGAGCCCCGTGGGTGTTCCTGCCATCGAGCCGCAGCGTGGAGGCGCTCGACTTCGACGCGGACCAGGACATCGACCTCGTGTTCTTCAGCACGCAGGGCAAGATGGTGCTGTCCAATCTCTATCGGCACACGCACGAGCCCCAACTGCTCGGGCTCGGACGAACGGCCATGATCGAGGTGTTCAGCCACGCGCCGGCGTCGATTCAATTCGCGCTCGTGCAGGTCGCGGCCGGCGCGACCAGCATTCCGATCGACCCGTTCGGTCGCCTGCAGGTCGATCTCCGCACGCTCGTGCTGCTGCCACCACAGCTGATGCCAGCGAACGGTCACCTCGAGCTCGTGCTCCCGACCCCGAGCGACCCGCGCCTCGTCGGGCTCGTGCTTCACACGCAGAGCTTGCTCCTCATGGGACCGATCCAGGCGTGGCGCTACACGAACCTCGCGGTGTCGAACCCGTTGATTCGATAGGCGAGGTCGTCTACCGAGCCTTGTCGCGGAGCAACTCGGGCACCTCGAGCGCGGAGAAGGAGCGCCGGCGGATTGACTCGTAGATCGCGCCAACCCGGACATGGGCTTCGAAAAAGCGATCAACAACGTCGAGCTGACCACGACACTCCGTGTCGAAACCGGGCTTTCGAATCTCGAGATCGCTGAACCGCGAGAATCTCGTCGAAGTCGCGTTACGGTGGACCTGGCCGCGGTTAAGCGAATAGGTGCCCCCATTGCACCCAGAGGAGGATCCTGATGTCCTCTCTTCGCTTCGCAATCCTCACGGCGGCGGCTGCCACGTCGCTCCCCCTGCTCGGCAACGCGCAGATCAACTGGAGGAAGATCGACGCGAGCCTCTCCAGGGCCGACCATGCGATTGTCTACGATCCGGTACTGAGGCGCTTGATCCTGTTCGGTGGTCGAGACGCGAAGGGGCCGACGAACGACCTGTTCCGGTGGGATGGCAAGACCTGGACGGCGTTCGCATCGTATGGGGTACCCGCGGGGCGCAGCGGGCACACGATGACGACGAGCGAGTATCCTTTTCAGGGCGTGCTCGTCTTCGGGGGCCGCCTCTCCAACGGTCGAGTCACTGATGAAGGCTGGGTGCTCGACGGGTACTACTGGCGCACTCTCGGGCCGGTCGTTCCGCGGCCCGCGCCACGCGCCGATCACGCGATGGCCAGCCGCGGGCAGGTCGGGGCGTTGCTGTTCGGCGGGCTCGATGGCAAGGGGAACGCGCTCGACGACACGTGGTTCTACAACGCGGGAAAGTGGGCGCGCTTGTCGCCTAAGACGGTCCCGCCCGCGCGCAGTCATCACGCCCTCGTGTACGATCGTGTCCGCGACCGATTCGTGATGTTCGGTGGCTTCGGTCGCGCCTCCGCGCCGCTGCTCAACGACACGTGGGAATGGGACGAGAAGACGAAGGACTGGACGCTCCAGAAGCCTGCCGTCTCGCCACCGCCACGCGGGCGCCACGTGCTCGTCTACGACGAGTATCGCGAGCGCGTGCTGCTGTTCGGCGGCCAGATCGGTCAGGCAACGCTGTCCGACACCTGGGAATGGGACGGCACCAACTGGAAGCGGCTGAATCCGAGCACGGCGCCGGCGAGGCGCATGGACCACGCCGCAGCGTTCGATCGATTCACGTCCACGCTGATTCTGTCCGGCGGCGATTCTGGTTCGGGTCTCCAGGGCGACACCTTCGACGTCTACTCGTTGGCACCGGCTGTCGTGAAACCGTTCCACGGCCCGTGCACGACCTCGCCGTTGTTCACGTTGTACAACAACTGGCCATGGGCCGGCAGCGACTGGGAGGTGGTGTTCGCCCCGCTGCAAAACGTCAAGTTCGCGGTGCTCCTGCTCGGCGTGTCCCGAACCCGCTGGGGCAACATCCCGTTGCCGCTTTCGCTGAACGGGCTCGGGATGAGGCGGTGCTGGCTCGTCGTGAGCCCGGAGTCCATCACGGTCTGGCCGACCGGTTCGAGCGGCACCGCTGCTCTGTGCCGCGTCTCGATACCTGCGCATGCGAGCCTCGTCGGCAAGAGCATCTACTGCCAAGGGCTGGTTCCCGAACCTAACGCGAATCCGGCAGGCTGGGTCACGAGCGGTGCGCTGCAAGCTCAGATCGGACTGCGCTAGTCTCGTTCGTCGAAAAAGCGTCCCCGAGACGTTTCTTCGACTTCGAGGCCTGATTCTGGTGGTCGTGCCGGCGATCGTGCTCTTCCCGTCGCTGTTCGGCCATCTCGTCTACGACGACTGGCTGCTCGTGGCCAGGAACCCCTACCTGCACAGCCTCGCCCGGGTGCCGGAGGGCCTCACGAGCAACTTCTGGCAGTTCCTGGAGCCGCGCGCGTTCTCTCCGTCCGGCTACTGGCGTCCGCTCACCACCTTCACGTTGACGCTGTGCTGGCTGGCCGGTAACGGTCGGCCGTTCTTCTTCCACTTCGCCTCCCTCGTCCTGCACCTCCTGGCCACTCTGGTCGCCTGGCGTTTCGCCTCGCGGTTCGCGGCCAGCGAGCGCGTGGGGTTCTGGGCGGCGTTGCTCTTCGCGCTGCACCCCGTCCAGGTCGAGTCGGTAGCGTGGATCTCTGCCGTGAGCATCCCGCTCTATGGCGTGGCCACGTTCGCGAGCCTCCTCGCCTGGCTGTCCTGGCGCGAACGCGGCTCTCCGGGCCTGCCCTGGGGCGCCCTGTCGTTCGCCGCCGTCGCGCTGTTCTCCAAGGAAATGGGCGCGATCGTCCCGCTGCTCGCGATGGCGATCGACTATGGCCGCGCCCGGACCCACGACTCCCGCTGGCGGGATCGGCTGCGGCCGTTCCTCCGCGGCTACGTGCCGTTCGCCGTGCTGCTCGCTGTCTACTACGTGGTCCGCGCGACCCTTGTGTTCCACGAGCCACTCGCGGGCTTCGGCCGGAGCACGACCGATTTCGGGGTCGGAGTCGCGCGCTTGCTGGCCATGCCCGTCGAGCTCCTCGGCGGCTTCCTCGGTCTGTTGCTCTGGCCGCTCGAGCTCAACCTGTTCCGCGTGTTCGTGCCGGAGATCCCATGGCCGACTCTGGCCCTGGCCGGCGTCCTGGTCCTCGCGTACTTGCTCGGTATCGTCGCGACGGTGAGGACGAAGCGCCGGCTGGAAGGCACCGCGCTGTCCATGATCGTCCTCTCTCTGCTGCCCGTGCTCGTGCTCGTCACCTCGCTGGGGTCCTACCCGCTCGCGGACCGCCACCTCTACCTCGCAGTGTTCGGCTTCACGCTTGTTCTGTCCGTCCTGGTGTCGCGGCTCCCCGTCAAGGTGGCGTACGTCGCGCTCGCCACGATCGCGCTGCTCTATGCAACGCGCTCGCATCTGCGTCTGTCGTTCTGGAGCGACCAGGAGACGCTGTTCCGGGCCGCGGCGATCGAAAGCCCCAAGGCCCCGGCCGTCCGCACGAGCCTCGGCCAGAGTCTGCTCCAGGACTACAACCGGACGCGAGACCCAGCGCGGCTGGCCGAGGCTCGGGCCGCGTTCCTGGAAGGCAGGAAGCTCGTCTCGGACGCCGACGCCGGAGATCGAACGATCTTCGCCACGAAGGAGGATCACCTGCAGATCGAGGCCGGTCTGGCTTGGTGCGACCTGCTGGCAGCCGCGCGGGCCGGCTGCGGCTTCGACGCGGTGGCGGAACGTTTCGAGAGGATCATCCGCGACCATCCGCCCAGCGAGGAAGCATGGAGCGGCCTCGCCCTGGTCCGCCGCTTCCAGCACGACCTCGACGGCGCGGAGCAGGCGTGGGACCGCGCCCTCGAGATCAACCCCCACCACGTCGAGAGTCGCGTCAACCTCGCCCGCCTCGAGCTGGAGACCGGGCACGATCCCCGCGCCGCGCTCGCGCACCTGAACCACGCGATCGACTACGACCCCAAGAACCCCGAGGCCCACGAACTGCGCGGCAAGGTCTTCCTCGCCCTCGGAAGAAAGGACGAGGCGCTCGCCGACTTCGAGGCGGCCGCCACCCTGCAGCCCGATCGCTTCGAGTCCGTCTACAACGAGGCCAGCCTCCTGGCACGCATGCGACCGAGGGAGGCCCTCCCCCATCTCCAGAGAACCCTGCGCCTGGCCGAGCAGCTCGCGCCGCGCGATCCCAGGCGACGGTCGATCCCGGCACTCGAGGGAGAGATCCGGAGGATCCAGGAGAGGCGGGGGCAGTAGTCTTCGCGGCTCTGGGTGATTCCCGGAGATCGAACACGAGTGCGCGAACGTGAGTAAGGGCTCCACGTAGGACCTCTGATCCACACCAACGCGACGGGCGCAGCGCACCTCGTAGATCGATAAGAAAAGTGTCAGAAGACACAATTCTTATCGATCTGCGTCGAGCGACAGAGTCTGTCGTTGACTCGTACCGGCTACCTGCCGGCCACGCTGGTCACCGCACGGCGCCGACGACCGAGCGGAGACCGTTGCAGACGAAGCCGGAGTGCCGAAGCCTCGCGCGAGAGGCCACCCGCCTTTCGCGGCGGTTACTTCCGCGGATCCGCGCCCAGGACGGAGATGCGAAACTCCTCCCAGTTCCCGGTTCCGCGCAGTTCGATGACCGGCGGGTCGAACCGACGGCCGCCGCGCACGACGGCAAACTCGATTTTGCCGCACGGGAAGCGCGGCAGCCGCAGAACGCCCTGAGCGTCGGTCCTTCGGCCTTCGGACCAACGCACGCTGCGGCGGACGCTGAGCTTCACGGACATGTTCGCGAGCGGCTTGCCGCCGGGCTTCTCGAACCGGATGCGTGCCGACCCGAGCCGTGCGTAGAAGTCGCGTTGGAGCTCCTGCCCCGCGCGGAGCCGGAACGGCTGGTCGATCGGCGTCCAACGCAGGTACCGGGGTTTGCCCTGCCACACAAAGCGGAGCTCGCGCCAGATGACGTACTCCCCCGGCACGAGGTCGGGCATGACGAAGTGCCCGCGGCGGTCGGTCGTCGTCGACGGGTTCCACGTCTCCCCGATCGTGCCGTCCTCGATCCGGAAGAAGTAGATCGGCTCGAACCGCACCGGCACGCCGTTGGAGAAGACCCGGCCCTCGAGCCGCGCGGGCATCCGGTCCGCGAGGTCGATGTCGATGCGGCGCACTTCTCCATCGGCGAGATCGAGATTCCGCACGACGAAGAGCGGTTTCCGCAGCACACGCCCGAGTCGCCAGGAGTTCGGGCTCGCCGAGCTACCGATGTCGAGACTCCACGTTCCCGGCGGGACGCCTCGCACAACGAAGCTCCCGTCGGCCTCGATCGCGATCTTCGAACCGCCGCCGAGGGCCGGCGGCCAGCGCGAGATGCCGTCGCCCGTGCGCTCGAGCACGACTCCCTGCGCCCGCACGCGCTCGACGCAGGCGATGGGGCGAATCGTACCCCGCACGGTCGCCCCGCGCGGCATCACGAGGTCGATCCTACGTCCGGGGGCGGCGAGTTGGACGACGGGCGAATGACATGCCCCGACGGCTGCGAGGATCACGGGCGTGTCTGGGCCGTCGAGTCGCGCGAGTCCCTGCGCGTCCGTCGTTCCTTCGCTGATCACCTGACCTTGGCGACCGAACGCACCCGTTCCGGCGGCAACGTCGCTCTCGCGGCTGACGTCACCTGCGAGGATCCGAGTCTCGCGTTCCGGGTCGACGGGCGAGCTGTCGGAGGCGTGGATCAGAAACAGCTTGCTGCCCGCGATCGGAGCACCGCTCGCGTCGGCGACGTGAACGAGGAACTCGTGACGCCGGAAGACATCGACCTCGATCGGTTCGGTCGACTTCTCGGGAACCGGGATCACGAGGCTCGGAAAGAGTGTCGGGTCGCGGGGGTAGATGCGGAAGCTGTAGGTGCCAGCTCCAGGTGCGACGACGGTGCCTTCGCCCCGGGCGTGTCGGGACGGCTCGGTTCGCGGCAGACGGGTCGCGCCGACGGAGATCCCGAACTCGTCGACGAGCGTCCCCTCCCCGGCGATGCGCACGACGATCGGGACGCGGCGCTCGGCGCGGCGCTCGACGACGATCCGCGCGTCGTCCGTGCCCCATCGATAGCGGGCGTCGGGGTTCGACAGGCGTACGAGATGTTCGTCTCCCCAACTTCCTCTGGAGACACGAGCGCGGACACCGTTGCTCGCGGCTGGCTTCTTGAATACGAAGGCAATGAACGCCCCGTCCTGGTCCGTGCGCGCATAGCCGATCGGGAGGCGCGCCATCGTCCCGAAGAACTCGACCCGGACATTCGCGACCGCGTGTCCGAACGTGTCGACGACGTGCCCGGCAATCCGGCAGCTCGCGTCGATCGGATCGGAGACGAGCACGACGTCGACGGTGTTCGCAGGCCCCGTCAGGTCGATAGCCGCGGGGGTGACCGAGTTGCGGTAGCCCATGGTCTGGGAGGCGCCGGAGGGCGTCGCCGTGTCCACGCTCCAGGTCCCCCTCTCCAAGGCCACTCGGAACCGCCCATCATCACCGGCCATCGCGCGCGGATGCTGCTGCGCCGACATCGGGTTGAGCTGGACCCGGTCGAACCTGACCCCGATCCGGCCCAACGGACGGCCGTCCTTGCCGACGATCCGTCCCGTCACCAGCACGGTGGGGAACATCCGCACGTCGCCGAGCTCGATCCGATCCGAGCCTCCGAACTGCAGTTGATCCAAGCCCGACTGCTGTGTGCGCTGCGGCTGCGCGGTGAGCTCGAGCGCGAACCGGCCGAGCGCCGCGTCGCCGTCGCGCGAGAGCACGACCTCGAATCGTCCGCGGGCATCGGCTGTCACCGGTGGCGGATCCTGCCAGTCCGCTCGGGCTCGCCGCTCTCCTTCGGCGAACACGCGTCTGATGCGTGCCGACACACCGGGCAACGCCGCCCCGGTCGGCCCGTCGACGACGCGCCCGGCGACGCGCAGGCGCGGTGGTTCGACGACTTTTCGCCTGTGGGCGGCAAGCGGTGGCTCGCGTTGTTGGTCACGGCGAGCGGTGCGAACGCGCCCTTTCAGCGTGATCGCGCCTCGCGAACCCCCGGTGGTGCCCGTCCACAGTTCCCACGTCGAACCCACGACCGTCGCCGCGAGCAGGGCGAGACCGACAACGACCAACGCCGTCTTCCACAGCGCGAACGCACCGGTCGAGACCGACGCGGTGGCTACGCACTTGTCGGGGACCGCGCGCAGCACGCGTTCGCGCACGGCGGCCAGCCCCTCGCCCGAGACGAGCACGATGGCCGAAGGCAGCACGAGGCTACGCGGGAGCCGGCGGCGCAAGAGCTCGAGCCCGCGCCGCAACTGCGACCTCACGGTGCCCGGCGACAGCCCGAGCGTGTGAGCGATCTCGACTGCGCGAAGCCCGTGCACGAGCCGGAGGCTCAGCGCACTGCGATACGGCGGCAGCAGTTGGTCGATCGCCGCCGTGACGGCCGCGACGAGTTCTTCGCCCTCGATCTCGGCATCGGGCGCAGCGAGCGCCTCGACCGGTTCACCGCCGCCATGGTGCCGCCGCCGTACCTCACGCCGGCGCCGCTCCTGTCGCCATCGGTTCAGCAAGATGCCGTTCAGCCAGGGAAGCAGCGGCTGGTCGGACGCAAACTCGCCGGCGTTCTCCATCGCGGCGACGAACGTGGCCTGCACCAGGTCCTCGGCTGTGCTGAATTCGCGAGACAGGTGCGCGGCTACGAGCAGGAGCTTGGGCGCGACTCTGTCGAACACCTCAGCGAGCGCAGCGGGGTCTCCCGAATCCCGGTAGCGCAAGAACAGCTCGGTCTCTTCACTTTGCGTCATCGAAGAACAGTGGATCCGCCGGCCGTCGAACGTGGCAGGAATTTCGCGGGCCAACGACTTGCTACTCGCCGAGGCTCGCCGCCAGCGCGGCGTCGCCCCGCCGGTCGGCACTACCCGACGGTGCCCGATCCCAACGTGGCCACGTTCGTCAGCTTGATCGGCCCTCCGCCGAATCGCTCGTCCACGTTCTCGCGCAACACGTCGTGCACACGTTGCTTGCCTCCTTCGCCGATGCGGTCGAAGAGCACCTGTACCGGCGGGGCCCCCACGGTCAGCATGCCCCAGACAGTCTCGAAGTCGGGAACCTCCAGGTCACGAGCTACGAGCTCGACGTCGACGTCGCGGAAACCGGTGGCTTCCATCTCGGCCTTGAACTCGGCGGGATCAGACAGAGTGAACACCGGTGGTGGCGACGGCGGTGCCGGCATCTCGGGGAACGCCGCGCGCAGTGCGGCGAGGAGGAGACCGATCGCTTCGACCTTGTCGGGGCCGGCCCAGCCAGTGACGGCGACGCGTCCGTTGGGACGCACGACACGGCACAGCTCGGCGAATCCCTGCCGGCGATCCGGGAACAGCATCAGGGCGAAGCTGCACGCTGCGGCATCGAAGCTCGAGTCATCGAGTTCGAGCGCCTGGCCGTCCATGACTTCGCACCTTACGTTGCTCGCACCCAAGACGGCCAGACGCTCGCGCAACACAGCGATCATCTGTGGGGCGAAGTCGGTGGCCAGCAGCGACTTGACCCGAGGAAACAACGCTGCGGTCAGCGCGCCCGAGCCGGCGGCTACCTCGAGGACCGACGAGCCCTCGTCGACGTTCAGCCGCTCGACGATCTCGTCGGCGAAGCTGCCCATCAAGACCGGTGCGACCTTCTCGGCGTAGCCTCGGCTGGCAGCTCCCCACCTCTCTGGAGTGTGAGGGGAGACGGAAGTGTCGGTCATCGGCTGTCGCTCCTTCAGTTCGCACGCCATCTGGGGGCCGCTCAGACTGCTCGTTGCCGGTCGGCCGCCGCGGACGGCTGCAAGCATACGCCGCCTTCGCCGGGATTGCAGCTCCGACGAGGGACACCATTCGCTCAGGTCAGGAGCTCACGCCCTACGCGAACGGCGCCGCCAGACCACTGGCGTGCAGGAACAGGACGTTCTCGCTGCCGCGGAGCGCTCCTGTGCTGTGCGCGGCTCAACGTACGAAGCGATCGCCAATCGCGTTGGTGAAGTGCGATTCCGGCGGCACGACCCGGTGAGTCGTAAGCGCCTGGACGTAGAGGGTCTGGCCGAGCAGCGAAGGGCTTGGCGGATTGGTCCACTCGATCGTCGCCTTCCCCGTCGTCGCGGGGATCGGCACGGGAGGAAGAGCCACGAGTCCGACGGGGCCCAACTCCAGGCTGCCGAACGGAGGAACCGGGATCGACGGGGTCGCGGGACTCAGGCTCAGAAGCGGTAGCGCAGACTGCACCGCCGTGCCGTAACCGGGCGTCGCGAACAACTCGAGTCGATACCGCCGGCCGAGGATCGCGAGCAACGGGGCGTGGATCTGACGGTGCGTGTTGAAGACGAGTCGGTTCTGTCCGGCGTAGATGCCGAGGACCAGATCGAGGTCGCCGTCGCCGTCCAGATCGACGAGGGGAACCGCGACCGGGGAGTACGGGAGGTAGGGCAGGCGGGATGCCGAAGCGTCCGAGAACCGGCCCCGGCCATCGTTCAGGTACAACAACGTGTGCTCGATGCTTCCGAACACGAGATCGGGATCCCCATCCCCATCCACGTCGCCGAGCGCCACGGACAACGTCGTGATCTTGGCCTGGGGCAACCACGCGCTGGCGTCGGTGAACTTCCCTTTGCCGTCGTTGATGTAGAGGCGAATCGGACCGTCCCCGTTTGCGAAGACGAGGTCCGGGTCTCTGTCCCCATCGACGTCTCCCATCACGGTGGCGTACGTCGTGCTGTATCGATACGGCATGCGCGAGGCCGTCACGTCGCTGAACCTGCCGGTCCCGTCGTTGAGGTAGAGCTGGTCCTGGCCATCGCCGTTGCCGAACACGAGGTCGAGGTCGCCGTCTCCGTCGACGTCGCCGAGCACGACGCTGATGCTCTCGTCGTCGCCCTTGGGCAAACGGCCCGTCGTCGAATACGTGAACCATCCCTTGCCGTTGTTGAGGTACAACTCGTTCTGTCCGAGGACTCCGAACACGAGGTCGGGATCGCCGTCGCTGTCGACGTCGCCGAGAGCGACGCAACGCCCTCCGCGACCGGCGCCGTAGCCCCACCGGCTCGAGAACTTGCCCGCGCCGTCGTTGAAGTACAACTCGTTCCGGCCTGAGGAATTCGCGAACACGAGGTCGCGATCGCCGTCTCCATCGACGTCGCCGAGCACGGCGTCCTCGCTCGGGTCGAGCAGTTCCGGCAGGCTCGAAGCGGTCACGTCCGAGAACCTGCCGAACCGGTCATTGCGGTAGATCCGGTTCTGGTCGCCTCCGTTCACGAACACGAGGTCGTTGCCCCCGTCCCCGTCGATGTCGCCCGCGACCACGGCAACCGTGTAGGCGCTGACGTCTTGCAGTGGCGGGGCGTTGGCATCCGCGAACATTGCGCGGCCGTCGTTCAAGTACAGGCGGTTGGGTCGGCCCGCCCAGGAGTAGTTCGCGAGCACGAGATCGGGATCGCCGTCTCCGTCCACGTCGCCGATCGCGAGGTCCAATGCCGCATCGCGGTCCTTCGGCAGGTTGGAGGCGGTCGCGTCGCTGAACTTGCCGTTGCCGTCGTTCAGGTAGAGCTTGTTCTGCTGATTCTCGCCGTTGCCGAACACGAGGTCGAGGTCGCCGTCCGCGTCCACGTCGCCGAGGACGACCGCATCCGAGATGTCCGTGTCGATCGGCATGCTCGCGGCCGTCGCGTCCGTGAACTTGCCCTTGCCGTCGTTCAGGTAGAGGCTGTTCTGATCACCCCACGGATCCAACCCGTTTCCGAGGACCAGGTCACGGTCGCCGTCGCCATCGACGTCCGCGAGCGCGACCGAACCCGTCAGATCGAAGCGCTGGGGCAACTGGTGCGTGCTCACGTCGACGAATCTGCCGTTGCCGTCGTTGCGGAAGAGCTGGTTCTGCCCCCTGTTGCCGAACACGAGGTCGGGATCGCCGTCACCGTCGACGTCCCCGAGCTCGACGGCGAACGACTCCGTGTAGGTGATGGACGACGACAAGTTGCTCGTGGCGTCGGTGAACCGGCCGCTTCCGTCATTGAGGTACAGCCGACTCTTCCAACCGCTCGCTCCTGCCGTGACGAGGTCGAGGTCTCGATCCCCGTCCACGTCCCCGAGCACGACGGCTCTCGTATCGCCCTTGTCGGCCGGCAACCGCGAAGCGGACGCGTCGGTGAACTGCCCGCGTCCATTGTTGAGATAGACGCGATTCAGCACCCCGACGTCGAGGCCGTTGCCGACGATCAGGTCGAGATCTCGGTCTCCGTCGATGTCGCCCAACGCGACGGCGTAGGTGAAGTCCCAGTCCTTCGGCATGTGGGTCGCGGTCGCATCGGTGAACTGTCCACCGCCATCGTTGAGGAACAGCCGATTCGGCTCGTACCAGCCTCCGAAGACCAGATCGAGGTCGCCGTCGGCGTCGACGTCGCCGACGGCCACAGACGTGCCCGAGCTCGCCGTCTCAGGGAGGTAGTGGCGGCGCAGCTCCGAAAACTGGGTCTGCGGCGAGGTGTCACCGCCACCACCAACCGGCGGAGGCGGCCCGGGACTGTCATGTCCGCAACCTGCGAGCAGCCCGAAAGCGAGGACCGTGGCCTGAAGTCCGGCGAGTCCGTGCATGGCATGGCTCCTTCGAGAACCGAGTGGCTTCCCCCCGGGCGTGAGTAGGACTCGACGATCCGCCGAGTAACGACTCCTTGCCGCGTGGAACTCGATAACTCTTGCCCTTGCCGAGCTGCGGATCGATCCGTTCCAGATCGATAAGAAAAGTGTCAGACACAATTCTGATCGATCTGGAGAGGGTGCCGCGCGACCCGAAGAAGCCGAGGACTCCGACGACGCAGCCGACGAAGGGCAAAGGGCCGAACAAGTAGCCGCCACGCGGCTACTTGCCGTTTCCCTGGCCGGGCTTGCGTCTGCCCTTCAGGGCGATCACGTCGCGACCGGTGAAGGACCCGCGCCCGTTCGCGAGCTGGCCGGTAAGCGTCACGAGCACGCAGTCGGTAGTTGCATTGCCGAGCGCACGAACGACGGCTTGCGTGTCGAAGAAGAGCAAGACGTCCAACTTGCCGTCCAAGCCGGACGCACACTGCGTGACGAGGCACGGCGTGATGGTCCCGGTGAACGGTCGGCCGATGTCCGCCAGGACCGGCGAGACCCTGAGCGGTGCGACTCCTTCCAGTCGAAGCGAGTCCACGTCGACTTGTGCAAGGTCCAGGCTCCCCCCGAGGAGGGCGACGGGAAGCACACCGCGAGCGTGGACGCTGAGCGGATTCGGACAGGCGTCGGGTCTGACGTCGATCGGAAGGTAGAACGAATCGACGAGAGTGAAGCTGATCGCCGGCCGGTTCACGGGGTTGGCTCCGTCGGCGCTCGTGAGGTCGAAGCTCTCGATGACAGCTCCATTGTCAGCGTCAGGATTCAGTCGAAAGAACACGTACTCGCCAACACCGATTCCTCCCGCGTACTGCGCATTGAGGTAGTCGACCAGGTTGTTCGAGCCAGCTGTGTTCGTCGAGTAGCGGCCGGGCGCGGCAGCGCTTCCCCCGGCGATGAGGTCCTTCTGGATCAGCGTCATCGCCGTGTTCGGATCGTCGGCTCCGGACTCGTAGTAGACCCCTGTACCGAGTACCGGCAGCTGGAACCCCGGGCGCGGGGGAAACGCGTAGAGATCCAGGTTGAAGTCGAATCCATCGACGTTCGTCCGACTCTCGAGGTTGATCGTCAGCCAAGCGCTCTCGAACGGATTGCTGACAGCACCCAGGTCCGGCAGCTTGAAGTTGATCACGGCGTTACGGCCGTCTCCGAATGGCTCGCTGCCGACACCGACATGGAGGACGGGTGCCGTCGTGTTGATGAATGACCCGTTCTCCGTGTGTTCTCCGTCGTTCGGATCCGCGAGGATCTGGCCGTCGGGACTCGGGCCAATGACCCAGACACACGCGTGATCCAGGCCGGACTCCACTCTGCTTTGGCCGATCACGTATCGCCCGTTCTCGCTGATGCCCGTCGCATCGCTGCGCTGCCCGACGAGCGTGCCGAGGTCGGTCATTCCGGTGTCCGCAGTCCACCGGAAGGCGTGCTGCTCGATTTGGTTGTTGATGAGCGCACTGCTCTGGCCGACCACGTGCCCGGCATCGTTGACAGCGTTGGCACGGCTGTCGTTGCCAGGCGTGACCGGGTCGGTCTCTCCGATGAGCGTGCCGAGACTTCTGATGCCGTCCAGTCTCGTCCACAGGAAGGCACGGTATTGCACGCCGGGTGTCGCTTGACTGGTGCCGACCACGTGTCCGTTGTCGCTGATGTCGGTAGCCTCGCCCCTCCCGCCGAGTGTCAGACGTTCCATGCCGGTCGTGGCATTCCACACGAACGCGTAGCTCTCGTAGACCGTGCTGCTGTAGCCAACGACGTCGCCAGCGGCGTTGATGGCGACTGCCGAGCTCTGGGGCGTACCGTCGAGCGTACCGAGATCGACCATGCCGCTCTCGCTAGTCCACAAGAAAGCGTGGCCAACGCCAGACGCAGTCGTCCAGCTGGTGCCGACGACCTGGCCAGCATCGTTCACCGCGTAGGCGTACGAATGAAGCCCGCCGAGCGTCCCGAGGTCGATCATGCCTCCTGTCGCAGTCCACAAGAACGCGTGATACGCGCCGGATGTCGTGTTGCTGTAGCCGACGACATGCCCTGCATTGCTGATCGCCATTGCGACGCTCTCGGCTCCACCAAGCGTTCCGAGGTCTCTCATGCCGGACTCGGCCGTCCACAGGAACGCATGACCCGCGGTGGGCGTGTTGCTCTTGCCGACGACATGCCCAACCTCGTTGACGTCGGTCGCGAACGTATCGGTCCCGCCGAAACTGCCCAGGTCGACCATTGTCCTGGTCGCGGCGGTCCAGAGGAACGCCCGCCCCTGGCCAGAAGCTGTCGAGCTCCAGCCGACGACGTGCCCCAGGTCGTTGACAGCAGCCGCCCGGCTTTGGGCGCCCTGCTCGAGGGTGCCGAGGTCGATCATCTCGACCGTGGGCGCTTGTGCGCCCAGGTAGGCTGGCATCGAAAGCACAGCCCACAGAACTACGATTGCTGGTTTCATGGTTCGTCCTTCGTCACTGGTCGTCTTCGCCGCCCAAATGAGCCGCGTTGGCGAGGGAGACGTCATGTGCGCAATGCCGTCCTCGCCCGACGAGTGATGTAGAGGACGCCGCGGGTGTTCTGCGGAATTCCGGGTCTTCTTCGTGCCCCATCGCAGAGATCGCGGTCGCCGTTATGCCCGCTCCTCTGCGCGTCCTCCGGCTACCGCCCGCCTGCGAGGAACTTCTCTACCGACGCCGTGTTCGACTCGAGCTCGAGCTTCCAGCTCTCGACCGGCGTTCCCTTGGTGTCGAGATGACTCGTCAGGTAGTACAGCCGCTGCGTTGCCTTCCCGTCCGGAGCTTGCGAGAAACGATGCTGGAGCCAGTAGGGAGGGATCGACTGATAGTACATCGTCGCCTTGACGCGCAGAGCCCTGATTTCGAGCTGCTGCGGGAGCGTCATCTCGTAGCGCACCGTGTCGCGACCGGCGCCGAAGTCGTTGTCGTAGGCGGCGCGTCCGTGCGGGGCCGTCGCGGCCATGAACGCGCGGATCTTGTTGCTGCGTCCGAATCGACGCTCGAACGCGGCCGCGTCCTTCTTCGGGTCGAGGAAGCCGAACGGGAGCAGCCGGTTGTCCTTCGGATGCGTGATGCGGTGCACGAAGCTCGTCGTGAACTCGCCCTTCGCGTCCTTGACCAGCTCTTCGTAGATCTGGACCTGATCTTCGCGCGTGACGCGTTCGTGGTGGGGCTGATAGCGCGGACTGCCTTGCGCGTCCTTCTGATCGAGGAACTCGGTGGCGAGCGGCTCGCCCTGGCCGTCGACGATCACGCCGACGGAGTTCGTTCTTCCCGAGCCCCACACGATGCGTTCGACACCGCCGGTCGTGTCGACGACGACCACTTCGAGGAACGCTCGGCGAAAGCCGACGCCGCTCGGGAAGCGATGACCGACCTTGTTGGTGACGTGCACGTCAGCGACGAGCTTGCCGGGCTTCGCCGATGCGATCTCGACATCGACAGCGACTGTCGCGTCGCGCGCCTGCAGCAGCATGGTCTCGATCGCGAGCTCGTTGCCGTTGGTCGCGCTCGTCATCACGTCCGACCGATCGACACCGAGGATCCTGTCGAACTGGCTGAACAGCTCGAGAAGAACGACGTTGAGCCCGACGAACGCATGCCGCTTGTAGTCGTGGCGCACCGGAATGTCGAGCTCGGTGTTCTCGAGGTCGTGCTCGGCCTCGGGATAGCTCGAGTCCTGGATCGTCGCGATCTGCGTCGAGAGCTCTTGGATGTCGATCTTCCCGTCGAGCGTGCGGAACCCGCCCGGCATGTGGCAGCTATGACAACTCCGCGCCTTGTCCTTTGGATACGCGTACGAGCTGTTCTCCCACTCGAGATACGTCGCTTGTTCGATGCTGTGCTGGAAGCCTGCGAGAACCCCAGACAGCGGAACAGCGTCCGATCGCTCGGCGGCGTTCCTGGCTGCTTGGTTGAGAGCCTCTTGGTGCTCGAGCGTCAAACCGGGGAGCGGCTTGTCCTTCGGCCAGTCGACATTGGGCAGATTGATCGTGTGGCATGTGCCGCACATCTTCGAGTCGCGGAGATACGGCTCGTGCACGGGCGTGATCCCGAGCGCGTTCTCCATCGGCCTCAGCTTGACATCGGCGAACGGGCCGCCGAGCTGATCGGCCTTGCCATACGGAAACGCCCCGGTCGTCGAGTGCATGAGGAAGAGCTCGAGCTTCTCGTTGGAGCTCATCCCGGGCTCCCACTGGCGCGGCGGAGCGATGTGATGGCAGACCGCGCAGCTGATGCCCTCGCGCGCGAGATTGCCGTACGTGTGATACGGGTACACGCTGTGCCTGCCCCTGAGCCCGTTGACCTTCGTAGCCTTCTGCGCTCTCACCGCCGCCTGCGTCAGCGGATCGGTCAACGTCACGTAGTCGGGGTAGTAGAAGTTCGGATCCCTGATCCCTGGCCGCTTGTGTGCGTGATCGATCGCGAGCTGTCGTTGTCCCATCGCCCCGTGACAGCTGAGGCAGGTGTTCGTCAGCGCCTGTCGCGCCACCGGCAGGTCCTTGGGAGCCACGTCGTCCTCGAGCAGCGCGAGCTCGCTCTCGAGCTGCGCGAAGAAGATCGGATCACGCCCGGCCAGGCCCATCGGCGACCAACGCCACTCACCGTACGGCGACACGTTGTAGCCATCGCCGTACTTCGGCCCGGTCTTGACGAACATCGTCACGCTGTACGGCGTCCCCGCGAGCCCGCCGTGGCAGCCGAGGCAGTTGTCCGAGCTCAGAAAGTGCGACGCTCGGTTGCCCGGCGCGGGCACGTGATCCATCCATTGGCCGGGAAACGCCGACAGGTGACTCTCTGCCGGCGGCAGGATGCTGATGAGCTTGCCGTTGGGCCCGACACGAAGCGGATTGAACGTCGAGAGAACGTCAGCGTGGGGCTCGGACATCGACGGGACCGTGAGCCGCGTTTGCGGCCGCTGCGCCTCGGGAAGGTGCCCGTACGTGTTGGCAAGCAGCTCGCCTTCCGTCGCACCGGCCGCGGGCTTTTGCAGCTTCGACACGTCCTTGCGCCACGAGTTGTCTACACGGAACCGAAGCGGCTCGCCGTGCTTCTCGAAGCCCGTGATGTTCGAAAGCGACGAAAACGTCGACTCGTCCTTGGCGCTCGCGTGGCAACGCAGGCACGCGTTCCCGGTCCCCGATGCGGGATAGAGGAACGGATAACCGAACTGGTCCGGCTCGCTGCCCGGCGCAGGGTTCGCCCAGAACCAGCCGTCCTTGGAGATCGACTTGTCCTTGACCATCACCGCCCAAGCCGACAGCTTGCTCGCGAGCGCGGCTTCGAGCAGCTGCTTGGCCTTCTCGGGGTCGTTCGGATACTTGCTGGCGATCTCTGCGGCGACCTGGGCGTAGCGCGCGGCCGGAGGGGCGAACATCTCCTTGATGATCATCGCCCCGTCGGGGATCGCCGGCGCCTTGCCCGCGAACTCGCCCCCCGGTTGTTCAGCACGCTTCTTCAACCACTCGATGACACTCGGCGAGTACCAGACACGCGCCGCGGGGTGCGTCCCGTAGTACGTCCCGAGCACGAAAGGCCCCGTGTCGCGTACGCCGCGGTCGACGGCCCAGCCGAGTTCGCGGTACTTGCGACGGAACAAGAACTGGTAGAGCCGGGCCTCGTAGTCCGAGAGCGGCAAAGCCGACGGAAGCGGCAAGCCGGAGCTCGTGTCCTCGGCTTCTCTCTTTGTCCCCTGTGCCGGCAGTTCTCCGTAGGCGACAAGAGTCGCCCCCAGGACCGCCAACACGATTCGGGAGACGAACCGAAACGAGCTCGATCGATGCACGCGACTATTCTTCACCAACGGGCTTGCACGGACGCCACTCCTGGGCCTGGTGGCATCGGTTGATCGGAAAGGTCCCGAAGAAGGCTGTGCGTTCGACAACGATCGGCCGCGTCGGCCCGACCCCCGCGAACTGGACCTGGTGTGCTCCGTTCGAGATCGGGTTGGTCAGGTGATAGGCGTCGTGGCATGCGTGGCCACCGGGGATGGCGGGAATCGCCGGGAAGTTGATCGGCATCGCGAGCTCGAGCAGCTCGGTCGGCAGCCAGTCCGGCGCATGAGCCAGCGTCGCGACGTGATCGAAGTCGGGCTGCTTGACGACATAGTGGGCGATGTGCGCCTCTCTCCCGTGCCCGAACAGGATGTAGTTGGCTGTGCGCGGATAGTCGAGGCTGAAGTCGAGACGGCGGAAGTAGACGACCTGCTCGACGACGACGGGAAAGTCCTCGAGGAACTCTGGCGTGTTCGACCACGGCCAGTCCTCCTTCCCCTCCTTTCGCGGCCAACCACGCCAAACGCTGGCTTGGAACTTCTTGGTCCTTCCTGAGGCCAGGTCCGAGACCGGCATCCCGTCGGCTTCGGTGTTCGCGAGGACGAAGAAGTCCTTGGTCGTGTTCGGCGGGTTGTCGCCCAGCTTCTGTTTCGGCTTCTTGGCGGTCTTCAGCTTGCGCTTGACGTTGGGAGGCAGCTTGACGCGCAGCACGAGCTGATAGCGGTGCGGCTCCATCCACAGGTTGTTCATGTGGACGATGAAGGTCGTCTTGTCACCAACGACGAAGAACGCGTGCTGGTGTTTCGGAGGATTGGCGACCCTGTCCCCGCTTGCGCCGTGATCGTGGTGTGACGTCTTCTTGCCGGCGGGCTTCGCGGGCGAACTCGACTTCTTCGAAGTGCTCTGCTTCTTCTTCGCGGGCATGGGACCCTCTCTCTTCCAGCGTCATGCGAGGCAGGCCGAGACACAGCCTGTAGGTTGTGACGAGTCACGCGAGGCTCGGTATGATCCGCCAACCCCTCCAGTTTGCAAGGGGCACGCAACCTGTATAGTGCGGCGCCCCGCCTCTCCCTGTCTCTAGGAGATCGACCATGCCTAGCCGCGACCAGCAACGGCTACGTCTAGCCCAAGACATCGACAAGGTCCTTGGAAAGAAGTTCGGAGAGAAGCTCGACCTCCTGGACAGAGGCAGCACGAAGGCGCTGTCGGCGTGGTTCCTCGGCCCGAAGGCCGAGAACCAGGAGGCCATGGCGCGGATGCTCGACAAGGCGTTCCGGATGCACTGCGCGGATCGCTTGCTCTACGTGCCCGACGATCCGGTCCATGTCACACAGACGGTCAAGGACTCGGACGACTACAAGACCACGCTCGCGGACTGCGAACAACACCTCGACACGCTCCTCGAGATGCTGCGCGGCTCGATCCCGTTGTCGAGCTACCGCAACCAGTCGCACATGTACTGGGACATCACATTGCCGGGCTTCGTCGGCTACGTCGCCGCGATGCTCTACAACCAGAACAACGTCGCGGCCGAAGCTTCCCCGATAACCACCTGGCTGGAGCTCGAGGTCGGCAGGGACCTGTGCCGGATGCTCGGCTATACGGTTCCGGATCGGGACGACAAGACGGCCGAGATCGTCCCTTGGGGCCACATCACGTGCGACGGCTCGGTCGCCAACTCCGAAGCCATGTGGGCCGCGCGCAACCTCAAGTACTTCCCGATCGCGGTCGCGCACGCCCTCGAACACAGCGCGCTCAAACCGGCGCGCAACATGCGTGTGACGCTGCCGGGCGGCGAGCGCGAGGCATTGCGGAAACTGAGCACTTGGCAGCTGCTGAACCTCGGAGTCGACGAGATCCTCAGGCTCTCGCCTCGGATCGTCGAATACGGGGTCACGAGCAGCGAGCTCGACAAGGTGCTCGAAGACTACACGCTCCAAAACCTAGGCTTGGCGGAGTTCAGCACGCGATTCCTGGGAGACCACGAATACGCGGCTCGCCCCGTGGTCCTGGCACCGGCCACCGCCCACTACTCGTGGCCCAAGTCCGCGACTCTGCTCGGGCTCGGCAAGCACAGCCTGATCCCGGTCGAGACCGACCTCGACTGCAAGATGGACATGGGGCACCTGCGCACGCTGTTGGACGAGTGCGTCGCGAGGCAACAACCCGTACTCCAGGTCGTTGCAGTCATCGGAACCACCGAAGAGAGCGCCGTCGATCCACTCGACGAAATCTGTGAGATTCGAAACGAGTATCGCCGAGACTCTCTCGAGTTCTCGCTGCACCTCGATGCGGCGTGGGGCGGGTACTTCGCGTCGATGCTGCACAAAGACCCAGACGCCGCCGAGGACGAACGAACCCCGACTGCGCACTTGTGCCCGAAGGTCCTATCCGCGTACGAGCACTTCCCGCACGCGGACACCATCACCGTCGATCCTCACAAGTCCGGGTTCATTCCGTACCCGGCAGGCGCGTTGTGCTATCGCAACGGCTCGATGCGAGACATGATCCGGTTCACGGCTCCGGTCGTCTATCACGGAGGTGTCGATCCGACGGTCGGGGTGTACGGTATCGAAGGTTCCAAGCCCGGTGCCGCCGCCACCGCGGTGTACCTGAGCCACCGTGTCCTTCGAACGAACGCGAGCGGCTACGGCAAGCTACTCGGCAAGTGCATCTGGAACAGCAAGCGACTCTACGCTGCGCTCATCACGATGGCGAAGCCGAACGATCGGTTCATCGTCGAACCGGTTCAACGCCTGCCTGCCTACCGCGAGGGCGCCGCGAAGAAGTGGCCGAAGAACAAGATCGAAGCCGAAGCCGAGAGACAGCGGGCCCGCCTCGACGCGTGTGTCGTCCGCAAGAAGAACTCGGACATCGAACAAGACGCCGAAACGATGGAGCTGTTCAAGAAGATCGGCTCCGACCAGAACATCATCGCCTACTCGTTCAACTTCAAGCACGCGGATGGGACGCTCAACACCGATCTCGACCTCGCCAACCAGCTCAACGACAAGATCTACAGACGGCTCAGTATGAAGATCCAGGAGTTCGAACCCGGCAAGGTACCGGACGAGCCGATGTTCGTGACCGCGTCCGAGTTCACGACCGCGATCAACGGCGACAAGTTCGTCGACAACTACATGGCCCGCCTGGGACTCACGAAGCGCCGCAGAAAAGCGCCCGCGAGCGTGAAGTTCCTGATTTCGACAACACAGAATCCATGGTTGACCGACGTCGAGGTCAGCGACAAATACCCCGACGGCAACTTCATCCCGACGCTGATCCAGGTGCTTCGGAACACCGTGAATGCGTCCATCCGGGAGCTCGAGCGCGAAATCCCGTCACGGAAGCCGCGGCCCAAGCGACGCGGCGGGGCAGCCGCGTCCGGCGGCTAGGAACACCCGAATCAGGAGCCGAATCATGGCAGACGAGCGAGTCGAGCAAGACCCGGCGAATCGAGAGTTGTGGTACACGATCTTCGCCCAAGGACACCCGCTGCTGCTGAAGTACCAACGCGTGTTCAAGCGCCTTCCATCGGCCCCGCGCTGCAAGCTCTGCCACGCGCCGTTCGGGGGCATCGGCGGTCTGTGGATGCGGTTCCGCAAGCGCGGCAAGTCGGGGCGCAACCCGCGCTACTGCAACAAGTGTGACGAGTTCATCGCCGCATTCCCCGGCGGAGCCGAGGTCGAGCTGTCGATGGTCTTCGTCGATGTGCGCGGCTCGACGTCGCTCGCGGAGCAGATGTCCCCGACTGAATACAGTCGGCGGCTCAACGAGTTCTACTCCGACGTCGCTGACATCTTCATCGCGACCGACGGGTTCATGATGGACGTCGCGGGCGACGAGGTGTTCGCCGTCTACCCACCGGGGTTCTCGGGAGCCAATCACGCCAAGCTGGCCGTGGCAGCAGCCCGCAACCTCTTGCGTGTGGCCGCCGATCGAGAGAAGACCGGACGCGGCCTGCCGTTCGGCGTCGGTGTTCACACCGGCGTCGTCTACATCGGCACGATCAGCGGCGCCGCCAAGAACGTCGCCGGCGTGCGTGCCATCGGAGACTGCGTCAACACGGCCGCGCGGCTGTGCTCGGAGGCTCAGCTCGGAGAAGCGCTGTTGAGCGAAAGCACGTGCAAGGCCTCGTCTCTCGACCTCGATCTGCAATGTCGAGATCTCCAGCTGAAGGGCAAGTCCGAGACAATCGGCGTTCGTGTTCTCTCGGCGTAGGGCAAGGCGTGTAGGCAAGCTGCGTCCGCCATCCACCGTTGGTCGTGATCGATCCCAACCGAAAGGGGCCGGCAAGCATAGCTTGCCGGCCCCTTTCGCATGCATGTGCTTCGAGTCGCGATCCGCCTAGTCCTTCTTGAACGCTTCGGCGCGCGCGTCGAGGTCGGCGAGTTCCTTCTCGGACCGCTTGACGACCTGGTTGATGCGCTCGACCATCATGTGGGCGCGATCGTTGTCCTGGTTCGCGTAACGAGCAACCATCTTCTTGTACGACTCGATCCGCTCCGCGATGTTCTTGCGAACGCGCGGGTACGAGAACAGAAACGCTTCCTTGTCCTGCTTCTTCTTTGCCGCCTCGACCAGCATCCCGTCGAAGTAGGCCTGGAGCCCGTGGCCCTTCGGCAGGCGCTTGCCGGCCTTGAACGCGTCGTAGACGAAGCCCGGGATATCGAGCTTGGGTGCCGCGCCGCGGGGGGCGGCCGCGTTGCGCGGGCCGCGACGGGCTTGCGCGCGCTGCTTGGCGAGCATCTGCTCGAGCTCCATCGCGAAGATCATGTTGCCCGCGCGCTTGCTTTGCTTGTCGCTCAGATCGAGGGTCGGCATCTCCTTCTTCGCCGACGCGACGTCGATCTGCCCCATGTCCAGGCGCGTCATGAACCACGCGTTCTTGTTGTAGCCTTCGCCGGCGTCGACCTTGGCCTTCAACTCGATGTAGCGGTTCGATGCCTTGACGAGGCTCGACATCGAGTCGAGGTTGCGCTGGACCTTCTTCGTGAGCGCCTTGCCTGACGCGTCGAGGATCGCGAGCGACGGGAAGCCGCGGAACCCGTATTCACGCAGCAGAGAGTCGTTCTTTCGCCCGTCGATCTTGGTCATGACCGCCGCGAACAGGACGGCGTTGTCCTTGCCCCACTTCTGGAAGTCCGTCTTCGAGAACACACGGTCCTCGAGTTGCCTGCAATAGGGTCACGGTGTGTAGGTGCGGGTGAAGTAGGCGAGGATCGGGCGGCCGGTCTCCTTCGCCTTGGCCTTGGCCGCATCGAAGTCGGTGGTCCAGCCACCGCCGGTGTACCACGGCTGGGTCTTCATCTCGGCGAAGTTCGCAGCCATCTTGTCTTGGTCATAGGTCCGCTGGGCGTGGACTGCGGCCGGAAAGGCCAGCAGCGCTGCGGACAGGAGCACGTTCTTGTTCACCTTAGGTTTCTCCAGTGGATTCGGGGGGGATCGTAAACGATCCGCTACCTACGGACGAGCCTGTCTCTGCGCGGGAGGAAAACCGTGACATCGGCCAACCCTTGCGCTGGGCCGGCCCGAACGGTACCTCTCACCTCCGCGATGCCTCGAATCCTCGCCATACTCTCGCTCCTCGGTGCCTGCCAGGTGACCTCTCTCTCGGAAGCCAGTTGGACCGAGCTTCGGACCGGCACGGACGCGAGCCTGCGTGGGCTCCACGCGGTCGACGCCCAGACCGTCTGGGCCAGCGGGAGCAAAGGCACCGTGGTCCGCTCGATCGATGGCGGGCAGACGTTCGAGGTCCACCGCATCCCGGGTGAGGAGAGCAACGAGCTGCGCGACGTCCATGCGTTCGATGCCGACCATGCGTTCGTCCTTGCCTGCCAACCCGCGCGCATCTACCGCACGGCCGACGGCGGCGCGTCGTTCGAAGTCGTGCTCGACGCAGGCGATGCGCAAGCGTTCTTCGATGGGCTTTCGTTCTTCGACCGCACGCGCGGCGTCGCGTTCGGCGATCCGATCGACGGTGTGTTCCTCGTCTACACGACGAGCGACGGTGGTGCGACGTGGCGACGCGTCCCGGCGGCCAACCTGCCACCGGCGCTCGATGGCGAAGGTGGATTCGCCGCGAGCGGCACGTGTCTCACCGTCGCACCTGGTGGGCTCGCGTGGATCGCAACCGGAATCGCCGGCGCTCGCGTGCTGCGTTCGGAAGACGCGGGCCACACGTGGACGGTCGCGACCACTCCTATGTCGCACGGGGAGGCGTCCGGCATCTTCTCGCTCGCGTTTCGCACGCGCTCGATCGGCGTCGCAGTGGGCGGCGACTACCGGGCATCGAAACCGAGTGTGCAGCATGCAGCGACAACGAGCGATGGCGGGAAGACCTGGCAGCTGCCCGCAACACCTCCGCGTGCGTATCGCTCATGTGCGGCGTACCTTCCTGGTGGCGGTTCCGCGATTGCGGTGGGGCCTGCAGGCACGGACTACTCCGACGACGACGGGCGGACGTGGTACGCGTTGTCCAGTGTTGGCTTCCACGTCGTGTCGTGTGCGCCCGACGGCTCGTGCTTCGCCGCAGGGTCCGAGGGGCGGATCGCGCGCCTGGTCCGCCGCTAGCCAACATCGACTCGGTCAGGAGAGTCCCCCCCTGACGGCTCCGGCCGCCGGGGCTACCATCTTGGCGCTCATGGCTGTGTCGACGACGGGATCGTCGGTTTTGCCAGTTCCCGTGTTCGGATCCCTTCGCCATGGTGTTTGGTCCGTTGAGCGCATTCGAAAAGGAGCACGCGTGATGGACTCGATTCGAGCACGGACATCTTCCGACCGCGGAACCGACGTCTGGACAGTCTGCCTGCTGATTGCCGGGTTTCTCGCGCTATTGCCGACTGCGTCTGCGGCACAGAGCTGCATGCAGGCTCCAGACGGAGTCGTCGCCTGGTGGAGCTTCGACGAGACGAGCGGCAACACGGCAGCGGAGCGGATCGCGCGTCGCGACGGCTCCCTCGCCAACGGACCGACGCACGCCGCCGGCAAAGTGCTCGGAAGCCTGAGCTTCGATGGAAGCAACGACTATGTCGCGGTCGCGGACGACGACCTGTGGGCGTTCGGAAAGCGAGACTTCACGATCGAGCTCTGGGCCAAGTTCACGTGGGGAGGCGGTGGATCCGTTGGCCACCCGGGCGACGTGTTCATCGGCAACGACGAGGGGCCCGGCAGCCGTGCCAAGTGGTTCTTCGCCCTTGGCGGTGGCGTCCTGAACTTCCACATCAATGGTCCTGGTATCGGCGCGAGGTTCTTCCCTCGCGTGCCGTTCCGTCCGTCCCCCGGGCAGTGGTATCACCTTGCGGTTCGACGCACCGCGGACACGTATGCCATCTTCGTCGATGGTGTGCTCAAGGGTTCGGCTGTGGACAAGAGCACGATCCCGAACCCGAGAGCTGCGCTGACGATCGGACAGGCCGAAGGCCTCGGATTCATGCACGGACAGCTCGACGAGGTAACGATCTACGACCGAGCGTTGAGCGACGCCGAGCTGCTCGCGATTTCGAACGCTGGTAGCGCAGGCAAGTGCAAGACGATGCGTGTGTTTCCGGACCGCGGTGGCGACTCGGGTTACGCGACGGTGAACGTCCTTGGCGAAGGCATCATGAACGGCGCCAAGGTCAAGCTTGCGAAGCTCGGCGCCACCGATGTCGTTGGCCAGTCCGTGACCGTGCGCGACGGTCGTGAGCTAACGGCGACGTTCGACTTGCGTCAGAAGCCACGTGGCAAGTGGGACGTGGTCGTCGAGAACCCGAACCAGGAGACTCTCGTCGCCCGCCAAGCGTTCACGATCGAAGCGGGGAACCGTGCAGAAGTCTGGGTCGACGTCGTCGGCTTCCCGGTCGCACGGCCGAACCGCCCCCAGCGCTTCTGGGTCCGCTACGGGAATCGCGGCAACATCGATCGTCACGACCTCGTCCTCCGCGTGCAGGTGCCTAAGGGAACACGGATCGAGTCCGTCGACCTGCCTCACATCGACGACCCCAAGGTCGATTGGAAATCGGTTTCGCTCGTCACGGAGATCGATTCGAAGCCGACGGTCGCGACGTGGCTGCTTCGTCTCGGCGCGGGGAGCAGCGACGGATTCGGCATCTCGGTCAACTTCGTCAATGCGACGATCAGCAACAAGATCCCGATCACGGCCGAGCTGACTCAGGTGCAGTCGACGTTTGCGCAGTCGGGCAACCCGGTCAACATTCCCGACTCGCCGACCTTCACGGCGCTCGTCGATGCGTCCTACGACGCACTCAAGTCGCGCACGAACCCGCCGACGAAGGCACAGGTGCGGTCGACCTTCGAGCAGGGAGTGAAGCTGTGGTGGGACAACTTCGCGCCTCGCTACGCGGTCGTCGGGGCAGGCTTCGGCTGGGCCATCGGGTGGGCGTTCGGACAACCGTTGCTCGGTGCCGTCGCGGGCGCGGAGCTCGGCAGTCTCGTCGACAACGCGCAGCTCGCCTGGAACTTCCTGATGGACCGCTACTTCGATGCACTCGAGGTCCTCGAGCGTTCGACTGCTGGGCTGCGCGTCGAGATGATCGGCTCTTGGGATCCGAACGACAAGGCCGGTCCGCAAGGCGCCGGCACCCAGCGGTACACGTCGCTCGCGCTGCCGTTCACCTATGCGATTCGCTTCGAGAACAACGCGGCAGCCACGGCGCCAGCACAGGAAGTCCTGATTCAGGACCAGCTCGACGCAGCCAAGCTCGATCTCGCGACGCTACGGCTCGGCCCTGTCTCGTTTGGCAGAACGGTCGTCACGCCCGGTCCCGGTCGCTCGCAGTTCTCGACCGACGTCGATCTGCGACCCGCGCAGAACCTCGTCGTCCGAATCGTCGCGAGCCTGGACGCAACGACGAATCTGCTCTCGTGGCGGTTCACCTCGCTCGACCCCGCGACGCAAAAGCCGCCGGCAGACCCTCGTGTCGGCTTCCTTCCGCCGAACAAAAACCCGCCTGAGGGAGACGGACGCGTTCTGTTCAGCGTGATGCCGAAGCAGAGTCTCGCAACCGACACCGTGCTGAAGAACAAGGCCACGATCGTGTTCGACAGCAACAAGCCGATCGTGACCCCCGTGTGGTCCAACGCGATCGACGCAGTCCGGCCACGCAGCCGCGTTGCAACCCTCGCTGCCGTGCAGCGCGAGAACGAGTTCCGGGTCGCCTGGTCGGGAAGCGACGTCGGCGCTGGTGTCGCTAGCTACAATGTGTTCTTCTCGCCGGACAACGGCCCGTTCGAGCCATGGCTGCTCGATACGGCGTTGACGTCCGAGACCTTCCGTGGCGAGTCTGGCAAGACGTACGCGTTCTACTGCACAGCGAGAGATCGTGCCGGCAACGTCGAGCAGAAGACCGCAGTAGCCGAAGCCGTGACGCGGGTCTCTTCGGGAACGGTCAGTGCCTACGGAACCGGGTGCCCCGCAGCGAAGCCGCTGACTCTGTCCAACTTCCAAGGCAGCCTGCCGACCATCGGACAACCGTTCGACAGCCAGGTGACGAACACGCCGATTCCCGAGCCCGTCGGGGTTGTGTCGATGGGGCTGTCGAACCGGAAGTTCGGCGCGTTGGGTTTGCCGCTGGACCTGACTCCACTCGGAATGTCGGGGTGCTGGCTCTACCAGAGCATGGACAACCCTCGGCTCCTGACGATCAGCGGGCACGGTGGCAAATTCGGGTTCCAGATCCCCGCGAATCCGAGCTTCGTCGGCGGAAAGCTCTACCTGCAAGCCGTCGTGGTAGCACCACGAACGAACCAGTTCGGGCTCGTCAGCTCGAATGGTCTGGCGTTGACGATAGGCAAGTAGGGCGGCGGATTGCGAATCTCGATGCCCTCGGGACGCGCGTCCGGCCGTACTGCATCCACGCGGCCACTCCGCGCACAGGCTCGCTGACAATCCGGCCCCCCGGTCGGCATACTGTGCCCGAGGGAGGACCGCGCACGCGCAAAAGTGCTCAGCTGGAAGCGCATTCAGTACCTCGAGTGACATCGGTGCACCGGCACGCACTAGGATTCAGGTGGCGAGCCGCGGGCGTTCTTCCCGAACTCGAGCCAGACCTCCGGCTAAGATGTCGCGCCAGCGTGGAGGTCCTGAGTGCGTCCGCTCCCCTACACCATCGCCACCCTGTTCTTGGTTGGCCTGCTACCCGTGCAGCAGCGAGATTCTGTCCGCAAGCAGCTCGCGGCGCTGATTGAACGCGCCAGCGGCGAGGTCCGTGCGCGCAAGCTCGGTGCTGCCCAACGGACCGTCGACCGCGCGTGGAAGGTCGCGCAAGGAATGCGCGACCTCGGGAAACCGAACGAGGGACCGGATTTGCTCCGTCGGCTCGGGACGCTCGCGTCGCGCGCCGGGCGGCTGCGGATCACACACGATGCATTCGCGCGGATCGATGCGCACTTCGCGGCTACGCTACCGCCCGACCATCGTTACCGGATCGCGTCGAGAACCAACCTCGCAATTGCCAAGAAGCGCCTCAACGACCTGGACGGAGCCCTGGCGCTCGAGCAGGAGAACCTGCGTGTCCTCGCCGACCGCGGTGCCGCAGACCCCTTGCTCTTGTCGGCTCGTGAGAACCACGCGGGCACGTTGGCGCGGATGGGACAGCACGCCCGCGCCGTGCGCATCCTGCGCCCGGTATTGCGGACGCGGCTCGAGACGCTGTCCGATGATCACGCGACTGTTCAGAGGCTCAGGAACAACCTCGCTGAGTCCCTGCTCCAGCTCGGGTTCCTTGAACAGGCGCGTGCGTTGCAGGAGCAGGTACACGAGGTTCGGGCTGCCCAGCTCACACCTGACGCCCCCAAGCTCATCAGTATCCGCCAGAACCTGGCAAAGACGCTCTCCGCGCTCGGCCATCACCGGGCCGCGCTGAAGCTGCAAGGGCGGGTATGGGACGCGTGCCGCGACTACCCGATCGAGCATTTCCTCAAGCTGCGTGTGATGGTGCAGCTCGGAATCCTGCGGCGCAACGTCGGCGATCTCCGCGAGGCCCTGGTGCTGCACGAGCGAGCTCTTTCGGTTCTCTCGCGGACACTGCCTCCGCACCAATCGACCGTGCTCAGAGCGCGCACGGCGCTTGCCGTCACGAAGGCGCAGCTCGGGGATAACGCCGGCGCAGAGGCGTTGTTTCGCGAGGTCCACAGAATCCGCAGTGAGCGATTCCCGCACGGCAACTTGGGACGACTGGTGGCGCAGGAGAATCTCGCGATCGTGACGGCACGGCTCGGCGGACACGCGAAGGCGGTCGAGCTGTTCGAGGCCGTACTGAAGGGGATGGACGACGCCGGAGGTGGCCGGCCTCTGATGCGACTACGGGTCCGATTCAACCTTGCCAACGCGCGGCTCGACATTGGCAAGGTCGAGGAGGCACTCGAACACGCGGAGCAGGCTCTCGTCGAAGCCGTGAAGCGTGTGCCCGACGACCACCCGTTGCTGTACACGGCCCGCCTCACTACCGCCCGAGCGAGGCGCATGGCCGGCGACGTTCGCGGGGCGATGGAACTGGATGAAGCCGCGTACCGCGTCGTGCGGCGCACGCTCGACCCGGAACATCCGACCCGACAGTTGGCGACGCGCAACCTGCTTTGGAACATGGCGGAGCTCGGAGACGCCGCCCGTGCGGAGAAGCTCGTGCGAGAGTGGGCGCACTCGGTTCGCGCGCGGCTGAGTCGTTGGTATCTGTCCCCGAGACAACTTGGTGCGGTTGCCGACGACTGCCGTCCCGTGGTCGACGGGCTTGCCACGTTGCTCCTCGGCTGTGGAACGACTCCGGCGATTCCCGAGCTTGCCGAGGAGCTCCTGCTGACGGCCGAGATCGTGCGCGGCATCGAGACGCGCGCCGCGCGCCTCTTGCGCCGAGGCGTTGCCGACGCTGACAAGGCCGCGGCCGAACAACTTCGAAAACGCATCGCAGTCGTGTCGAGTCGGATCGCACGAGTCGTCGACTCGGTTGCCAGCGACGAGGCCAAGCGGCGCGAGCGGGCAGAGAAGCTGGCTAAGGCGGTCGCCGAGCGCGACAGGCTGCGCGCGCGGCTGCTGGCCATCACGACGCGCGTTTCCAAAATCGCCGTTGCCGCTTCGTCGGTGTCCGCGATCGCCGACAGGCTGCCGGGCGGGGCCGCGGCTGTCAGCGTGGTTGGCTTCGTGCACCACAGCTATCATGCCGACCGGCCGGGGCAACCGAAGGACGAGCTTCGGCTCGTCGCCTTGTGCATCGACGGCAAGGCGAATCTGCGCGTGGTTCCGCTCGGACGCATGCAACGGGTCGAGGACCTCGTCCAGAAGATTCGATCCGAGGTCGGAGCCGGCGACCTCAGAGGGCGGTCTCCTGGAGCTGCCAACGACTCGACTCGCGTCGCATTGCGAAAACAGGTCCTCGATCCGATCCTCGCCGCGCTACCAGGCATCAAGACGCTCTTCGTGTCACTCGATGACTCGCTGCAGCTGGCTCCACTGGATGCGCTGCCAGCCGCATCCGGACAGCCCATCGGGAGTCGGGTCCAGCTGCGACACGTCGTGTCGTTGCTCGACCTCCTGGACGAACCTCGCGCGAAGCGACCGGGGAATGGCATCGTCGTCTTCGGCGGGATCCAGTACGACAAGCCCGCGGCGGGTCAGAAAGCTCCCGCCGAAGAAACCAGGACAGGGCGTCCCCATGACTTCCTGCCGCTCGCCGACACCGAAAGCGAGGCGAAAGCGATCGCTGCGTTGTTCCGCCAGGAGCACGAGGGCAAGGTCCATCTGCTAACGGGCCGGGAGGCATCGAAACGGAACCTGCTCGCGATGATTGGCGACGCGCGCTTCGTTCATCTCGCGACTCACGGCTACTTCGCAGCTCGACCGAATCCTGCGTCGGACAGCTCGGACCTTCGCGCGTTCGAGAAGCCGCCTGGCGCGATCGGACTGTCTCCGTTCACGCTGTGCGGCATGGCGCTCGCGGGAGCCAACCTGCCGGCGAACGAGTCAGGATTGACGGAGGGCGTGATCACAGCTGACGAGTTCTTGCAGCTCGACCTGAGTCCCTGCGAGCTCGTGACCCTGTCCGCCTGCGATACTTCTCTCGGAGTCAGGCAGTCCGGACGAGGTTACGCTTCACTGCGTGCGGCGCTCCAGGGTGCGGGCACGCGCTACGTGTTGGTCTCGCTGTGGAAGATCGGTGATGTCGCGACGCGCGACCTCATGGTCGATCTCTACCGGCGCATGTGGGTGCAGAACAAGGACCCGCACACGGCGCTCTGGGAGGCTCGTGAAGCAGCGAGGAAACGCGGGGCTCCGTTCCGCGACTGGGCGGGCTGGGTCTTGTCCGGCCGATGAGGCGGCGGCCGAGCTTCTCGATCAGCCCATGAGCCCCTCGGTCGAATCGACCGCCGCCCTTGCACGTCGAGCTGGATACGCACACGCGGCAGGCCGAGCTCGCGCTTCACGATCGCGATGCGGTGCTGCGAGCCAAGGCGTTCGTCCCCAGCGATGCATGGTGTCGCGCTACCGACGACTCACGATTCCCGATCGGGAGAATCCACCAATCGGGATGAGCCCAGGACTTGGTTTGGCGTTCTAGTGGTGTGACGCAGACAGATTCGTCATTATCCGTGGTGCTGCGGCGTTGCTGG
>Ga0055451_10000065_pt1 | contig 33757 bp, 26 predicted proteins | sample China_Galinas_PW_3_FD_57745 | JGI IMG/M metagenome (GOLD analysis project Ga0055451, IMG submission 57745) | Wetland microbial communities from San Francisco Bay, California, USA, that impact long-term carbon sequestration - China_Galinas_PWB_D2 | ecosystem: Environmental > Aquatic > Marine >... | reverse complement strand
GGGCAAGGGCAAGGGCAAGGGCAAGGGCAAGGGCAAGGGCAAGGGCAAGGGCAGCCTAGTCTCCCTCCGAGAAACCGCCTCCGGCGGTTTCTCGGAGGGAGACTAGGCTGAGCAGTCCGACCCCTCCCACATCCGGCTGAGCGCCTCCGAGGCAGCGACCGGGCCCTGTTGCACGGCCGCGACTCCCGCGAGCGCCACCACGACCGGGGCAACCATCCGTCGCACGGACAGATCTTCCATGTGGCTCAGCGCGTGACGCGCGCCGATGCGGGTCGTGTTCGAGGTCGGGTGTCGGATCAATTCATGCAGGATCGCCTCGGCACCGTGCTTCCCGAGCTTCGTCAGCCCCTCGGCCGCCGCCCAGCTGATCCCGTACGTATCACCCAGCTGGTGAGCGAGCACCGCGGCGGTGGCCGGATCCTCCATCTCGGCCAGCGTCTTGGTCACCTCCGAGCGCAACCGCCGGTCATGACTCTTGGTCGCATTCCGTAGCTCGCCGATGATCGAGTTGCCCATCCGCACGAGCTCCGCTCGCGCGCGGGCACGGGTCTCGACGTCAGTCTCGAGGAGCTTCTCGAGCAGCTTGGCGATCCGCTCGGGTGTCGTCACGGACGCCCCCTGCTCCGGCTCGTCGATCCATCGGATCGCCTCGTCGAGCTCGTCTTCCGGATAGAAGCGAATGTGAACCGTCGTGAGCGGATGGTGATACTCCGGCAGTCGCGGCCCGCGGGGCTCGTCGGCGACGATGGCCAGACGATCGATGCCCTCGAGCTTTCCGGGATCGAACCCGATCACATGCGACAACGCGCCTGTTTCCCAGCCGTGGAAGTCGTGCAGCTGCAGCAGTACGCGGATGTTGCCGTGGAGCTCGATGAGTCGCTCCACGGCGTCCGCAAGCTCGGCTTTGGCGTCGTCCGTGAGCTGGCGCCAGAACGAGGCATGCAGCACGTTGCCCGTTACGTCGATTCGAACCTTCGACAGCATGTTCTTGCTCCTTGTCTTTGCCATTCTACCAGTGCAAGCAGCGTGCCCGGCATGTGTCCTGCGATGCACAATGCGGGTGTGGCAGTATGCCCCGAGCGTGGTGATTCGCCCCGCCGTTTCCACGGTCCCCGTCTCTGGGTGGGCGCATCCGGCGCGCCCGGGCCCGGCACGCGACTTGCGGGACCATCACCGAGCAGACTGTCGAAGGGTCTTCCGGTGGCAGAAACCGGGGTCTTTCGGCCGTGCTTCGCGTTCGAGGGCCTCGCCGGATAAGCCGGTTCGGCTGCGTTTTCCGAGCACGAACCAGAACCGAGACGCGCAGCTCAGACTTCCGGAGCACTCGATCGACAGCCTGCTCGTGGTGTGGCCCAAGGAACCAGTGCAGGAGTGAAACGAGTGCGGTGGCTCGTGTGCCGTGCCGCGAAGCCCCCACAGCGGAACGATCCAGGAGTTGGATGATGGACAAACGCGAGACAACGGCGAACGAGCTCCGCGAGAGCCTGGCCTCGGCCGTTGAGACGCTCGATGGAATGGGGCGAAACAACCTGCGGGTCGGGCGCGGCCTGCGCCTCGGAGACGCGGGCTCATCGGCCGGCGTGTTGCGAGCATTTCTGAACGTACAGCACGGACACGACGGTCGGGACGCGACACTGCTCTTCGAATGGCCCCGAGCGGCGGAGACGCACAAGGCCGTAGCGAGCCTGAAACGCTGGAACGAGCACGTTTCCGAGCACCTCAACGGCGATGCATCGTTCGAGGCGCACTGCGACGACGTCGAGCTCGAAGATGGCAGCGATGGCAGGCGACTCGAGGTGAACTTCTCACCGGAGGACCGCGCGGCGGAACTGGAGAAGGTGTTGGCACTCGCCGGGCGCCTGGGGCTCGTGAAGAAGCTCCGCGACGTCGTCGCGCGCGAGTCCGACGCCTCCGGGACGGATGCGGCCGCGCCCGCGTCGGCGCCCCCCCGACCGAGCAACCCCGACCAGGCGAAGATCGACGCGATCCAGGCCCACGACGCGTTCGATCCGGCCTTGCATCCGAGCGTCCCCCTGAACGGCGAAGTGACGAACTCGCAGGGGGTTACGTTCCGGCTCGTCCTCCGTCGGATGGGCGCCACGAAGGGGCCGGTGTGGATCAAGATCCCCGGCCCGGGAAACCCGACGGTTCACGTGCGCCGGCACATTCGAAGGACGACCGACCTCGACGACTGATCGGAAAGGTGGCGTCTGTCCGTTGAACCGTCTCCGGCGGTTCAGCGGACAGACGCTTTTGCGGCCGGGGGCTTTTGTCTAGTCTCCACGTGCCGACCGCGGAACCGGTGGAGCGAGGGTCGTCGCGATCCCGTAGGCAAAGAACAGCCTCAGCGACGACGCCGGTTCGTGCGACTCCGAGCGCGTTGCCCGGAGTTGGATCTCATCCAACTGGCGCGTGGTCCGGACCCACGCAAACGTACGCGCGGCCTCGGATGCGCCGACCACGGCCGCCAACAAGAGAACGCTCCACGACGCGATCGTCCAACCGAGCTCCTCCGACGGGAGCACGAGATTCAGCGCGATCAACACCGCGATGACCAGCACGGTGAGATTCCGCGCCGAGCGGACCGCGGCAGATTGGTAGCGCTCGGTCAGCTGCGGAATACTCTCGCTCACCCGGGTTCGCAGCGCCGGCAGAACCTGCCACGAGCCCGAATCCCCGGCGCCTGAGGAGGCGTCCGCGCACCCTTGGGCGAGCATCCGGCCGATCCGCGTGCACTCTTCGACGACATGGGCCTTTCGTGACTTCGCGCCGAGATACAGCGCGATGCCCTCCATCATCCAGCTACCGGTCATCGCGGCGTAGCACCAATGCTCCGGCAGTAGAAGGGCAACAATCCCGAGTTGCAGCGCGAACAGCTGCACGACGGTCCGCCTGCCGCTCCATGCTGCGGCATCGGGATCGTGCGCTAACGGCCGGGACTCGAGCCCCAGGTACAGATCGTCGACTCTGCGGTCCACGTTGAAACCGACAGCGCAATTCGCGTTCCGATCCGACCTGGCGTGGGCCGGGAACCCCGGCTCCACCCCGGCTCCGGCTCCGGCTCCGGCTCCGGCTCCGCCCCCCGCCACGCACGGAACGGCCCCACCGCACGATCCCGGTGATTCACTCGAGATCTCGGCGGACTAGTGCTCGCGGACCTCCTCGATGACGTACGTCCCACTACGCTCGTCCTGGCCGAGGGTGATCAAACCGTGCTTCTGCGCATCTTCCAGCAGCCTGCTGAAGCTCGAATACCCGTGGTACTCCTCGCTGAATTGCGGCTGCTTGCGCTTCATCGTCTCCTTGAGCAGCGAGCCGTGGAGGACCCTGTTGTCGCGCCGCAGCGCGATCGCGGCATCGAGGAGCTGTGCGAAGGCCTCACGCTTCTTCTGCGGCAGGTCGGAGAGCTTCCCGCGCTTGCGCGGCTTGGCCCGAATCAGATCGTCGTAGTAGATGAACTCGTCGCAATTGTCGATCAGCAGGTGGCTCGTGCTCTTCTTGACCCCGAGGCCGATCACGTACTTGCCGTTCTCTCTGAGCTTGGAGACCAGCGGCGAGAAGTCCGAGTCACCGGAAACCAGCGCAAACGCGTCGATGTGCGGCTTCGTGTAGCACATCTCGAGCGCGTCGACGACCATCTTGATGTCCGCGCTGTTCTTGCCGGCGAGCTTGCTGCCCGGCATGTCGACGAGCTCGACCGCCGCCTCGTGGAACGGCCGCTTGAAACTCGAGAGCTTCTGCCAGTCGGCGTATGCCTTCTTGACGATGACGTTGCCCTTCTCGAGCAGGCGGCCGAGCACCAGCTCGACCTTGAAGCGTCCGAGCTTCACCTCGCGCACGCCGATCGCGAGGTTTTCGATGTCGAAGAACGCGGCGATCGAAGGTGCGTCGGTTTCCCGCATCCGGGGGATACTACTGCCTCGGGCGACTGCGAAGAAACGTGCCTGCACACATTTTGTCGTCGTCCGAACCGGGCGGCCGCTGCCGGAACTCGCGCCAGCGCACGACCGATCATTCTGCATGCCCGGGCCGCGCGTGCTTCGGCTCGTAGACGCCGACCTCGCCGCCACCGGGCAGCGTGATCCGCGTGATCCGACCCCAGCCGAGCTCCTCCACCGCGGTGCAGGCGACGCCCTTCTCGGTAGCTCGCGCGACGAACGTGTCGACGTTCTCGCACAGAAGGAACAGCTCGTGAGAACCACTCTTCTCGGCGGGATGTACCGCGACTTCCGCCGGCGGCAGCGCGAAGATCACCCAGCCGCCACCGACATCGACGTGCGGAAGCTCGAGGACATCGCGGAGAAACGCGCGATCCGCATCGGCATCCGCAGAATACACGATGACGTGGGCACCGTTGATCATGGTTTGCTCCTGAGGACGAGGGTGAGGCGGAGACGCCCGTGCCTGCAAATCGAACAGCTCTCATCGTAGCGGACGGCTAGCGGTTTCGGACGACAATCGACCTGCACTGCCGCCTCCGGTCGCAGCAGCGAATCGCCAACTCGGCGACAAGGGAACTTGTCACCGCTGCGGAGAATCGCTTTCTTCGTCGCCATCATCGACACGAGCGTCTACGATCCCGAGATCATCTCTCCTTGACCCCCGTCGACTGGATGACCGGAACCTCGCAGAACGACCGGCCGCGCTGTCTCTTTGTCTATCCGGAGTTTCGTTCACAGTCGTTCTGGAACTACCGGGCCACGTGCGAGCTCGTCGGTGCGAGGTACCCGGCGACGCCGCTCGGCCTGATTACGGTCGCCGCGCTGCTGCCGGGCGACTGGCCGGTGCGACTCGTCGACTGCAACGTAGAGCAGCTCGGGGACGACGACATCGAATGGGCCGACATCGTGTTCACCGGCGGGATGATCGCCCAGCAGAGAGCGACGCTGGAGTTGATCGAGCAGGTCGTTGCTCGCGGCACGACCGTCGTCGTCGGGGGTCCCGACGCGACCTCGAGCCCCCACCTCTACGCCCGAGCCGATCACCTCGTGCTCGGCGAAGCCGAGATCTCTCTGCCCGTTTGGCTCGCCGACCGGAACAACGGGACGGCCGGGCACCGGTACGAGAGCGGAGAGGGTCGGGCCGACGTCTCGAAGTCACCGCTGCCCCGCTACGACCTGCTCGACTTCGATCGCTACCTCCACGTCGGCGTGCAGTTCGCCCGCGGCTGTCCGTTCATGTGCGAGTTCTGCGACATCATCGAGTTGTTCGGCAGGGTGCCGCGGCTCAAGTCGTCGGCACAGATGCTCGGAGAGCTGCAGCGCCTCTACGACCTCGGCTACCGCGGGCACGTCGACTTCGTCGACGACAACTTCATCGGCAACAAGCGCGAGGTGAAGAAGTTCCTCGTGGACCTGCGGGCCTGGCTCGAGGCACACGACTGGCCGTTCGAGTTCTCGACCGAAGCGTCGGTCAACCTGGCCGATGACGACGAGCTCCTGGCCGGGATGCAGTCGGTCGGGTTCTCGGCGATCTTCGTCGGCATCGAGAGCCCGGACGAAGAAGCGCTCAAGGCGATGCAAAAAGCCCAGAACACGCATCGCTCGCTGTCGGAGAGCCTGCGCAAGATCTACTCCTACGGCATCTTCGTCAACGCCGGCTACATCGTCGGATTCGACACCGAGCGCGGCTCCGTGGCCAAGGGTGTGCTGGACCTGATCGAAGCCAGTGACGTCCCGGTCAACATGGTCGGCCTGTTGTTTGCCCTCCCGAACACCCAGCTGCAGCGCAGGCTGGCGATCGAGGGCCGTCTCGACCAGGGGTTCGACGTCGCGCCCGACGGCGCGGGAGACCAGTGCACGGGCGGGCTCAACTATCGCACCCTTCGCCCGCGGATCGACATCCTGCGCGACTACCAGCGCATCATCGACGAATCGTATGCGCCGTCGGCGTACTTCGCCCGCGTCCTGAGGGTCGGCACCGCGCTCAACTGCCGCGAGAAGAAGCTCAAGCTGCCGTTACGCTATGTGCTCAAGGACCTCGGTGGCTTCGCACGGCTGATCTGGAGGATGGGGATCAAGGGCCGCCATCGCGGCTTGTTCTGGCGCACGCTCGTCCTGTTGGCGTGGCGCAACCCGCGTGGGCTTCGCTACTCGATCGCGTTGATGGCGCTCTATCTGCACTTCGGCGAGTTCAGGACGTTCCTCGTCGATCGGCTGCAACAGCAGATCGACCGCGCTCAGACCGACGCGACGCCCGCAAGCGTCGAAGCCGACCGGACGACGGCAGCGCTGCCGGAAGCCGCTCCGAGCTAGCAGGCTGTTGAAAACGTGATTCGGCGCCAGTGCGGTGACTACTTCGTCGTCGGGAAGGTGCCCTGGCGCACGCGGCGATAGCCGTGCGCTCGGCGAAGCTCTTTCATCGCGTCGCCGTTGTAGGACAACGTCGTCGAGCTGGTGCCGCCGACGACGGTCAGCCCGCCGACCGGGATCGTCGTGCCTCGGATCCATGCCGGGCCATCGTAGGACATCGCGCCAGTGACATAGAGAAGGCCGGCGAAGTTGCTCATGTTGAACTTCGTCAACGTCAGCTGGTCGGACTTGACGATCAGCACACCGCGGCCAACCAGTCGGTTCTGGAAGTCGATGACGACCTCGGCGCTGGCCGGCGACTCGAGGACAGCGATGGTTCCGGCCCGAATCGGTCGCGGCAGGTCGCTGGCCGAGTTGACCACGAGATCCGCTTGCAGCTTGAGATCCTCGTAGCTCAGACCGAACACGTTCTCGACGCTGAGATCGAGCATCGCGGACGTTGCGGTCGAGCCGCCGGAACCCATCACGGGAGTGCCCGTGTCGGGCGGAAACAGGACGCCGACCGCGGAGGCATCATCGCTGCTCAGCGTCGCCTTGGCGCCGATGTTGACCAGGTCGCCCCGGGACGTCAGGACCGCGGCCTTGCCGGGCGGCGTGACTCGCAGTGTCTGACGCAGCTCGGATTCGGCGACGTGTGTTGCGAGGATCACGTTCGGTGCCTCGTTGGGTGCCTTCGTGGGGTGCCTGCGCCGGTAGATGATCCCTCGACACTTGAGCGACCAGACGAGGCCCGGGCTCGCCTCTCCGAGATCGAGCGACAGGTCGCGAATCTCGAGACGCTTGCGGGTCGCGAGCCGTCGAGCGTCGGGATCGGCATCCCATTGCTTCCAGACCTCGTATCGTCCCCACAGGTTCCCGGACACCGGAAACTCGCGGACGAGGCCGATCTCGGGGTCCATCGTGTCCAGAATCTGCGGCTCGACGGTCGTGTCGAGGATTGGTGCGAACTGAACGACGGGTTGGTTCGCCTGTCGCTTGAACCAGCTCGTGGCCTCCACGAGGCCGGCGTTCGCCAGCTGCGCGGCATGGACATGAACGTTGATCCGGACTTCTTCCTTCTTCTTGGAGCTCTGGATGCTGGTCGTGCCGGAGACGACCATGCCGAGGCTCAACAGAACGAAGAAGAACACGACGATGAGCGCCACGCCCCTCTCGTCACAACGCTCGGCGATTGATGCAATACGCAACTCGATCTCCCCTCCCCAAGCAGAGCCGATCAGGCCGCGGGTGACATTGAGAACTGCGTCCCCACGAAGAGCCTGTCGCTCGTCTACCGGTAGGGAGTATACACCCGCTCGTGCTGCGCGGCCGGAAAGCGAACCGATTCCGTCTCGTTTAGGGACGCTTGTGTCTCATTCGTGGCCACGACTCCCGGTGGTGTCGGCCGCATGGCACCGGGATGTAGGCGTCTTCACAGGATTTGTTCACAGGCACTAAAAAAGATTCTCCCAATAGCATGGCCGATAGGTTCTACCCGAGCCTCAACAGTCCGGAATAGCACATGCACATCGAACGAGGGCGGTTCAAGGAGCACAGACTAAGTCAGGCACCTCTGCGGCAGAAACAGACAGGGTTCAGTCTCATCGAAGTCTTGATCGGGGTGCTCATCCTCTCGATCCTGATGACGGGCATGATCCAGTATCTGCTCGGACACTACCGTGCCAATCGACTCCTCAAGGACAGCGCGTTCGCGTACGCCAAGGCACAGTCGATTGTGTCGGAGATCCTGGCGTATGCCGAGAAGCGGCGCGCGGAGGGCATCGAGGACATAAGCGACGTTGACGACTCGGGGCTCCAGAGCCCGACCTTGACGATCGCGAAAGACGCCAGCGGCAATCCCGTCGCGCCTGATCACCCGTTGTCGCAGAACTACCGTGTCGGGGGCAAGTGGGTCTGGAGCCGATTGATTCGGCTCAGCGGGGTCAGCAAATCGAGCAACAAGGATCTCCGCCTGCTCAACGTCAAGATCTTCAAGCGGGACCAGCGCGGGCACCAGCGGATGGTGGCCGACGTATCGACCGTCGTGAACGCGCTGGCAAGCGTGTATCCGACGACGCAGGTGTTCGACCTGTTTCTGATCGATATCGAGTCGGTTCCCGGCTGGTGGGTCGCGAAGGAGTCGATCCGAGCGTTCGCCGAAGCGATGGTCGACGAGATGGAGGTCCAAAACCCCGGTCTCGATTTCCGCGTGCATTGGATCACGAAGGCCGCCTACGGGCGGAATCCGGTCTACCGCCCCTACCTGAACTCCGAGTTGGACAGCTGGCAGTCGGCTCCCGACGTATATACCTACCCGGGACGGATGCCGCCCGCGCAAGCCACGTCGTTCTACTATCCACCCGACGCGTTCAGAGCGCGCATCAGCGTCGACGGCAAGGAGGTGAACGGGTACGACGCGGATCTGAACCCCTACCCGTACGCCGTCGCCGACTACTACAACCATGCGATGCGGTACCCGCGCGAGAAAGCGCTTCACGACCGGCGAGTCGCGGCGGTCGCGAAGCGAAAACACGAGATCGCCGTCGCGCGCGCCAAGAGCACGACGCCGCCGCCACGCCTGACCGACATGTCCGAGGCGCCGACGCTGCGCTTGTTCCTCGAGGATCTCAACAGCAACCCCGACAAGTACCGCAACGCGATCATCATCAACCTTCACGGTGAGCTCCTGCCGGTCCCGCCGCTGCGCAACTACTCGGACCCGGCCAAGGCGCCCGACGTGCTGCCGAACGTGAGGGTCGTGACCCACCCCGAGGAGCTGCGCACGCTTCGCGATCCAGGCGGGGCCAAGACCGACCGCGTGAAGCTCCGCGTCTACGCGTACGTGACGAACCCCGACACGTATACGGGATCCGCGACGATGCCCGAGAAGCATCCGATCGTCGTCCAGGTCATGGATCTCGATCTGACGGACGGTGCCGGCAAGTTGGGTCCCAGCGTCGCTCTGAATTGCCTCGCCGGAGGCGCGTCACCGGCCGACCTCTACCAGCCGATGGCCCCCGCGACCGAGAAGTCGAGTGCTCCACCAGGGACCATGAGCTACGAGGTGGAGTTCGTCGATCCCGGGTTCGGCCAACGCAAATACACCTTGTTCCGGCTCTACAACACGCCGGTGGTCTGCCCGCAGATCTCCGGAGCCGGGTTGGCCGCGACCGACCGCGCCAGGCTCTATGGACTCGAGTACGTCCCGTCCTGCACGGGCGCCGCTCTGGACTTCTCCAACGACCTGTCCGTGGCGGGAGACGGCCCGAAGAACACGGCCCGCTGGGTGATCAGCATCCCGAAGAAGGTGTTCACCGACAAGAAGTTCGTGCAGCTCGACGGCACGCAGTACGACCCGGCGTCGGACGTCATGCTGACGATGCGCACCCGAATCCTCGATCCCGCGCTCGCTGACCCGTTGGCAACGGGCACGATGTTCCCGACCCCGATCGAGCCCGAGAACTTCTCGGAAACCTACACGTGGTGGGCGGCCTCGAGAGACGCCGTACCGTGGACCGAGCGGTTCCAGTTCCAGGGTGACCCGCGGCACAACCCGTACAAGGACCTGTTGACCGGAGATCCCGACTTCCCCGACGGCTACAACTGCTATCACGACGCGATCGCCGGTGCCGGCGCGGCCGCGGACTACCCCGGGATCGATCCGGCGCGGCTCGCGAGCGGATGGATGGCGACGCTCGGCCAGGACGTGCCGCGTGCGTTCGCGCTGTTTCGCCGCGGGTTGGTCGAGAGCAAGTGCATCTTCTCGACGATGACCGGCTGGTCGTTCTACTACGTCGGTGTCGGGAACGAGATCGGCGGTGACGACGCCAACGGGTATCCGAACTCGATTCCGGTCGACCAGGGGCCGTGGGGCAGCCCGGGCACGCAGGGCTACGCCAACAACATCACGGGACAGCGCTGCTTCATTCGATCGGGAGCGTCGGTACCTCTGTGGTGGGGAATGCCGTGGCTCGGCGAACTGTATCCGGACTCGGCCTACGCGAAGGACTGGTTCGGCAAGGCCCCAGACGGGGCGATTCGCGGCAACCTCGCCGCAGGAGCCGGCGCCAGCGCGTTCTTCCGGCAGCCGATCGCCACCGTGTATGCCGACCCGGCGTCGCCGTACCGTGCGTACGGCACGACCCTCGTCGACGTCAATCAACGGACGCAATCGCTGGGCTGCACGAGCTTCTTCAACGTGGGTACGAGCGGGAGCACGTTTCACCACAAGGCGACCAATGTCGCCGGAGACCTGACACCGGATGGCAACCAAATCGCCGCGCGCTACTCCTTGCAGCTGCCTCCCCAGGTCACGATCAAGCGTCCGTTCTCGACCGCGGCCAGCGGTGGCGTGGGGCCCGAGTGGACGTTGGCCCCGTACGCAACCGACCGCTACTCGGCGAAGATCTACAAGGTCTACTACTACGACGCTGCGCCGTGGGCCGGGAGCGGGATCGTCGAGGTCACCAACGGGTCCGGTCTGTCTTCGGGCTGGTTCTTCATGAACGGTGTCGCCGAGTCCACGGTCCTCGGTCCGAACTTGCTCGCGAAGCTCGTCTCACTCGGCGCGCTCCACTCGTTCTTCGAGATCGCGACCTCAGCGCATCCGAGTCGTCCACTGCTGATGCCGCGGGTCGAAATCAAGTCGCCGACCATCACTTCGGATATCGACAGTCCCACGCAGGTCGAGATTCGCTATGGGACCGAGTGGAAGCGTTGGGACGGACAGCCCTATACCGAGGAGACGAACGACTTGTTCTCGGACGATGAGGCCGGCCTGCGCTACGCGATCATGTACTCGCGTGACGGCGGTGTCACCTGGCGATACGTCCAGGACGACAGCCTGGCCAAGCCGGGCGAGCTGCCCGCGGACGTCGCCTATCAGATCCCGGACTGGAACGCGAACGCCGACGAGCTCTACATGTGGGATACGCCCGCGGCGACGATTCCATCGGGCACCTACATCATCCGAGTCGAGGTCCATCGCACGAACCAGGCTCTGCACTACTCCGTCCACCAGGTCCAGGTGTTCATCCAGCGCTGACACATGCAACGAAGCTCGTCACAACGAGGGTTCACGCTCCTCGAGGTCATGATCGGTGTCATCATCCTGATGGGGACGCTGACCATCATCGTTCAGCTCAGCATCTCGAGCCGTCAAACCGAGCGGGTGGCGATCCGCCAGGCGGCCGTGCTCGAGGCGACTCGCGACACGCTCAACGCGATCCGCGTGTCCTTGGACGAAGCCGTCTTCCTCCCCCAGGAGAACGCGCTCGGGCGGGCGTACCTCGACGTGCTCGACTTGGGGTCCGTCTTCTCGCCGATTGCCTCCAAGCTGCCCACGATCGACGTGAGCGGTGGCTTCGAACGCGAATCGGCGAGTGGGGTCAAGACCGGGAACATCCTCGTGTATGCCCGGCAGGAGCGTCTCGACGAGTACCGGTGCGCCAGCGGCCGCTTGTACCGGGTCCCGATCTATCGGTTTCACGTCTATGCGTTGACGAAGGCGGACGACGGCAACAAGTCGCTGACGATGGGGCGATGGGTCAGCGAGCCCCTGGCCGACTCGGTGGCCATCGGGAAGATCACCGACGTGAGCGATCAGGTGGAGGTCTTGTTGCACCTGATGAACGGCACTCCCGACATCGACGACGCGTCGCACCGCGCGATCGAGGTCGTGTGGTCCCTGGGCGACGATCTCGCCAGTCCCGACACGCTGCGACGGATCACGGTCGGCGGTGGGCTGGATCAGGCTCCGCCGTCCGCGCGGAAGATCTGGACAATCCTCGCCGATCACAAGAAGAGCCGGCCAGACCTGTTCCACTACAACGGGATCGCCGTGGCCAACAACGACGCCCCCAAGGCGCTGGGGATCGGAACGTTCGGGGTCAAGGACGCGAGCGGAGACGGATTCCCGCACGGGTTCGAGATCCAGATCGTCGGGTCCCTCGTTGCGCGGCAGATCCTCCTGCGACTCGTCCTGATCGACGAGCTGCTCGGGCGGCCCGGTCTGTTCACGGCCTCCCATGTGATCGCGTTCACGCCCAGCGGCCGGACGTCATGAGCTCGCCACACGGGAATCGCCCCAAAGTGCGACGCATGACCTGGTCGATGAGCAACTGAGTCACAATCGAGGCGACCGCCTGAGGATCGGCCATGTCCACACACAAGCGCTCTACCAAGCGGAAGCGGCTTTATCTGAACACCGAGATCCAGCGGCGAATCCTGTTCGGCTTCTCGGCTGTTCCGCTCGTCTCGCTCCTGACGTTGTTCTCGCTCGTTACCTACTACTGCACGCGGCTGGCCGGCGACGCGATGGAGGCCGACGTGGATCTGCCCAGCATCAGCCCGCTGTTCATCAGTCTTTCGGTCTTCGTCTTGGTGTCGGGGGTGACGACGATCTACCAGGCGCTCAAGCACTCACACCGGATCGCCGGGCCTCTGGAGCGAATGACCAAGGACCTCCTCGAGATTCAACGCGGCAACAGCGAAGTCCGGCTGAAACTCCGCGAGGGCGACTATCTCCAGGACCTCGCCGATCAGATCAACCGCGCCCTGGACTGTGTCGCTGCGGGCTCGCCGGCGGCGGACGAAGAACGAGAGCCCGCGGATCCGTCGGACAGCACCCTGGAGGCAGCCCCGTCGAGCCAGCAGTAGCCGGAGACGGGCGGCGACGGCCCGGTGGGAAGGTTCACGACCGAACGCCGGCGATCGAGTGACTTCTGTGGCGGACGTGACTAGTGTCGGTTGCCTCCCGCTTTTCCCTCCCACTCCCAAACTCCTGCATCCGGCCGCGGCTTCCCCACGACCTCGCTACCGGAAACCGTCGCCGGCCTTTCCGGAGGTCGTCATGACGACTCGCTACGCCCTCTTCGCCTCGCTCTGCGCACTGGCTGGCCCGGCCACCGCGCAGCTCCCAACGAACCCGCTGCGGTTCTATGACCAGTCGATCGAGTTCGCGTCACGCGGTATGCTCGGAACCGGACCGGGGCACGTCTCGCAAGCCCTGACGTACGGCCAAGCCATCGGTCTGAGCCGGTTGACCTGGGTCCGTTACGTCGTCCAGGACCAGAACGGCACGACGACCAGCCCGTGGAACGTGCGGCTCGCCGGCCTCGCGAGCACGGGTCTTCCGAACTACGCGGCCGCGACCACCATCGCCGGCCCATTTGTGCTTCCGGTCACGCCGGGGCCGATCGCGTATCGCGTCACCCACACCTTCACGACGACGCCGGTGGCGTTCCCGGTCGCGGGCGATCAGACCCACGTGTGCGTGGAGTGGGTGGCCGGCGCGAACGTCAGCGAGATGAGCCTGCAGATGTCGAACGCCCCGCTGTCCGCCCAGCCCCCGTGCTCGACCAACGAGAGCCCACGCGTCGAAGCCAAGGTTCCGACGTCGGAACAACTCGCGTGGTCGGGACCACCGGCTACCCCGCCGACGGCCCTCCCACTCTCGTGGGCATTCGACCTCGGGTTCGCCGAGCCGACGCTGCAGGGTGTGGCACTGCCGTACGCCGGCTCGCCCGGCATCTCCTGCGTTGCCAACACCGGCTACGCGGCGCTCGATCCGGACTTCAACGATCTCGGGCCGTCGACTCCGGCTCGCTTCGACGACTATCAATGGCAGCTCGAGGCCGGTTCGGGCTTTGCCGGCGGCGTCGCGGTGCTGCTCCACTCGCAGACCGTACTCAACGCCCCGCTGGCGGTCCCCGGCATCTCCGGCCGGTTCTATCTCGATCCGCTCGATCCGTTGTTCGCGCTCGTGACCCCGATCGCGTTGAATGCCAGCGGATCGGGCTCGCTTACACTGGGCCTCGCGACCGCACCGGCGGCGATCAGGGCGCTGGCGGGCTCGATCCCGAGCTGGAGCACGCAGGCCGTGGTCGTGCCGAAGTCCGGCCCGTTGGTGTTCAGCCAGCTGTGGACGATGCGACCGAGAACCGCGCCGCCGGGATTCATGAGCTCGTCGGCGAGCTCCACGACCCCGCTCCGGATCACGAAACCGACGACGATGCAAACCTTCACGATCCGCAACGACGGTCGCGGCGTCCTCGCAGTCGTCCTGCTCGCCGGTACGGTCCGCCTGGGCGGAGCGACGATCCTCGAACGCACGATGCAGACGATGGCGGTTCCTCCGGCGGTGACGACGATTCAGATCACGGGCGCACGGACCGGCGCCACGAACTTCGTGTACCGGTAGGCCCTGGGCAGGGTCTCTCGCTCGCTGCGCGATCCTGACGAACCGGTTCGAACGCGGTATCGTGAACGCCCGCCGATCGCCTGCGTTTCCACGTGGGAACCCAACGGCGCCAACCCTCGACGGAGTTCGAACCATGCAAAGACGGCTGTCTCTCGCCGCGAGCCTCGTCTTCGCTCTCGCCTTGGGAGTGCTCTCGCCCGTCCTCGTCGCGCAGGGACGCGTTCCCCCCGCGCAGGCCAAGCTCGACGCCCTGCTGTCGACCAAGGCCTTGAGGCAACGACAGAAGATCTATGACGAGATCTGGAAGACGTACGGCAGCATCGGCAACCGGTACTGGAGGGCGAGGCGCCTGCGCGAGTCTCAGCACTTCTTCAAGGAATGCCAGGAGCTGCTGCCGCACACCGCGTGGATCTCGACGTGGCTCGGGGGCTTTCTCGACAAGGGCGGCAAGGGCAACAAGAAGACCGCGCTGAGCACGACGGCCCATCGCTCGTTCCAAAAGCACGCCGAGAAGGCACGCAAGGCGTACATCCGCGGAGCCCTGCGCCTCGGGCGGTTCTACTGCAAGCAGAAAGACCCGAGCCTGCAAGGCCGCGGACTCGAGCTCTATGTCCTCGGGCTGAAGAAGCACGGAGGCCCGTTCCCGACCGACGATCCCGAGCCGAAGATCGAGAAGATCAAGATCCCCGCAGCCACCTGGAAACGGCTCTGTGAGGACCACCTGGTCGTCATCGACGGTGCGTATCACGTCGGGACCTCGTTGCTGAAGGCCGCCGCGTCGAAAGTCGGCGCGAACCTCGCGGTGCACGAGGAGAGCACCGAGCAGGTCGCGATCCAGGTCGTGGGCAAGGGCGAGGCGGCGAAGCAGATCGCCCGCTCGATCCTGGACGAGCTGCAGCGCGCGTACGATCAGTACGAGAAGTTCACGGGCCGGCGCACGAGCCGCCAGATGCGTGTGTTCGTGTTCGACTCGAAGTCCTCCTACCAGGAGTACTGTCGCAACGGTCCCTACCCCGAGCATCGCCAGCACGTCAACTCACGCGGGTTCGCCAACAACCGCGAAGGGTTCGCCGTCACCTACCACGACCCCGAGAACCCCAACGAGACGCTGGTCCTCGCGATCCACGAGGTCGCCCACCTGTTCCGCGACGATGCATTCGGCGGGATCCTGATGCCCTCGTGGTACGAAGAGGGGTTCGCCAACTACTTCGTCCGCAAATCCGGCGGCAAGGTCGAGGCCGGTGCGATGCGACCGAAGTTCCTCGCACGCATCCGCGCCGCCGGTGATCAGCTGATCCCGCTCGCAGAGCTCCTGCGCGGCTCGGCCATCGACTACGTGCAGCGCATGGCCAAGGACCCGAAGGATGCGCGGTCCCGACTCTTCTACCCCCAGTCCTGGGCCCTGTTCGCCTTCTTTCAACAGGGCGCCGGCAGCGACCAGAAGAAGCGGCTGCTCGACTGGGAGACGTCCCTGGCCGCCGATCCGTACAAGAAGACGCCGCGGGGCGTCGTACAGCGCGACGGAAACGACGCGGCCCTAGCGTTCGTCGACACGTACTTCAAGGGCCAGCTCGCGCAGCTCGAGAAGGCATACCGGGAGTGGATCGCCGCGCAGCGCTGACGCCCGAAGTTCGGTCGATCAGTTGAACACAGGCCCCTTGAACTGCGTGACCAGCCCGCCCATGCCGCCGAAGCCCGTGATCGGGAAGAACCCGCTCGCGGCCGTCGAGTCATCGGCGTAGAGCGACTGCAACGGCGAGATCGGGGTCTGGCTCGTGCGGGATTCGACGCCGTTGGACCACACGAGGCCCGCCGCGTTGCTCGGCTGGTCGAAGAACGCGGCCTGAGCGTAGATCGTCGCGCCGGCAGCCCACGGAGCCGGCGGGACCGGCACGCGCGTGCTTCCGCCGAACAGCCCCGTCGCGTCCTTCGCGACGGGCAGCGGCAGCACGAGATCCAGGCTGACGTAGAGGTGGTTTCCAGCCATCCCGAGACCGGTCAGGTCGAACGGCAACGGGATCGGACCGAACGCCTTGTTCGAGAACCCGTAGACCACGATCGCCGGGTAGGCCGACTTCAGGCCGGATGCGCCGAGGTCGACGCTGCCCCCGGGGAGCAGGTGCGTCGGCGCCGTGTTCGTCACCGAGTAGGCGTCCTTGCTCGCGAAGCCGCCCTTCGTGCCGAAGTCGCGCACGATCATCGTGCCGGGGCCGGCCCCGATCGCGTCGACCGGGTACTGGTTCTTGGTCGTGTTCGTGCCCGGGATCGTCATTTCGATCAGGACATCACCACTCGAGCGTGCGTAGACCCAGGGTGTGCCGAGCTTGAACGCGATGTTGAACGGAGCCTTGGACGCCGGTGGCTGGTTCGGCAGGTGGTAGTTGCCCGAGAAGACCTTCATCTGCGTGCCGAGCCGATTGGACGCGAACGACGTCGACATGCTGGCCGGCGGACGCGCTGCGTATCCGATCGCGACCGTCAGGTTCGACCATGTGAAGCCGTTGTAGGTCATCGACTGGTTGGTGTTGTCGCGGCGAAACGCGAACTCGTTGAGGATCGCGACGTTGCTCGCGAGCTCGCCGCCGGCGACGATCATCTGGAACCGGAACGCGTCCGAAGCGAACGGCCGGAGGCCGGAAGTGTTGCCTTCGTTGTTCGCGAAGTAGCCGGGCACGACCCGGCTCTGCTGCGCACCCGCGGTCGGTGCGGCGACCGCGAGCACGACGAACGCCGTCGCTGCGGCTCCTCCCCGGCGAAGACGGTGGAACGGTGAGTGGGACGTCAAGTTTCACCTCGTAGATCGGGAACGATTTCAGGCGTGGGAAGCGGCACACCATAGCGACGCGACCCGGCCGGGTAACCCGCGCTGGCCCGAGGACACGGCGTCGGGTAAATACACCAGGCTCTGTGTTGCTGCTGACCCAATTGCTGCTGCGCCTGCGGGTTCCGATCGCGCTCGCGCTCCTCGGCCTCGTTGCCGCGTCAGCGGCCTCGCTGCGGGCAGTCCGCTTCAACTTCTCGATCCGCCCGTTGATCGAGGCCAATCCCGAGGCGACGGCCAAGGTCGCGCGCTTCGAGCGCGAGCTGCCGTCGGAGGGGTTCCACCAGATCTGCCTGCTCGAATGGACGGCGCCGATCGGACGCGCCGAGCTCGACACGCTGCGTCGTCTCAGCACCGCGCTCGAGGCCGCGCCCGCGGTCTCGCGAGTCGTCTGCCTCGCGACGACACCGGTCGTCGCGCACGGCGGCGGGCTCGTGCCGAAGGTCGTGCCGTTTCCGGAGGTCGTCGGTGACCGGACGGTCCTCGACGCAGCCCGTGCGCATCCGCTCCTGCTCCGGAGGCTGATCTCGGCCGACGGCCGGAGCGCGTGCGTGTTCATCACTGGATCGGGGAAGACCGACAAGCTCGGGCTATTGACGTGGCTCGAGGGTCTCGTTCCCGAGCAGCTCGGTCCCGGCGTCAAGGTCCGGTTCGTCGGCGGGACCGTGACGACACGCGGGATGACCCACCACATGCGTCACGACATGATCCAGTGCACCGTCCTGCAGCTGATCGTGTTCGCGGGCGTTCTGCCGCTGTTCTTCCGCTCGGTCCGCGGCGTCGTGCTGCCCCTCGTCTCGGTGATCGTCGCCGTGCTGCTGAGCTTCGGCGCGCTCGTGTGGTACGGCGGCGCACTGACGATCATCGACGTCGCGATCCCCGGCCTGATCCTGATCATCGGCCTGTGCGATGCGATCCACCTGATCCACCGGTTCGACGAGGCCAGGGCATCGGGCGCCCCCCACCGGCAAGCGATCGCCGAGATGCTGCGCGGAGTCGGCGCGGCGTGCGTGTTCACGTCGCTGACGACTGCGCTCGCGTTCCTGTCGCTGGTCGCCGCCGACCACGTGACCGTGCGCGAGTTCGGGCTCAAGGCCGCGGTCGCGGTCGTGATCACGTTCTTCAGCGTGATCACGGTCGTCTCGGTCGGCCTCGCGTTCTGGCCCAGCCGCAAGACCCGGTGGTCCGGGCTTCCCCGGGCGACCCGTCTCGGCTACGGCCGACCCAAGCTGGTCGCGGCCGCGTGCGCGCTCGCGATCCTGTGGGCGGCCGCCGGCATGTCACGACTCGTCATCGACTCGCATTGGCTCGAGGAATTCCCGGCCAACGATCCGGTAGCGCTCGACCTCGCATGGTTCGAGAAGAACTTCAGCGGCATCATGACGCTCGATGTCGAGCTGACCGGGGACCTGCGCAGGATCGAAGCCTTTAAAGCCGTCGAAGCACTCGAATCGAAGATGCTCGCCCTGGACGGGATCAACAAGGCCGAGTCCTATGTTGGCTGGGTCCGCGAAGCGCTCGGCAACCCGGAGACCGTCGATCAAGCGGCCTTGAACAAGGGTCTGGCCTTGCTCGGCATGCTCGACGGCGCGCACTTCCCGCACCACGTCATGCAGCGCGCGCTGACCAAGGGGCGGTTGACGTTCTACACCGACGACGTCGGGTCGAAGCGCTACTTCGGCTACAAGACCCTGCTCGAGCACGAGGCACGGAGGCTACCCGAAGGGATGCGGGCGGAGGTCGCGGGCTATCTGCTGATGGCCCACCAGAGCAGCACGCTCGTCGTCACGACGTTGTTGCGCAGCCTGCTGTTGTCGATGACTGCGATCACGGTGCTCATCGGGTTGATCTACCGGTCGCTGCGCATCGCGTTGATCTCGACGCTGCCCAACCTGTTGCCGATCGTGCTCACGCTCGGGCTCACAGCGTGGCTCGGCATGCCGCTGCGCATCGGGATCGTCATGATCTTCAGCGTCGGCCTCGGGCTCGCCGTCGACGACAGCATCCACCTGCTGACGCGGTTCGCCCAGGAGCGGGCGGCGGACCCGACGGCCCCGGTGCGCGAGCTCTTGTTGCGTGCCCTGCACACGACCGGCTCCGCGCTGATCCTGACCTCGCTCGTGCTCATGCTCGGCGTGCTGTGCTTTCTGCCGTCGAGCTTTCAGTCGATGCGCGACGTCGGGATCCTGATGTCGTTCATGGTCGTCACGGCGCTTCTGGCCGATTTGTTCGTGCTGACACCGCTGCTCGAGCGGTTTCTGTCGCCAGTGGTGTGATGCAGACAGATTGGTCATTATCCGCGTCGATCTGTCGCTTTCGCGGTTCTCGTGTCACGGCAGATCGACGTTCGGGCGGACGCAGGCGGGCTGGAGGCCCGTCGAGGGAGCACGGCGCCGCCAACGGCGTCGCAGCGCCTCGGATAATGGCCAAGATGGCTGCATCACACCACTAGCCGTCGCCTCCGCAGAAGGCTCCGCCACGGGAAGTAGAGCACCACTCCGGCAAGAATCACGCTGACGCCGATCTTCGTCTTGTCGGACTGGTCGGAATCCGCGAGGTTGCCGATCAGGATCGCGAGCGCGGTCACGAGATAGAGGATCGGTGCCGCGGGCCACAGGAAGCTCTTGAACGGGCGCGGCAGATCCGGGCGGCAATAGCGCAGCTTGAGCAACGCGAACGCCACGAGCCCGTGGAAGAACCACTCGGCGAACACGACGGACTCCGCGAGCTGGTTCGGGTCCATGCGCGGATGGTCCGGTGGCGCCTTCGGCAGCCCGAACAGGACCTCGGCATGCGCCCACCCGAGATAGCCGAGTGCGATCACGGCTTGCAGGATCAGCGCGAGCACCGGAGCTCCGGTTCGGGCGGACACCCGTCCGAAGCTCTCGAAGAACACTCCGCTTCGGGCCATCGCGACGAAGATCCACGGCCCGACGATGATGTTGACCGCGCATACACCGACGGCCGACACCCCCATGACGACCCTGAGGCTCGCAGCGAATCCGCCACCCACGCTGTCATGGGCGACCACGGCCGCGAAGTCTTTGGTGGTCGCGAGCCCGTCGACACCGAGTACGCGCACGTAGGCGAGGTTGACGAGCACATAGGTCAACGCGACCCCGCACACACCGAGCACGATCGCGCGCGGGAGGTTCCGCTGAGGGTTCTCGAGCTCCGGCGCAACGTAGCACAGGTGTTGCCAACCACCGAACGCGAAGAACAACGCCAGGAATGCCCCGGTGATGTCGCCCAGCTCGATCGCGTGGTGTTCGGGAACCGCGACAGGCGCCTCGGGGAGGGGCACGAAGAACACGAGCCCGGCGACGATCAGCGCGAGCAGCGCGATCAGCTTGGTCAGCATGCACAGGTTCTGGAACGTCGCGCCGAGCTTGATTCCGCAGGCGGTCAACCCGGTCAGCCCGAGGATCACGCCCGCGGCGATGACCACATGACGCCAGTCGCTGGTCTCGGCCGGAAGGAACTGCGTCGCCGCGAACGATGCGATCACCGCGATCGCTCCGGTGGCGACGACGCCCATGATGACCCAGGCGAACAGGAACGAGATGAACGGGCCGAACGCTTCGAGCAGGAACACGTACCACCCACCCGATCTCGGAAAGCTCCCGCCGAGCTCGGCAAACGTCATCGCGCCCGCCAACGCGACGACGGCCCCGAACACCCACAGCCCGATCATCAGCCCCGAGCTCGGAACCAGCTGCGCGACCTGCTGCGGCGTGAAGAAGATCCCGACACCGATGATCCCGCCCATGACGAGCATCGTCGCGTCGAACAGACTCAGCTTCTTGCGGGATCCGGCTCCTGTCATCGGCGTTGCGCACGCAGCATAGCAGGCAAGAGCGGCCGTAGGACCCGGCTCGCCACGACGAGATCGGCCGATCCCGGGTTGGGTCGATCTCGCGATGGCAGCGGGCGCTCACCGCACGAGGCCGATCCTGGACGCCGAAACGAGCGCGGCGGCTCAATCCCGGCCGCCGACACGTCGATTCCTTAAGAGGCTCCAGTCAGGCAGACAGCATGTTCGCGCACAACTCGGGATTCACGTTGATCGAATTGATCCTCGTCGTAGCGATGATCGTGATCATCTCGGCGATCGCGATTCCCAACCTGCTGGCGTCCAAGCGCGAAGCCAACGAGAGCGCCGCGATCGCGACGCTCAAGAGCATCGTGACCAGTCAGTCACAGCTCAAGGCATCAGGTGCGATCGATGCCGACCAGGACGGAACCGGCGAGTTCGGCTATTTCCAGGAGCTCAGCGGCGTCCGCGGAGTCCGGACCGGTCAGCCGCCCAAGGTCCGCGAGACGACAGTCCGAGTCAGCCCACCCGCGTTGTCGGCGCGGTTCGGCACCACGGTCAACGTCAGCCAGTACGGCTGCGTGCTCGTGTCAGGCTACTACTTCGTCATGGTGCTCCCGGCCCCGAAACGCAACTTCGCGGTCGAGCCGGCAAGCAATACGAAATACCCGCAGGTCGACCCGGGCAACGCGTCTCGCACCTGGGCTTGCTACGCGTGGCCGGTCTCCTATGGGAAGACCGGCGCTGCCATCTTCTACACCAACCAGAGCGGCATCATCCTCAAGAGCAACAACCACGTCACGAGGTACGACGGGCTGAGCAAGCTGATCGACATCAGGGGTGTGCTGCTGCCTGGCAAGTCGAAGATCAACGATTCACTTGCGATCAACGCGAAAGGCAACGACGGTAACTACTGGGTGGAAGTGAAATGAATACCGTCAACGAACGGCAACGGGGCTTCACGCTCCTCGAGCTCATGGTCGTGCTGGTCATCATCGCAATCATCGCCGCGATTGCGATTCCGAACCTCCTGGCCAGCAAGTCGAACGCCAACGAGACGGCCGCCATTGCGACGCTGAAGACGTTGTTCACCGGCCAGAACCAGCTGAGAGCTTCGGGGGTCATCGACGCCAACAAGAACGGGACCGGCGAGTACGGATACTTCACCGAGCTGTCGGGCCGGCGACCGGTCAGGACCGGCGTCCCGCCCGACGTCCTCGAGAGCACCGATCGCGTGTCCCCACCGACGATGTCGCCGGCATTCGGTCAGCTCCATCAGGTCGGCCCGTACGGCTACGTCCAGCGCTCGGGTTACTTCTTCGTCGTGAGCCTGCCGCGCGGGGTCGGCAACTTCGCTCCGGAGCCGTACTACACGACTCCCTACTGGCAGGTCAACCCGACGCTCGCCGAGGGGTACTGGATGTGCCACGCGTGGCCCGCCGCCTACCACTCGACGGGCCGGAGGATCTTCTTCATCGATCAGACCGGCGTCGTGCTGCAGGCCCAGAACGAACAGACGAAGTACTCGGGCACGAAGAACCTCATCGCTCTGCCCGGCGTCCTTCTGCCGGGAAAGACCCTGATGACCGACACTGTCGCGGTCAACACGCTCGGCAACGACGGCAACCGCTGGACGATCGTTCAGTAGCCGAGCGATCCGTCGCAGACCGAAGCTCGCCGAACCGCTCGACCATGCGATCGCGCCGGTAGTCGAAGATCCTGCGCAGGTCGGGCCCGACGAGCAGTGAATGGACCAGGGGTTCGAACAGCCATCCCGGCACGGCGTAGCGCACCCGGTCAGTGACGCGGGTCCCGCCTTCGACAGGCGTGAACGTGTGGTCGTGGACCCAGAGTCGATACGGCCCGCGAACCTGCTCGTCCTTGAACGAAAGCGGAGGATTCCACGCCGTGATCTCGCTGCGCCACGCGACCGGAACGCCGCGGACGCGCAGCCGGTAGTCGATCGTGAGTCCCTTACGCATCTCGAGCTCGCCGGTCAGGATGCGGAAGTGCAGCCACGGCGGCGTCAGGCATTCGAGATTGGACGGATCGCTGAAGAATTCGAACACGCGCTCGCGCGGCGCGTTGACCACGAGCTCACGCTCGAGCAGCCTGTGACGGACCATGCCTACTCCTTCCGGAACAGAACGTGGTCCAGATTTTTTTCTAAACAAGAAAGAGCGCGTCCCTAACATGAATCGATGGCGACGTCATCGAATCGTGCCGAGCTGTCGATCGGAGATCTGGCGGAGCGAACCGGGATCGCGCCCGACACGCTGCGGGCATGGGAACGCCGGTACGGCGAGCCGGAGCCCGTCCGGCTCGAGTCGGGGCACCGGCGTTATACCGAGAAGCACGTCCGTCGCCTGCGCCGCGTCGCCGAGGCGATCGCCCTCGGCCACCGGCCGTCGAAGCTCCTGCGGATGTCCGATCGTGCGATCGATGCGTTGCTGGCCGAAGCCGCGGCTCAGGACAAGCCGCGCAGCTTCAACCGACTGCTCGACTACGTCGCCGAGTATCGCCGGGCGCCGTTGCGCCGCGAGCTTCGCCGCTATGCCAAGGACATGACGCCCGAGGAGTTCATCATAGAGATCCTCGGCCCCCTCACCGACCAGGTCGGCCGCGCCTGGGCCGACGGCAGGCTCGAGGTCCGCCACGAGCACTTCTACAGCGAGACCGTCGAGGATCTGTTGCGGTCGTTGAGACTCGCGTTCGAGGCGAACATCGAACAGCACAGCCGAACTCCGCCGATCCTCCTGGCGACGTTGTCCGGCGAGCGCCACGATCTCGGCCTGCAGATGGCAGCGTTTCTCGTGGCGTCGTGCGGATCGCGCTGCCGCATCCTCGGAACCGAGACCCCGGCTGACGAGATCGTCCACGCGGTCGCCGAGACCGGCGCGCGGGCACTGGGCATCTCGGTGTCCCTGGCATCCGGCGGCCCCGCGATGGACCGCCAACTGCGCGAGCTGCGTGCGATGATCCCCGACGAAGTCACGATGTTCGTCGGCGGCGCGGGCGCGCGCGGCATCCGCAGGGGCTCGCGCGGGATCCTCTACTTTCCGACGATCGAGCCGTTCGTCGAGTGGCTCACGGCCCGGACGACGTGAACGTCTACGAGAGACAGGCGCGCAGCTGCTCGAGCCGCGGGTGGCCGCGCAAGCGTTCGAGCGCGCTCTCCTGAATCTGCCGTACGCGCTCGGCGCTGACCCCGAGGTCCTTGCCGATGTCCTTGAGCGGTTCGGGGGCGTCACCGACGAGACCGAACCGCCGGCACAACACCGTGGCTTCACGCGTGGTCAGCTCGTCGAGAACGGCACGCAGCACGTCCTTGAGGTTTCTGGCATCGCTCGGATAGGACAGGTCGAGCGACTCCTCGTCGACGAGGGACTCCGCCCAGGTGCCGCCGGTATCGCCATCGTGACGCGCGTCGAGGCTCACGTTGGCCTTGAACGACTCCTCGATCCGGCGGACGCGCCGCTCGCTGAGTTCGAGCCGCTCCGAGATCGCAGCGCTGTCGACTCCATGACCCTCGGACCGCATGCGCGTCATCTTGCCCCACAGCTTCTGCACCCAGACCGGCAGGCGGACGGTTCGTGACTGGTCGTAGAGCGCCTTGAGGATGCGTTCCTGGACCCAGTACTTCGTGTAGGTCGAGAACCGCACGCCGCGGCGCCAGTCGTAGCCTTCGATCCCGCGCAGAAGCCCGAGGTAGCCCTCCTGGGTCAGGTCGTCACGGTCGAGCCCGAGCCCGGTGTAGCGCTCGACGAGGACGCCGACGAGGTAGCTGCTGCGCTCGACGTACGTGTCACGGAGGGTCTCGAGCTCGGCGACCGCACCGCGCGCGGAGCGCGCGCGCTTGGTATCGGGCAAGCCTTCCGCCGCGGCCACTGCTGCGTCCAGGTTCGGAAGCTCCGGGAGCTGATCCTCGGCGACGCCGGCACGGATCAACGCGTCGCGAACGCGCATCCGCAGGAACTCGAAGCAACGGGCGAGCAGGAGCTCGCTCTTCCGTGTGGCTCGCGCGGGGAGGTCGAGCCGGCAGCGAATCGCGGTTTCTCGGGACTCCGCGACCAGCTCGTCTGCGCGGACATCGAACTCCGGGCCGGGAAGATCGAGCTGGGCGGCGATGCTCGCCAGGTCGAGGACGGACGAGCGCGTCGAGAGCGGGATGATCGAGGCCATTGGGTCTCCTCCAGGTTGGATGTTCCCATCATCGGCCGGACTCGATCTTTTGTCCAGCTAAAAATCTGGACAAAGAACAAGACCCGAGACTGGGCCGGTGGCGGTTTTTCGTTGAACGCCCCCGGCTACGGACCCACCTGCGGCACATCGTCAGTCAACCCCCGAAACCAGGAGAAACACTGTGCAGAACACGCTCTCGACACTGACACTCGCGTTCGCGGCCGCCACGACGACTTCGCTCGCAACCGCCCAGCAATGCCAGGCAAAGAAGAGCTGCGAGACCTCTCTCACGGCTCAGGCGAGCAAGGACATCGTCGACGTCGCGGCATCCGCCGGCACGTTCAAGACGCTGATCGCCGCGGCCAAGGCAGCCGGCCTCGTCGACACGCTCAGGAGCAAGGGCCCGCTGACCGTCTTCGCGCCCACCGACGACGCGTTCGCCAAGCTGCCGAAGGGCACGATCCCCAAGCTGCTAAAGGACAAGAAGACCCTCGCCAAGATTCTGAGCTACCACGTCGTCCCCGGGTCGGTCACCGCGGCAAAGCTCGGCAAGCAGAGCTGGGCGCAGACCGTTCAGGGCCAGAGCCTGCGCGTCGACGTCAGTGACGCCGGCGTCAGCGTGGACGGGGCGCGGGTCGTCAAGGCCGACGTCATGGCCAGCAACGGCGTGATCCACGTCATCGATTCGGTGATGTTGCCGCGCAAGGACATCGTCGACACCGCCGTCGCGGCCGGTTCGTTCAAGACGCTGGCCAAGGCGCTCCAGGCCGCAGGCCTCGTCGACGCGCTCAAGGGCGACGGGCCGTTCACTGTGTTCGCCCCGACGGATGCAGCGTTCGCCAAGCTGCCCGAGGGCACGGTCGCGGCGTTGCTCGAGGACATCCCGAAGCTCAAGGCGGTCCTGACCTACCACGTCATCGAAGGCCGCGTGCTCTCGAGCGACATTCCGTCGCACAAGAACGGCAAGTCGGTCTCGGTTCGTCCGAAGACGCTGCAGGGATCGAAGCTGACGATCACCCGCGGCAAGAACGGCGTCACGGTCGACGAGGCGAAGGTGATCAAGGCGGACATCGTGGCCGGCAACGGTATCATTCACGTCATCGACACGGTGGTCCTGCCGGACTAGAGACACGGATCGCCAAAACGGAGGTGCGCCATGAGAGTCGTCGTTTCGGGATCCACCGGATTGGTCGGAAGCGCACTCGTGGCACGCCTCCGCGAAGACGGGCACGAGGTGTTGCGCCTCGCGCGCCCGAGCTCGAAGGTGCCGAGCGAACCCGGCGAGCCGATTCGCTGGAACGTGGACACCGGCGAGCTCGAAGGTGACATCGACGGCGTCGACGCGATCGTCCACTTGGCCGGCGACAGCATTGCCGACGGCCGGTGGACCGCCGCCAAGAAGCAGCGCATCCGCAAGAGCCGCATCGACGCGACCGAGCGGCTCGTGGCCGCGCTCGCGAGACTCGACAGCCCGCCGAAGGCATTCCTGTGCGCGTCGGCGATCGGCTACTACGGGGATCGCGGCGACGCCGAGCTCGACGAGGACAGCGCTCCCGGAGACGGATTCCTACCCGAGTTGTGTCAGCAATGGGAAGCGGCGATCCAGCCGCTCGCACAGCGTGGCACACGCCTCGTCAACCTCCGCATCGGGGTCGTGCTGTCCAAGAAGGGCGGGGCGCTGGCCAAGATGCTGCCTCCGTTCAAGCTCGGCGGCGGCGGCAAGCTCGGCAGCGGACGGCAGTACATGAGCTGGATCGCGCTCGACGACGTCGTCGGAGCGATCCGCCACGCGTTGACGAACGACACGATTCACGGCCCGGTCAACGTCGTCGCCCCGAACCCGGTCACGAACGCCGAGTTCACGAAAGCGCTCGGCAAGGCCCTGCACCGGCCGACGTTCCTGTCCATGCCGAGCTTCGCGGTCAAACTCGCGTTCGGACAGATGGGAACCGACCTGCTCCTGGCGAGCGCCCGGGTCCGGCCGACCCGCCTCGCTGGCACCGGCTACGAGTTCGCCCACCCGACGATCGACGAGGCGCTCGCAGCCGTGCTGTAGCCCAAGTGGAAAAATCGTCTCGGGGACGTTTCTTCCACTTCGTGCCTTTCCCGAGCGTTCCGATGCCGAACGTGTAAGGTATGCATGAACGCGGGTCGCAACCTCCGGCCCGCGCCTGGGACGTACTGATGAATGGATTCGCCTCCGCACTTTCGACGGCACCTGACACGAAGACCGCGCTCAGCGAGTGCGTGACCGAAGCCAGCCACGCGCTCGGCACAGCGACGCCGCGGCTCGCGGTGCTGTTTGCGACCCCCCACCACGATCTGTCGGACCAGCTCTCGCGTGTGCATGATGCAACCGGCGCCGACAACCTGCTCGGCTGCGTCGCCGAGTCCGTCGTCGGCACCGGGCGTGAAGTCGAGGCCGGTCCAGCGATGAGCCTGTGGCTCGCGGCCCTCCCCAACGCCGCGGCGCGCCCGTTCCGGCTCGAAGTCGAGCAGCGGGCCGAGGCGCTCGAAGTCCGCGGCACGCCCGAGATCGACGCCGACTACGCCAAGCGCGACACGTCGATCCTCGTGCTCGGCGACCCGTTCTCGTTTCCAGCCGACCACTGGCTGAACGCGCTCAACGAGCAGTTCCCCAGCCTGCCGGTCGTTGGCGGCATGGCCAGCGGCGCGATGGCCCCCGGCCAGAGCCGGTTGTTCCACGGCGACGAGATCGTCAATGATGGCGCAGTCGGCGTGCTGCTCGAGCACGCGCGGATCGCCACGATCGTGTCCCAGGGTTCGCGCCCGATCGGCAATCCGATGGTCATCACCCGCGGCCACGACAACGTCATCGAGCAGCTCGCGGGGCAGTCACCGATGGCGGCGCTGCAGAAGATCTTCGAGAACGCCCAGGAGTCCGAACAGCTCGTCATCCAGCAAGCGCTGCAAACCGGCGGGCTCCATTTGGGAAGGGTCGTCGACGAGCACATCTCGAAACCGGGTCGCGGCGACTTCCTCGTCCGCGGCGTCCTCGGCGTCGACAAGGACACCGGCTCGATCGCGATCGGTGACTACGCCAAGGTCGGTCGCACGGTCAGCTTCCTCGTCCGCGACGCCGCGTCGGCCGACGAAGACCTGCGCGAGATGCTGGCATCCGCGGGCAGCCACGCGCCGGCCGGCGCCCTCGTGTTCTCGTGCAACGGCCGCGGGACGCGCATGTTCGACGCACCCGACCACGACGCGAGCTGCGTCCGCGACGCCTTCGGCGAGATCCCGGTGGCAGGGTTCTTCGCGGCCGGCGAGATCGGCCCCGTCGGCGGCAGCAACTTCGTACACGGGTTCACGGCATCGCTCGCGGTGTTCCTGTCCGAGTGACCCGATCGGCCGGTATGGACGAAAAGGACCAACCGCTACGCCGCGACGTCAAGAGCCTCGGAAGCCTGCTCGGGCAGATCTTGCGCGAGCAGGGGGAGAAGGGGCTGTTCGAGCGCGTCGAGGCCGCACGGCTCGCGTCGCGCCGCCGCCGCGCGGACGAGCCCGGGGCCGAGGCCGAGCTCGCGGACCTGCTCCGCGGCCTCGAAGCCCACGAGAGCCTCGATCTCGTGCGCGGGTTCTCCGGCTACTTCTGGCTCGTCAACCTCGCCGAGCGCATGCATCGGGTCCGCCGCCGCAAGAGCTACGCAGAGGCCGGCACGCCCCAGCCGGCGAGCATCGATGACGTGCCCGCGAGCTGCTCCAGAGTCTCGTCATCGAGCCCGTGTTCACCGCGCACCCCACCGAAGCGACGCGGCGCACGATCCTCGTCAAAGAGCAGGACGTCGCTGAGGTCCTCGCGACCGCACTGCGCGACGGCATCGACGCCGGGCACGCGCGCGAGCTGCGCGCCCGCGCACACCGCGAGGTCACGATCCTGTGGCAGACCGAGGAACAGCTGTCGGTCCGGCCGTCGGTCGCCGACGAGGTCGAACAGACCGCGTTCTACGTGACCGAGATCCTCTACCCGATCATCGGACGGTTCTATGCCCAGCTCGACGCCGCCTTCTCGCAGGTCTACGCCGAGCCGCTGGCACTCGATCCGCATCGGCCCCTGATCCGGTTCGGCTCGTGGGTCGGCGGCGACATGGACGGCAACCCGAACGTCGGACCGGACACGATCCGCCACACCCTCGCGCGACATGCCGAGCTCGCGTTCGACCTTCACGCAAGAACGATACGAGCGCTGTTCCGCACGCTGAGCCAATCGCGCAGCCGCGTGGCCGTCAGCAGCGAAGTCGACGCGAGAATCGTCGAGTACGGCCAAATGCTGCCGGACGTCCGCGAACGCATCCCGCAACGCTACGTCGCGATGCCGTACCGCGTCCTGCTGTGGTTGATGTCGGCACGGCTCGAACGGGCGCGCGACCGGCAGCAGCTCGGATACACGACTCCCGGCGAGCTCGTCGCCGACCTCGGACTGATCGCGACGAGCCTCGCCCGAAACCGCGGCGAGCACGCCGGGCGTGAGCTCGTTCTCGCCGCGCAGATGCGCGTCGCGACGTTCGGCTTCCACTTGATGACCCTCGACACCCGCCAGGACGCGCTCGTCCACCGGCACGCGCTGGCGAACCTTCTCGACGATCCGGACTTCGCTGATCGCAGCGCCGACGAACGCACCGAGAAGCTCGCCGCGGCGCTGCGGACGCCACCGGCGACGCGCGCGGTCGACGCCGAAACCGAACGCTGTCTGGCCGTGTTCGAAGTGCTGGGCGAGGCCCGCAACCACTACGGCCCGGTGGCGACAGGGCTGTCGATCATCAGCATGGCTCAGGGCCCGGACGACGCGCTCGCCGTCCTCGTGCTCGCGCGCCACGCGGGGCTCGTCGACGGAGACCACGTGCCGCTCGACATCGCTCCGCTGTTCGAGACCGTCGCCGACCTCGAGACCGCAGCAGCCACGATGACGACGCTGCTGCAAACCCCCGACTACCGCGCCCACCTGCGCAAGCGCGGCGACGTGCAACACGTGATGCTCGGCTACTCGGACAGCAACAAGGACTCCGGGATCACGGCCTCGCGCTGGGCACTGCACCGGGCCCAGGTCGAGCTCACCGAGGTCGCGACCGCCGAGGGCGTCGAGATCTGCTTCTTCCACGGTCGCGGCGGCACGATCAGTCGCGGCGGCAGCAAGCCTCGCAGGGCGATCCTCGCGGCCCCCGAACAGGTCGGCGGCAATCGCCTGCGGGTCACCGAACAAGGCGAGATGATCCGTGCCAAGTACGGACTTCCCGACATCGCCGAACGCACGCTCGAGCTGATCGTCGGCGCGATGGTCACGCGGTCGCTGCCGTCGGAACCGATCGACTCGGACTGGACCGAGCTGGCCAGCGACCTCGCGGCAGCGAGCCGCACGGCCTATCGCGAGCTCGTCCGCGAGCACCCGGACTTCTACGCCTACTTCCGCGCGGCGACGCCGATCGACGTCATCGAGCGCATGCAGATCGGCTCGCGTCCAGCGTCGAGGAGACAGCAACGCGGCGTCGAAGACCTTCGCGCGATCCCCTGGGTGTTCGCGTGGCCCCAGAGCCGACACCTGCTGCCCGGCTGGTTCGGGGTCGGCGCGGGCCTGCGCGCATGTGTCGAACGGCACGGAGTCGCCACACTGCGCAGGGCAAAGGCGTGGCCGTTCTTCACCAACCTGCTCGGCGACGTCGAGATGGTCCTCGCCAAAGCCGACATGGCGATCGCCAGGCGCTACGCACAGCTGGCCGGCGACGTCGGCTCCGCGATCTTCCCGAAAGTCCTCGCGGCGTACGACGAGACTCGTGCGCTGCTCGCCCAGATCCTCGAGACCGACGACCTGCTGGCGAGCGAACCCGTGCTGCGCCGTTCGATCGCCCTGCGCAACCCGTACGTCGATCCGATGAGCTTTCTGCAAGTCGACGCGCTCGCGCGTTGGCGCGCGACTGACAGGACCGACGCCGAGCTCGAGCGCGTGCTGACGGCGACCGTCCGCGGCATCGCCCGCGGCCTGCAGAACACCGGCTGAGGGGCCGCGCAATCTCACACTTTCCGGAAACTTCCCGGGCACTTCCCTCGAACCGATTCGGCAACCTCCGGCGCATCGAAACCACAGCCAGAGGTCCGAATGAACACCCGTCCCGCTCTCCGCACCGTCTCCGCCCTGCTCGCCGCCGGGTGGCTCGCAGCCGGCACGACCGCACAGAACACCGACGAGAAGCCGTTGCCGACCGCGGCAGCGATCCTCAACCGCCACGTCGAGGTCACCGGGGGCAAGAAGGCTCATCTCGCGCTGACGACGCGCAAGATGACCGGAAAGCTGCTCATCGACATGTTCGGACACAAGTTCGAAGCGAAGGTCGAGAAGCAGGCGAAGGCCCCGAACCTGTCATACATGGTCATCGACAGCTCGACGATCTCGCAGGTCATCGTCTCCAACGGCGAGCACGCCTGGGAGTGGAGCCGTGGGCACGGCGGTTCGGGCTCGACGCGCCTGCTCGACGGTGAGATGCGGGCCCGCCGCCTCGACGCCGCGGTGTTCGACGCCGACGTCCACTGGCGAACTCTGTTCAAGAAGGCCAAGACCAAGGGCGTCGTCGAGCTCGCCGGCAAGCCGGCCTATCGGGTCGACGTCACGAGCAAGCACGGCAAGCGCTCCTCGCGCTTCTACGACAAAGCCAGCGGCCGGCTCGTCGGCTACAAGCAGGACATCGAGATGCACGGCGGCAAGGGCAGCATGGAGGTCTCGATCGGTGCGTACAAGCAGTTCGACGGCGTCTGGCTGCCGACGCGGGTTCGTGCCGTGCTCACGTCACCCAAGTACGGCAAGGGCACGCAGACCTGGGTCTACGCCAAGATCGAGCACGGGTGCAAGATCTCGCCGAAGCTGTTCGCGATGCCACCCGAGGTCCGAGAGCAGGTCGAAGCGAAGGCCAGGCACGGCGATCACGGTCACGGACGCTAGCACGCCGCGATGCACGGTCACGCCCTCGCCTGCGCCCTCGGGGCAGCGTTGCTCGCCGCGTGCGGCGCGCCCGCCCGAGCCGATTCCGCGGCCGACTTCGAGACCGAAGTCCTGCCGTACTTCGAACGCAACTGTTTCCGCTGCCACGGCCCCGACGATCAGGAATCCGACTTCCGGATCGACACGCTGTCTCGCGACTTCGAGGCCGGCGCCGCGACCGATCACTGGCTCGAGGTCATCGCGCGCATCAAAGCCGGCGAGATGCCCCCGCGCTCGCAGAAGGACCGCCCGGCGGCGAGCGAGAGTTCGCGGATCGTCGAGTGGCTGACCGCCCGCATCCAAGAAGCCGACAGGGCGCGGCTCGCCCGGCGTGGGCCGGTGTCGCACTACCGCCTGTCACGCGTCGAGTACGCCAAAACGATCCGCGACCTGTTGGGGATCAGCTTCGACGCAACCGGCCCGGGTGGGCTGATCGCCGACGATGTGTGGCAGGGCTTCGAACGCATCGGCTCGGTGCTCTCGCTTTCGCCGGCCCACATCGACCGGTACTTCGCCGCTGCAGAGCGAATCCTCGCCGAGGCCTTCCCCGAAACGCCACCGACACGCCGGCGCATGAGACGGTCGGCGATCGACCTCGCGGGCGGTCCCGACACCTACGGGGCCGAGCGATTCGCAAAGCTCGAACGCGCCGGCACCGACAAGCGGATCCGCCTCGACCTGTGGCCCGGCCAGGGCGCGCGCGTGAGCGCCGCGACGCCGCCGGGCCGCTACCGCGTCCGCGTCCAGGTCAGCGGGCTCGCCGCGACCGACGGACGGCGACCACACCTCGTCGTCGAAGACACGGCCCGAGACCGCGTCCTGTTCGAGCACGACGTCGTGACGCGCGAGCACGCGCCGGTCGTGCTCGAGTTCGAGACCCACCTGTCCGAGGGCGAGCACGAGCTCTCGCTCACGAACGAAGTCTCGGGACCGCCGTTGCTCGCGCGGCTGGGGCGGACCGGCCATGCACCGTTCCTGAGCCTGGCCGAAGGCCGGATCCCGTGGCAAATCGAGCTGATCGACGATTCGGGGCACCTCCTGCAACCTGTCCTGATCCTCGACTGGGTCGAGTGGGACGGGCCGCTCCCGCGTCCGACGACCGACGACTACCTCGGCGACGGCATCGCCGGGCTCGCGCGGTTCGCCGAACGCGCCTTCCGCCGCCCGCTGCGGAAAGGCGAGCTCGCGCCTTATGCGAACCTGGTCGCTAGCGAGATCCAGCGCGGGCAGAGCCAGCGATCGGCGCTCTTGTCCGCGATGCTCGCGATCCTGTGCTCGAGCGATTTCCTGTATCTCGTCGAGGGCTCGCCCGGACGCCCGGGGCTCGACGACTGGGAGCTCGCCTCGCGGCTTTCGTACTTCCTGTGGAGCACGATGCCCGACGCCGAGCTGCTGGACCTTGCTCGCGCCGGCCGCCTGCACGAGCGCGAGGTGTTGCGCTGGCAGGTCGAGCGCATGCTCGCCG
>Ga0055451_10000064_pt1 | contig 33833 bp, 30 predicted proteins | sample China_Galinas_PW_3_FD_57745 | JGI IMG/M metagenome (GOLD analysis project Ga0055451, IMG submission 57745) | Wetland microbial communities from San Francisco Bay, California, USA, that impact long-term carbon sequestration - China_Galinas_PWB_D2 | ecosystem: Environmental > Aquatic > Marine >... | reverse complement strand
ATTATTTACCTCGCACCCGATCCAGATCGCGAAGGTGAAATTATTGCCTGGCATATTGGCCAGGACATAGAAAAGGTTGCAAAAAAAAATGCTCAGATTAAACGTATCACCTTTAATGAGATTACCAAATCTGCTATAGAAGACGCAATCGCACATCCCGGTAAAATTGATATGCAAAAGGTGGCAGCACAACAAGCACGCCGCGTACTTGACCGCTGGGTAGGGTATGAAGTATCCCCTGTTTTGTGGAAAAAAATCACCTCCGGTCTTTCTGCCGGCCGCGTACAATCAGTTGCGCTCCGTTTAATTTGTGATCGCGAACAAGCAATTAGAGATTTTAAACCAGAAGAATATTGGACCATTGATGGTGTTTTTGGCCATCATAAAGATACTATCACAGCAGCACTCACACATATCGGCACAAAAAAAGCAGAAATAAAAAATGAAAAAGATGCACAAAAAATTAGTAAAGAAATACAAAAAACATCATTTTCTATAAATAAAATTACTGATAAAAACCGTAAGAAAAACCCTTCTGCACCATTTATGACCAGTACTTTGCAACAGGCTAGCTATAACAACCTTGGATTCTCAGTTAAAAAAACAATGCAAGTTGCGCAAAAATTATATGAAGGTATGCCACTACAAGATGAGAGTACTCCTGTAGCATTAATTACCTACATGCGTACAGATTCACTACGCCTCTCTGACACCGCGCTCAAGCAAGTACGCGACTTTATCAGTAAAAATCTGAGTAAAGAATATTTACCATCTACCGTCAATATATATGAACGTAAGAGCAAAGCAAAAGCGCAAGAAGCACACGAAGCTATTCGACCAATTGATGTTAATATTACACCAAAAATGGCTCGTCAATACTTACCGGCTGATTCCGCAAAATTATATGAACTTATTTGGAAACGATTTGTTGCCAGCCAAATGAAGCCTGCTGAGTATGCACAGCGCCAAGTAGAAATCAAAGGTGGCAAATATATATTTAAAGTTACGGGTTCTACACTTATTTTTGATGGTTTTTTAAAAGTATATACTGAAAAAGAGGACGAAGAAAAAGAACAAAAGGTAACATTACCTGCTGATATCAAAGAAAAAAATCCAGTTGACCTCAAAAAAGTTGACCCTAAACAACATTTTACTCAGCCACCACCACGCTACACAGAGGCATCACTCGTTAAAGAATTAGAAAAAGAAGGCATTGGGCGCCCAAGTACCTATGCAACTATTTTAAATACGATACGGGCACGCTCATACACTACACTTGATCAACGCAAACGTTTTGTGCCTACCGAACTTGGCATGCAAGTGGTTAAAATTCTTGTGGATAATTTGCCACGTATTATGGATGTAAAATTTACCGCACTGATGGAAGAAGATCTAGATAAAATTGAGAATGGTGATCTCAGACGTGATGAGCTGCTGCTTGAATTTTATAAAACATTTAAACAAGAGCTTGATGAATTTATAGGCACCGATGGTAAAAAGAAAATTGCTGAACCAACTGACATCACTTGCCCGGAATGCAAAGAACACAAACTTGCCATTCGCTTTGGAAAAAGTGGTGAATTTTTAGGATGTCTTGGTTATCCGGAATGTTCATTCACTTCTAACTTTAAACGCGATGAACAAGGTAAAATAGAATTAGTCCAACCGGAAAAGCCAAAACTACTTGAAGAAAAATGTCCACAATGCGGCAAACCGCTACGTGAGTTAATTGGCAAGTATGGACCTTTTATTGCATGCTCAGGATACCCAGAATGCAAATACATAAAACGCACTACTGCATGGTTCCCCTGCCCACAATGTGGTGGAGAAATTATTGAACGAGTATGGAAAGGTGGCAAATTTTGGGGTTGTTCTAACTACCCTAAATGTAAGTTTGCTATTTTCGACCAGATAGAGAACAAAAAATGCCCCAAATGCAAAGCTCCCTTTTTAGTCAAAAAGTTTGATAAAGAGGGAAATGTTACGCTGTATTGCTTTGATAAAACCTGCGGATACTCAGAATAATACCTGGATAAAGGTATTTTTAAGCTCCCCATTTTACAAATTTACTCCCTTATTATATAATAATGACAATAAGAAATATAAGATTAATTATCCTTATATACTAATGGGGAAATCATATGAAAAAATTAGTTCTATCTATATTATTACTTGCTATGACCGGGTTCACATATAGCATGGCTCCGGATCTACGAGAAAACTTAATCAATACCACGTTGCATAAATATCTTGAAGCATACCGACCACGCACTATAGAGCAAGCACGTGTTGCGCTACACCATATAGAGCATGCATCATTCTCTAGCCAACAAAATATTAATCAGACAAGGCCATCGTTTAGCTGGCAAGACCCACTCAATAGATTGACACTTAAATTATATAGAACATGGGCAGGGTATGAATTATATGGTATTACCGCTGATCCATGGATAGTATCAAACTATCAACGAGCACCTACTCAATCTGATAACTTAGGACGCTGGTATAAAATAATTGCTCCGGGCATTGAAGCATGGCCAAGCAAAGATAATAATATTATATGTAAAATAGTTTTGAATGATAATGAGTTTCATAGATGTGTGCAACAATTTTTACCTGACGCACAAACCACTACTACAAAAAAAGAAAATCAAAAAAACAAAAAGGATAAGAATAAAAACAAAAAGAAAAAGAAAAAATATGAAGCTACAAACAATAGCGAAATACCTCTTGCAAAATTGTAACTTATATTCACTTAAATTTGCAAGGCCGGGTTTTAATTCCGGCCTTCTTTATTGCTTACGTAGTACTAACTCGTATTGCATGCCAGCCGGCCCATTATGAACAGCGACATCAGCAAATCCAAATTTTTTAAGTGCAAGGTAGCTTCGCTTATTTGCTTGATCAACAAATGCATTTAAAAATAATGCACCAGTTGTTACAAAATACTCTTGGCAAACAAGCGCAAGTGCCGTTTGAAACTTGCCACTCCCCCAGTAACTATGGTGCATCCAACAGTATAATTGTCCACGATGCGCATCTGCATCACGAATTTCTATCGCGCCAATTAATTGATCTTTTGGTGCATCAAAAATACAATAAAATACTGTTTGTCCTAGCGCTTGTTTTGCAATCCGTTCATACAAATATGCTTGTTCCGCATGCATAGATGATACATGTAATGATACACGCACTTGGTCAGAAAAAGTTTCTAAATATGATCGTATATATTCTTGCTGCAAGTAACGCACCACAATGTCATCTGACTGTAATTCAGATCTCATTAGTTTTCCCCCCCCTGCTTGAAACCACTACATATTAATTATATGTGTTAGCATTCAAGCAGAGGAAGAAATTTAATTAAATATTATTCACTATACTATTATTACAGGAGCAAAATCTGAATCAAGATTGCCATATGCGAATGATCCCAAATAAGTAGGGAATGTAACTGGTGGTACCGGTGGTACTACTGTAGCTGCTGACTGCACCTCACCTCCTATATAGGTGGTTGGAGAAGCTTTACCAGAAGGGACTAGAAATCCATTATTAAGATTTATTACTCCTATTGGCGGAAAAATTTCAGTAGCTATTAATAAATCTGAAGCAGGAATAAGCCCCACATCACACAAAGTCACTTCCATAAAAAAAGAACCTAGTGTATTGCTATGAGCTACATTATTTATCATGATAATATCTCTAAAATTAGCTGCTCGACAATTTGGCGAACTGGAAAAAAATCCTATATTCCAAGTACCATCTCCAGGTACACCTGCGGTAAACGTTGCTTGCCCTAAAATATTTTTTGCATACATACCATATCCAACATTAAACATAGTTGTATTACCGTCAAGTAAAACTATAGCTCGTGCGTTAGCCGTAGCATCAACATCAGGATCTGGTCGCGTATTTACAGTATCAATTAAAAATCCATTACCAAAATTACGAAAAGATACGCAGTCTTTTACCATCGTAGCTGGACCAGTTATATTGAATCCATGGCCCCCATTGAGTTCTGCTTCACATAAAAGAATAGTAGTATCCCTACCAGAGCTATTTTCCGCATTTCCTCGAACAAAAAAACCATCTTCCGTTGTACCAACCTGTAATGCCGCTTTTCCAAATGCTTTACAAACTTTCACTAAGCAACTATCCCCATCAAGCAAAAAACCTGCTTGACCATAATTTGATGCAACGCAAGATTCTATGATGGTATTTTTTCCTGAAGTTTTAATAGCAAATCCATTTTCCCCTGTAAGGCCTCCAATATTATTCACTTCGCAACCAAGAATAGAAATATCTTGAGATAAATTATCAATTTCTATTCCAGCACCTTGTGTTACATTAACAATAAAACAGTTATCTACCGTAGAACTTTCTGTACCTTCAATAAGCCATATACCTACTGAACCTATATCTTGAATAGTAACATTGCTAATTTTAGTACCGCTAGATCCGGTAACCCGAATACCTGTATTAGTACTCGTGATTGTACCATTTATAATAGTTACATCATTAACACCATTTACAACAATAGCTTCTGTAGTTCTTCCATCAAGAATTTTATTATTTAAATCAAGAACTACATCATTTGAGTTTATGCGAATCGTAGCATTAGAAACAGACTCACCCAAACAATAATGCCCCGGTACCGTAATTGTATAGGTTCCACCACCAGGAAGCGCGCCAAAATCTTCTTGCGTTAATGTTACATCACCACACAAGTTATCTATTTTTGATTCAATAATATCAACTGTTGAATCAACCACACATACCTTTGACTCCACCACACATAAACGAGAAGAAACTACATCAACCTCCGTACCAATACGGGTAGTCAAGCCATGTAAATTTTCACCCGGACGTGGATTAATATCTCCGCAGTCAGCAAAAATATATGATATAGATAGACCAATAAAAGCACATAAATAGACATAACGAGATAATAAATTCATTATTATCACTCCTTTTTTTTTACAAAACTACTCTTCATTAATTAACAAAATATTTCTTTAAAAATCAATAAAAAAAAAGGCCTTCTCGTTACGAAAGGCCTTTTGTACAAAAAATAAATATACCTTTATTGCAAGCGCTGCCCATTTGGCACAGCTACTCGTGGTGCAACCATACGTGGCATGCCATCTGCATCATGCACTACCAACATCATGCCTTGTGATTCAGTTCCGAGCATTTTACGTGGTTTGAGGTTAAAGATAAATACTCCTTGTTTGCCAATAAGATCTTCTGGCATATAATATTTTTTTATACCAGCCAGTATTTGCCGCATACCTTTCGCCCCAAAATTTACTTGAAACTTAAGCAGCTTGTCTGAATTTTCAACCGACTCACATTCCTCGATGGTACCTACAAGCAATTCTACCTTTACCACATCATCTATGGATATATAATTATCAACTTGTACTTCAGGCTGAGTCGATACATTTTTGTGTTCATCTGTCATGTTTGCATCTTCCATTGGTTTTGCAAATAGGGTAGGAATTTTTTTCAACATAAATGTTTGATGCCACGGATTGCGTTCAAGTGCATCAACACTATCATCATGCACTGCAAAGGTAAGACCTAGGCTTGCAAGGAGTGCTTCCATCTTGTGCGGCATAATGGGCCATAACAATTGGCCAACCACATACAAACTATGGGCTGTTGCAGAAAGCACCTGCATAAATAATGCCGGATCCTTTTTAGCTAACTTCCATGGCTCTTGTCCATGAAAATATGCATTAACTAAATTGATATATTTCCACACGCGAGCAAGTGCAAGGTGAATCATATATTCTTGCATATATTCAGTTACATCTTCAATCATGTTCCAACATTCATCACGCAAATCAAGTGCAGCTTGTTCCCACACATTTGATGGCGTTATCTTCATCACGCCATATTTTTCTGCTAAGCCAACCATACGATTAAGTAAGTTACCTAAATCATTTGCCAAATCTGTCTCAATCGCACGCTCTAAGTCACCGGTACTAAATTCACCATCCTGGTTAACCGGAATATAGCGCATTAAATAGTAACGCACCTCGTCTACCCCATAGGCTTCTTGTAATACCATAGGATCTACGACATTACCCAAAGATTTAGACATTTTTTGCTTATTCACTTGAATCCAACCATGCACCAACATACGTCTTGGTAAGGGCAGTTGTGCTGCCATCAAAAATGACAACCAATACACGGCATGAAATCGCACAATATCTTTGCCAAGAATTTGCAAATCTGCCGGCCACCATTTGGCAAATTCTGCAGCCTGGCGTGGATCACCATAACCTACCCCGGTAATATAGTTAGTCAATGCATCTAACCAAACATATACGCGATGCGCTGCATCATCAGGAAATGGAATGCCCCATGTAACCGTTGTGCGTGAAATGCTTAAATCTTTTAGTCCTGATTCCACAAAACTAATAACTTCATTAAGTCTCTCTTTAGGCACAATAAAATTAGGATTATTTTTATAAAATTGTAAAAGTTTATCTTGGTACGCAGATAACCTAAAGAAATATGTTTCTTCTGAAACCATTTCAGTTTCACGCCCACATGAAGGGCAAAGCGGTGCTTCTGTTACGGTACCGGTATCTTTAGACGTCACAAATGTCTCGCACGGCGTGCAATACCAACCCATGTAGGTATCTTTGTAAATATCTCCGGATGCAAGCAATTTTTTTATAAGATGCTGCACTCCTTTTATATGGCTTGGATCAGTGGTGCGAATAAATTTGGTGTATGCTATCTCGTATTTTTGCCATGCATCAAGATAGGCCGGAATAAAACTATCTACAAATGCCTTGGGTTCCTTGCCAACTGCAACTGCTGCACGGGCAACCTTTTGGCCATGTTCATCAGTACCGGTCAATAAAAAAGTTTCATTACCTTGCAACTTATGCCAGCGCGCAATTACATCCGCCAGTAAGGTAGAATAAAGAGATCCCAGATGAGGCTTTGCCGTCACATAATAAATGGGAGTAGTAACATAGAACGTATTTTTGGTCATAAATTATTCACAAAACTAAAAATTATACTATAGAAACGCTATTAATTTTAGTATAGCGGAAAAAATAGAGTACTCAAAAAAAGAGTCGCCCTAGCAGAGCGACTCTTTTATCTTATTATGCGTCTAGCTTAAATTGGGCATACCTCAGTATTACCACGAAGCTCAGAAACTATAGTTTTAAGCCAGCTGATCACGGTAGCACATATCTCGTTAATTTCATCAACAGTAATACATGGTGCGCCAGTAACCGTAGGAATCATTAAGTCTGTACAATCACCAACGGTATCATCAATGTGATTTACGGTTTTTTTGATCAAGCAAACACAGCGGCGGATTTCATCAAGATCTGCTAAGAACCCGGATGATAATGGTGCTGCCGGATCACCAAGATGAGCTCCATCAGGACGCGGCGCACGTTCACGTATAGAATCTTCTACACGCTCCCAGGCATGCACTAAATTCTGTGCATCTTTTTCAGAAAGACGCACAGATCTACGGCTACTATTGTTGCGTTCATTACCACCTAAACTAGGTACTATGATCGCGCTCACACAGAGCAATCCTAATACCGTTTTTATAGAAAATATGTTCATATAATCCTTTCCCCTTTTTTTAAATTAGAAATAGATCGCTACACCAAGGTGAGCTTCTGTTTCTTGCATTGCATTACGTCCAGCGACAATCTGTGATGCACCTACAAATAGTTCCCAGAAGTTAGCACGATAGAATACTTCACCACGTATTTTGTGTGTCATGCTGTCAGTACGTTTTTCAAGCAAAGTAAAATCAAGCTCATTACGTTGCCCCAAGCAATCGACTGCATAACCACCATTACAGCCAAGATCTGGACATCCAAGATGAATTTCATCGTTGCGTTTACCAAATAGCTCATAACTGAGCACACAACCTAAATCTGGATTATTCGGATGGAAAAAGGTTAAATTGGTGTGGAATGTATAGTAATCCCATTTCACTTTTGCATCAATTTCTGGTCCAATATTTCTAATGGTTGCCCCTTTAAATGGTGCAGCACGTTTTTCTGTACGTTCAAATGCATGATGGAATGCCCAATCAATATCAAATGCAAACCATTTACATGGCATCCAGCCACCTTCCATACCTATTTTCATTTCAAAGTGACGGTTATGTCCCGTAGATTGGAAGTATACGCGGCCAGAATCTTTGTGTGGTTTGCCTGTTGGCCAACGCACACCGGTTACCACATTAACATACCATTCGCGGCCAGGGCCATAGCCAAGATAGAAATCACTTTCTAAATCGCCAAGACCTTTTATACACTCAGAAGAGCACAGATCAATACCACATTCACGTTTTAGAAATTCAGTTGCACTTTCTTGGTTTGGAATACCAAGCATATCAATTAATGTTTTTATTTCATTGCAAATTGCTTGTCCAGCATTTACCAATTGATCCGGCACGTTAGGACCTTGCGACGCATCATTTTGGCGTGGCTCTAACCACAATTCAGTCTGTGCTGCCACATCTTGGCCAAGCCCCGCAAGATAATTGGTTCCTTGCAAGAAGAAAAGCACATCATCATTACCACCACCTGATCCATTTGCACCAAGTGCACCAGAAACTTGTGAAGCTAATTTGCGATATGGAATTGACGGTGGGGTACCATCTACACGTCGTTGCACATATGCCGGTGGTTGTTCTTCTGCAACATTGGCACTCGCATAACTTAATCTATGGTTGCCAATTTTCATCTCTTGATCATTACCATTACCATATTGCAAGAATGGAACCGGCACTTGTTGACCGTTTAGATTTTGATAGTTCCATAACAATGAACTAAGGAAATCTAAACGGTATGCACATTCAGTTTGATCAGGATCAGCATCAAGATCTTGATTAAGTGGATGCATGCGGCATACATCTGCCAATGTTTCTTCAAATTCCCCAGGACATGCACGTTGCTCTACATCAATAAGCACAAAAGGCAAACTCATGCGTGTACCAAAATGCCAGTTATCATTACGTCCAAATGTGCGACGTGCTGATAGACCAAATACCGCGCCTTTTTCAGTGTATTTAAGATCAGGCTTAATATGTGCCCATGCAAGTGCATTGGTAGAAGTAGCTAATGCAGCCGGGCTAATAGAACCACCTGCAAATGCTTGTGCAGCTACAAATGATTCTACTTCTTCATCTATACCAAAAAACAGGGTTGTTAACCCAGTTGTTTTGCTGGTACTTTTATTTTTTGGTTTGCCATCACAATCAAGATCGTCATCAAAAAATGCTTTGCATGCTGATCTATAATATGCACCTTTCCAGGTGTAGGTTTCCCATTTACTATCTTTATGATCTTCAGGATTCATTAATGCATACCAGTAGGTATCTTGTACGGGCTCTAATCTATAATGTATAGGGCCACGTTCCCGTAATGGCTCCGGAGATCTAAACTCAGATGTAGCATACATGCTACCACAGCTGAGCATTCCGAGTAGCGCTCCAATGCGTATTGCTGACTTGTTCATTGCTCTCCTTTTTGTTTCACTTCTTCTTTTTTATATAACATCTTTCAAAATTAATATCCTTTATACGTATGTGGCAGGCCGCGTACGGCCTGCCACATTATTTTTATGATGGAATAGGTGATGCAAAGGTACTTTCTGTAGGACTATTCGGATTTTGAACCCTAATATATGCTGCGCCAAGATCTATTGCACGTTGTCGTTTTGGTTCTTGTGTACCCGGCCCAAAGAAATCGAATGCATCAAATCGTACAATTTCTGTACCCAATATGTAGTCAACACGGATGCCAGTATGGCCTTCTCTAAATGCCTGCACACCTTGTGCAAAATTACCGTAGTCAGTGCAACGGTTTACTGCATTGGTATCAAGTGTTTTAATATCGCTAAATAATGTATCACCGTCTACAAGCACTGCTTCATTAGTAGCTGCAAGCAATGGACGTGATGCTAAGATACCGGTACGTACACGGCCGGCTTCATTATCAACATCAAGCACTACCGGGTTAACCGGGCCACCACCTGATGTGATACGTACCATGTTACCACCACCATGCACTGATGCATTTGCTGCACGGAATTCTTGTTCAGTATCAGCTTGCTCGTACAAGAAGTTATATAAGGTAGAACCATCATCACCTATTGCAAGCAATGCTGCTTCTAAATTATCACCAGAGTAAATGCGATCATGCGCAAAGAGACCATCAATCACATTTATAGTGATACTTGCTACGTTAAAGGTGTTATCAACTTCCCAGCTGTTTGCTGTACTGTTTGCATTTTTCTGTACAATGCCAACTGCCAATCCTAAAAAGCCACCTTTTCTGTTGCGGAATATTGCATCTTCACCCGCCATAGTTAAGTTGAAGCGTACCGTATGTCCGGCATAGTCTTCTACGTTACCAACTTGGAACGCACCGGCTTCTTCTTCGCAATCAGTACCAATGATAAATTGTGCACTATCTTCTACTATAATAGTGATATCAGTCGTTGGGATTTGGCAGGTCTCTGTTTCTTTTTCTTCAAATAAGGTTTCTACACCTACAAATGAATCTTCTTGTACAAAGAAGCATGAACAGTCAGTTAATGATATGGTACCCGTACCAATTAATGATACACGGAACCCATCAGTTGAATGTAAATCAGTTGCATTTTGGAATGCGCTAAATATGAGGTCATATTTTTCTGTCGTCATGCATGCTTCATCTGCAAACTTAAGTTCCACACCATTCAATAATATGCGCGCGCCTGATTCAAGCACTATCTGCACATTACCCTCTATTTGTACCGTGTCACCTGTTTGGAATGAACGCAAGTCTAATGTACCGGTTTTGGTTACATACAAGGTACGGCAACAATCTGAAGTAATACGCAAGATGCCTTGATCATATCCAGTATTGAAGTCCGGACCACGTAGAATTGCACATACATTATTAATGATCATATCTTCATTAAGTACTACTTTACCGTCACCATTTGCAATCAAGGTTACTCCATTCACACCAAGTACAAATGATGCATCAAGTGAATCCGGATTGCGATGTTTAGAACCAAGACCAATGCGGCCATCATCTTCTACCACAACAATAGCGGTTGATTCCACTGCAGATTTATTACTGTTAAGGAATACGAGTTCTCCAACAATACCTTCATTACCAATTTTGATATGAGCAGGATCGCCAAAACGTGAATCTTTAATTTGAAGCTGTTGTACTGAGCCAAGTATAGTTGGAATTGAACTAACGTTCATTTCTACTACTGGTGGGCATGTACAACTATTTACATTTTCTACGATGTATGGGCAGAAAGTATCATAGTCTTGTTTTACATCAATCCAGTAGAGCGTATAATCAGATATACATTGGTCCGGTGCAATAATTACATCATTCACGCTCATATCAAGATGCCAATCTGATATGCCAATACGGCATGAGAATAAGACTTGGTTTTTTGGTAAATCAACTACACCATTTGCACTTATCGGATCACAATTTGAGTTCTTTGTTACCATAGTAGCCATATTTGCACGATATTGTTCAGCAATACTAATTTTGCCATAACAATCAACAAATATACCACCTTCTCCAGTTACACCACTATATTCCGGCGCACCGGCAGAACCACCTTGTGTTTCGAACGAGAAGAAATTACCACAAATACGTAATTCTGCAGTATTATTAATATCAAATGTTAATGGAGGTTCTTTACCGATAGAAATATTGCTGTTAAATCCTAAGAAAATAGTTTGTATTGAATTTTGACCCGTAATATCTTCTGCCGGGTTAATAGCATTATTAATTACTGTCGTGTTGGCAGCCACATCAAGTTTTAACAGTTGCTCAACACTAGAATCACATGTTTGATCTTGTATTACATCCAAATGTGCATCACGAGAAATAATAGTACAACCATCGCATGCCGTTGATCCATCTTGTGTACCCAAGATCATATAGCGTCCAGTACCATTATCTACACGTTTGCCATTGTAGAAGAAGGTAAACTTGCTCAAATTATCGGCACAGCTTTCGCCATTTGGTACAGAGAGGTCTACTCCTGCCAATGCCACACTTGTATGCACCAAGAAACGAGAATCATAGAATGCTATTTTTGGACGAGGTACATTATTTTCAAGTGTAAAACTTTCACCACCGATATACGTTGGTTCTGATTGCACGCTATTATTTTCATATACATCATGAATTTGATCTGTGTGTACTAGTGCTGTATCAAATAAATTCAAACGGTTGTTAATCAGGAATGCTGCCTTATTATATTGTCTGAATGCACCGTCGGTGTCTGTTGCAAAGGTACGAAGTGGGAAAATGGTTTCTGTACCATTGTAGAATAATGGACCACCGGTAAAGTTGACGTACAATGAAAGTATTTCAATCTTGCTGAGTAAGGTATCACCATTATTACTACCACGGACATTCAGCAATCCTTCAACGTCAAAAACTATCTCACCAGCACCATGCGCTTCATTGGCCGGATCAATGGTAAATTGATACCCATCAAAATTTTCTACCACACCTTGGCAATCCACGCCAGAGCGGAAAAACAATGCTGATTTTTGACCTAAATTAATTTGTGCAGCTGTAGCTTGTGGATCATTTGATCCATCTACGATAAGTGCCGATGGATTACGGCTTTTAAGTAACATTATTGGATCTATAACAAATACGTCACCACAATCAGCACATGCATCAAGTGTCATGCTTGGTACAAAAGTCACCGTTGGACATAGATCCGTTTTGGTACCAACATAATCTAAGAACGCATTATCACCAACAGTCAATTCACCATTCGCACCAAGAACAAAGCCCCATTGCACACCAGTGAAGGTACCTTTATAATCACCACTATGAGCATTTAAGTTATAAAATGGATCTACTAATAATTCAGGATATAAGCAGTTTTTGTTAACCACTAATAAACTTGATTGCGTATCATTATTGATAATCTCTAATGTCGCAGTACCCGCTGCAAGATCAGTTCTATCAACTACAATATTTTGATCATCAAGATAACAGTATTCTTCAGTAAATGTACGAGGAGAAACAATAACCGCACCAGAATTTTCTACAGTCAATACCATGCGACCAACATCTGGATTTGACGGGTCAAATAAGATGCGACCAAATCCAGCACCAAATCCAAAATCTTGGCCCACATAACTTAATAATGATTTTGGACCAACCTCGATATTAACATTTTGATTTTGGTCTGTTGCATTACGGGTGAAAGATAAGGTACTTAACTCTGTTACAAGGCCCTGATTTAATTCTAGCCAAACTTCTGTACCACCACCATTAGCATCTGAAGTAAATGATACGGTGCGACCACCGGACAAGACAAAGTTCACGGTAAAGTTACTATCAAGCGGTTCGATATGAATGAGTAATTTTGCACCGGTTGGTGAACCTTCAAACGTTAAATCTGAAGTATCAACATTAAAAGTAACCGTGTGACTACTACCACGAATAGTAAGTTGCGCTTGTGCATTACCCGCACGTACAACAATTGGATTACCATTTTGCAATGTTACATTAACATCAGTCGAGGTAGCTTCAATAACTACTTCACAATCAGTCCCTGTTGTTGTCTCATCGAATATAATATCACCGGAGGAACCATCTAAAATTAAGTCATCATTAATAACATCTGCTGTGTTATTACCCTGCCAGATTACTGCCGCATCTATATAACCAGTGCAACCAAGCAACAGAAAAGAGAGCACAAAAAAATAATGCTTCATAAGACGGGTCTTCATACCTTTTCCTTTTTTTATAGATTACAGGCACCGCACATGCCCTTCTACTACCCTCAAAAAATATCTCCAGTCTTTTCATTGTTCACATAAGTAGAGTCATAATCATTTTCAGTACCAATGTCAATATCTTTGAAAAATTAAAACTTAGGCAACAATAGAAACCCAAATTCGACTTAATGTATATTGATCAATCACATTTCTAAAAAAATCAACTCTATTAAACAATGCTTGTGTAGGAATAGTATATTTTGCAGGTACATCATCAATAACCACACCTTTAATCGGCGAAAATATACCATACTTTTTTACATATTTTGTAATAACATCGGGACGATATAAATAATTTAAAAATGCATAAACATATTCTTGCTTCTGACTACCCTGTGATATTGCTATGCTATCAATAATACCAAAAGTACCTTCCTTTGGAATTTCATATATAATTTCCGGATGTTCGTAACTCAGGCGTGCTATTTCTGTTAAGCTGGCTGACGCAACCGGAATACTATGCGATGCTAACAAGAAAGGCATACGCAATCCGGTATATGCAACTACCCATTCTTTTTGTTTGCATAATAATTCTTTAATTGCTTCTATATGCTCAGGTTGTGCAAGATTATCGATACTGCCATACAAATACTTGCATGCTATATAAATCATTTCACGATAATCGGCTGGCATACCTACCAGATAATCTTGTGCTGGGTCAAAAATAAGTTTCCAACTCACTTCTGGCATGCCTTGTTCAAAATAATCCTTGTTAATACCAAGGCCATAAATATCCCAAAAAAATGGAATCGTATAATTATTGTGCGGATCAAAATAGTGACCAAGTAATGCCGGATATATAGTATCCAAAAATTGTAATTTTGACTTGTCTATTTTAGCAAGAAGACCTTCATTTACTAAAGACTGAACCGCATAATCAGATGGCATTACAAGATCATACCCTGCACCTCGATATGCACGTAATTTTACAAATAATTCTTCGTTCATTTCTATATAATTAACATATACTTTTATGCCAGTATCTTTTTCGAAATCTACTAAAAATTCTGCATCAAGTTCTGTTGGCCATACCAAAATATTAATACTTTTTTCTTCATATACCTGTCGTATCAATTGCTGACCATATAAAAAGATACCAAGAAAACCAATTACTATAGCAAGCATACCTATACGTATTCCAACACGTACAACCCTTGCGTTCATCGTGTTGCTCCTTTTCCTATGCGTTTAATTTGCAATAGTGCTGCCATCATAACAATAGCGCTGCTCAACACAAGTAAAACACTTGAGAGTGCTGCAATTACCGGAGAAACTCCGGTTTTAATCATGGCAAAAATATAAATAGGCAATGTTTGCGCGGTACCACCCGCGCAGAAAAAAGAAAATACAAAATCATCCAATGAAATTACAAATGCAAGTAATCCGCTCGAAAATATTGCTGGGCGCAATAATGGAATAATAATAGTATATATAACCTGTTCAGGCGTTGCGCCCAAATCGTATGCAGCTTCTACCAATCGTTTATCTAATTCATTAAATCTGATATATATAATTGGCACAATATATCCAAGACCTAATAGTGTGTGCCCAGCAATTAATGTAGAAAAACCAAGCGATACGCCCATAAATGAAAAAAAACTCAACATACTTACTGCCAAAACAATTTCTGGCATTGCTAAAATACTATAAAAAAGTGACTGTAAATTAGCCAACTGCCTTTTAGCACCATATACCACCAATAAGGTGCCCATAACAATGCTGAGTGAAGTAGAAGTAACCGCAACAATCAAAGAGTTTTTGAACGCATCCCACACTTCCCCTGCTTGAAACAATTTCATATACCATTTAAATGAGAATCCTTTCCAATAAAACACAAAAGGATCTTCGTTAAAAGAAAAAATTATCAATACTACAATGGGCAAATATAAAAAGAAATAGAATAAACCAACAATAAATGGCAAAAAATATGCACTCTTTTTTTTCTGCATTTTTATATCTCTTCTTTCGTGTCACGTAAACACCAAACACCAAGAATAAGGTATATACAAAATGAAAAGAAAATGAGAACTAAGCCACTCAGAACAGTAAATGCTGCACCAAGCCCCATATCACGTACTACCAAAAAATAATATGATATTAAAGAGCCAACCATCATATACTTACCGCCACCCACCAATGCTGGAATAGCAAACTCACCAAAACCAAGTACAAAAACAAGTAACGTGCCAGTACGAATACCGGGCATAGATAATGGCAACGTAATACGCATAAACGTTTGCATAGGTGATGCCCCTAGATCTGATGATGCTTCTAATAAATGAATATTAAGTTTTTCTAGTATGGTATAAAGCGGCATCAACATAAATGGCACGTAACAATAAATCATCAAAATAAATACGGCTACCATATTATTCATTAAATAGAGAGGCTCATTAATCAATCCTACCTTGAGCAAGAATGTATTAATAAGACCATTGTATTCAAGTAAAAAAAACCATCCATATACTTGAATCAAAAAGTTTGTCCACATAGGAATCATCAACAAAAATAAAAATAGGTTTTTAAAACGCCCGGCCTTGATCGCAAAAAAATAAGCAATTGGGTAGGCACATACCAAGCACATAACTGCCGTACCAAAACCAAGTATTAATGAGCGCATTATGATTCTTGTGTGCATCCAATCAATGAGCTGAAAATATTTATGAAACGAAATAATAGGAACAGTACCCGATACAACACTCAGATACAAAATAGTCGCAAGAGGCACGCACAAAAAAACAAGTGGCCATATTAAGGCCGGTAAAGAAAATAAAAAAGTAAATTCTTTTGCGATTGTTGCACGCAATGATTGCTTATTCATTTCTCCAACAACACCACATTATCTTTTTGCCAATACAAATATACTTCATCATTATAATCAACTACATCTTTAGGAAAATGTTCTTCATTTTGTTCAAAAACACGTACCACCATATCATTTGATAAATGCACGTTATATTGCGTAGAACGTCCATGATATACAATAGCTACAACGGTACCACGTAGTTGATTAGAAAAACCTTCTAATGGCTTTTTACTCATCTCAATTTTTTCTGGGCGTAAACTCATAAATGCTGTACTTCCATCCTGAGCCCATGTAGCAATAGCCGGAACTGATACCAAAAAGTTACCTAGACCTTCTATGCTTATAGAATCTTTATCAGCAGAGCGATGCAGGATTCCCTTGAATATATTTGTTGTACCTACAAATTGTGCAACAAAAACTGAATTAGGAAATTCATAGATCTGCGCAGGTGTACCGACTTGTTCAATTTCACCCTCCATATTCATAATTGCCATTTGGTCAGATACGGTCAAGGCTTCAAATTGATCATGTGTTACATAAATAAAAGTCGTCTTAAGCTCACTTTGCAGATCAATTAATTCAATTAACATTCTCTCGCGAAGCTTTAAATCGAGCGCAGCGAGTGGCTCATCCAATAATAAAACTTCGGGCTCATTAATAATTGCACGCGCAAGCGCTACTCGTTGTTGTTGCCCACCAGAAAGTTGGCTAATTGCTTTATAAATATGTTTTTCTAAATGTACCGCTTTCAAAATTTTGATCACACGGCGTTCAATATCTTCTGCAGGTATTTTTTTTAAACGCAGTCCATAGGCAACATTATCAAACACATTCATATGCGGAAATAATGCATAATTCTGGAATACGGTGTTAATACGTCTCTTATTAATTGGCATATGAGTAATATCTTCATCTCCCAACAATATTTTGCCACTATCTGGTTGTTCAAATCCGGCAATAAGACGTAATAAGGTAGTTTTGCCACTACCACTAGGCCCAAGCAATGCAAAAAAAGCACCTTGTGGAATAGTGAGTGATATATTTTCTAAAATAAGCTCTCCATTGAACGATTTATTAATCCGTTCGAGCTTAATGCTTTTCATTTTTTTTATCAGCCCTTGCAAACATGATAGGTACAACAACATCTGACAATGTGCATGGTACCACAACTGCGATAATTAATGAAAGAAAAACCATACCAATATGTGCATACCAATTAGTAAAGCCATGTCCCACTAAATAAAATGCTGATGCAAGCGCACTTACAAAAATATGTACTGTATGAGATGTCAAACTATATCCACCCTGTTTTGATGAATGATTGGCGCTCAATACAAATCCGGTAATAATGCCTACAAATAAAAATGGTAACACATTCGCTAATTCTGAATAAAAGCAAATATGAAAATGCATATGCACGCCTAAAATACGCCCTGCTATGTATGGCAATACTGCATCAGATAGCATACAGAAAATTGTTGGAGATATAAGACCAACAAGTAGTGCTTTTACAATGTTTTTTGAAAATCGTAAATAAGTAATAATTGTACCAGTTGATGCAAACACAATGTGCATAAAGTGAAAACTGTGGAACAGAATATGTGCACTTTTTTTGACCAACTTAATATCTGCTTCTGCAAATGACATAACACCGACTAAACTTAAAATCGCTAAGGCAAATGCCACAGAAAACACCGCGAATGGGAAATGATATAAAAGCTCACTTACAATTGAATCTTCATGATTATGTTCAACATCATGACCATGAGAATGATTATACATTATATAGACTCCATTTCTTGATAAAAATATCCCCAAAAGGTGGGGGGCTCTAGATGTATAATACCTACCTCTGGTATTATACGTTCAAATATAGCAGGTATTTCCAATAAATAAAGAAAAAACACCTAAAAATCTCTTCAAGGCATTGCTCTTTGGCAAGGATAAGATAGACATACATCCACAGAAATAAAATAGCCAAACCTGTTGAGGCATCGCACAAGGCAATTTTTTACATCAAACACGTATAAAATTCAAAATATCCTCGCTACATTCGACTATTCAATAACCCGAAAAACCCCTCTATAATCCTTATCTTTAGCATATGCTTCAATTTCTATATCTTCTGGGGAGTATTTGGGGGTGCCCTTGTGCAATAAATCAATAAATTGGTCTACATCATCCTTAGGGCCGCATACTACCACACGCACCTTGTTATTCATGCTCATAACCTGCACCGTACCTTCTAAATTCAGGTTTTTTGCATGTTTTTGCACAAAATCACTTAAAAACCCTTCAGGAAAATTTGCAGAAAAGGTTACTTTAAGACACTTATACATGACTTCTCTCCTTTTTTTAATGCTTCTGCTCAAAAGGTAGCAAAACAATATCATACGTGTCAAAAACTTTACGCAAAATAAACAATCAGATAATTCATAAAATTAACATTCTTGTGATATTATAAGAATATATGTGTTACTCAAAGGTAGGATTTATATGAAAAAAAATGTTCGCGTTCGCTTTGCCCCCGCACCCACCGGTATGATGCACCTCGGGAATGTCCGCACCGCACTCATGAATTATCTATTTGCTCGCCAATATAACGGCTCATTTATTTTACGCATAGAAGATACCGATAGCCAACGTAATTTTGATCCAGAAGCTACTCATATTATCAAAGATCTTGACTGGCTTAACATATCTTTTGATGAAGGCCCAAATAAAGGTGGTCCTTACGGCCCATACTTTCAATCTAAACGAATGGCAATTTATGAAGAAAAACGGGCTGATCTTGAAAAAAAAGGACTAATCTACCGCTGTTTCTGCTCTACAGAAGAGCTTGAAAAAAAACGCCAACGGCAACGTATGCTCAAGCAACCACCACGTTATGATCGTACCTGTACTCGCTTAAGCGCTGATGAGATAGTAAACCTCCTGCAAAAAAAGATACCATTTGTTTGGCGATTCAAATTAGATCATAATGCAAGCGTAACCATTACCGATTTGGCACATGGCAATGTTACTTTTGAACTTAAAAATTTTTCTGACTTTCCTATTACTCGTCAAGATGGCAGCTTTACTTTTATATTTGCTAACTTTGTTGATGATGCAGCTATGCACATTACGCACGTATTTAGAGGAGAAGATCATCTGAGTAACACGGCAAACCAAGCAGCGCTCTATCAAGCAAGCAATCTAGAATTGCCCATTTTTTGGCACATGCCTATTTTATGTAGCATTGAGGGCAAAAAATTATCTAAACGTGATTTTGGATTCTCTCTACGTGATTTAAAAGACGCTGGTTTTGTACCGGAAGCAATAGATAACTACTTGAGCATTATTGGCGGATCATATTCAGAAGAAATCATGCCTATGCCAAAATTGATCGAAAATATAAATTTTAAGAACATACAAACAACCGGTCAAATAAAATATGATGTTGAAAAACTCCGCTGGATAAATCATAAGTGGATTGTACAATACGAACCGGAACAGCTCACGCAAGCATGCAAGCCATTTTTACAAGCAGCTTACTCAAATGCAGCACATGTTGATGATGCGACACTCACTACAATTTTACAAATTATCAAAACTGATTTAGTTACGTTGGCCGACAGTGTACAAGTGCTACGTTTCTATTTTCAGACACCTCAAATCTCGCATGATAGATTACGCTCATGTACAAGCGAAGGTCATGCTCCTGCAATTGCACAATTTGTACGCGATGGGTTAGCAGATATCAATAATCATGATCTCTTTGTTGACCATCTCAAAATTGAATCGAAAAAGCAGAATATTCCACTCAAAGAAACATTCTGCTTTGTACGTATGGCTTTGATGGGAAATGCAAAGGGACCATCTATTCATGACCTGCTTGCAATACTTGGCACTGATAAAGCAAAACAACGGCTCGAGAAAATAGTTAGGTAAGCCTACCTACTTTTAAAAGGTAGTTTGATAATTTTACCATCGACAACAAAAACACCATTACCACAGTGATGCAATGTACGTTGCCTTTTTTTGGAAGTGGTTATCCAAGCCTTGATAATTTCAAGAATAAAAACATTATACTTCGAGACTAATTTGGTATCTACAACCTTGCATTCTAAATTGGCATAACATTCTTTAATTAATGGCGCTTCAACATAAGAAGCATCTTCTGGTGTGAGGTCAAATTTTTTGAACTTATCAACTTTTGATCCGGTTGTACTCCCCACGCCTACAACCTGTTTGGCTAATTCAACTGTAGGGATATTAATCACACACTCTTTTGTTTCTTTTAAGGCTTTAAAAGAATAATTGAGGTCGCTCATTACACACATAATAAGAGGCGGCTCAAACTCAATCATGGTAAGCCATGCCATGGTCATAATATTAGGCTTACCTTTACGTGATGTGGTAACCATCACGACCGGCCCCGGCTCAATCAATTGATATACTTTAGATAAGGGTAACGATTTTTTTGCCATAAGATACTCCTTTTATATCTGTATAGCATAATTGCTGCAAGTTACAATTGAGCTGCTGTATCCGCCAATCGATTGGGTAACTTTTTAAGATCTAAAACATAGCCTTGTTGTTGCATATATGCCATGACCTCCAAAAAATATGGTTCTGCAGATGGAGATACATAAAACTCAAAAATACTATTTCCCACATCTAACGTGCGATCAAAGAGCATGTGCTCAAAGCTTTTTAAGATAGCAACAACAAACCATGCTTTTTGAGGTTGGACATGTGCTTGATAATAAGAACAGAACATAATAATTGTATGGGTACCTTGTTAAAAATATCATAATATGCAACAATACGTCTATTTAGTATATCGTATCATCCTTTTTATTTAAAGGTATCTCATGTCTACAGACAATACCGAAAAAATTGGAGTAAGTACTGCAACTATCATTGGCATGAATGCTATGATTGGTGCAGGAGTTTTTACTGTGCCTTCTGCCCTTGCCTCTAAAGTCGGCCCGGCAGGCATCTTGGCGTATATTTTTGTCGTTGTAGCTGTCTGGTTTATGGCACAATCGCTTGCACGTTTAGCAGCACTGTTTCCAGAAGAAGGTTCATTTTACGTTTATGCTAAACAATGGGGCGGACATGGTGTTGGCATGATTGCAAGTTGGACATACTTTATTGGTCTATTGATTGCGATGGGATTGCTATCGCAAGCAGCCGGTGACTATATGCAACCATTCTTCCCTCAATATTCTGCCCATACATTGGGTATGGTAATTCTATTCAGCCTCACCACATTAAATATGTTTGGTGTAGCGCTTTCTGAGTTGGGTCAGCAAATTTTAATTGTATGCACCACTTTCCCCATTATTGTTACCACGATCATGTGTTTGAGCAAGACAAACTTCAGTTATCTTACACCATTTTCACCTTATGGTATACGCAATGTATTTCAAGCAACGCGTGCAGTAATTTTTGGCTTATTTGGTTTTGAGTGTGCTGCATCATTATTTACAATTGTACGAGATCCACAAAAAAATGTGCCGCGCGCACTTACCTACTCAATTATTCTTGTGGGCATCCTGTATACACTATTTATTGCATCATTAATCTTATCTACCCCGCTTGAATTTTTTACCGTACCTCGTGTGCCGGACATTTTAAAGGTAACCTTTCCTAACAGCCCGTGGATTATTACTGCAATTCATGTTTCTATTTTATCAGCAATATTGGGAACCATTCATTCTATGATCTGGAGTTCAAGTGCCCTACTTATCGCACTCCTTAAACGAATAAGAAGCACAAACATACAACCCGTTACCAAAAATATTAGTCCACAAATAGCGGTACTACTTGTTGGCCTTTGTATTTTTGCAAGCTTTGCAAGCATACATAATATGGATCTGTTCTTTTCATTAACGGCAACTTTTATTGTAAGCACCTATTTACTTTCAATGATTAGCCTACTAACCATACAAGAAGAATGGAAATCAGGACAAAATATTAAAACAGTTATAGGGATTATTGCTGCATCAATTATTTTATATTTTGCGCTTGAAGGATTATCACAAGAAATCGCAAAGCTCATGTAGTCATTGACTCTACTGGGCAAACGATGCTATATGTTAAGGTATTGCGCAATACGCGATAATTGATTTGAAAGGAGAGTAGATGATACGCAACCATAGAATGGTAAGCATCGCCCTGATTATACTCGTGTGCTCACTACATAACATGACACACACGCTTTCTTCACTTTCTAAAAATGATCCTTATCCAATGTTTACTGCAATGGATCCTCATGAATTTCTGTATACTCAAGATACATTAAAACTAAAGGGCCTCATTGACGAAAAAGATTATTTTAAAGAACATGCAAGTTTTACCATATCACCATTTGGGCAAAATGCTGATCGCGGTAGAGATTTCTGCGGCGATAAATACGTTGGCGGCAAAATAGTCGAGCTTGGCGACATTATGGGCAGATGGGGCATGATAGCGCTACTGTTTGGTGAACTACCAGAAGGCAAAATACTTCCTCCAACATTGCAAGAAGCACGTGATGAACTATTTCCCGGTGTAGTAGGACCTATCGATGATGTACGCGCAATTGATCCAGAACAACTATTTGGTTATTTTTCTATACCACTTAAATACCGCAAACGTGGTGTACGATTTGACATGAATGCAAGCATCGCCAATGATTTTGGCATCAACATTCAGTTGGGCGTTTCAGACATATCACAATGTTTGGTTCTTACTGATTCAGGGGGTAATGTAAAAGGATTTGAAGATTTATCAGAATGCTCAAATAATTTATCCGGCGATTCAAGTACTGACCCATCAGATAGATTGTTTAATTGCACTGATATTTCACTAAAACAAGTCCAGCAATTTTTAATGCATGAGGTAAAAAACATTACTGAAGAACTTGGTATTAATAAGTGTGACTTTGATGAAATTTCTATTGAAGAGATACGATTTCAATTATATTGGCGTCATGCATACAAAGTAAATTATGGAGTCGCAGGGTGGCCTGAACTTTTGGCAATTCCCTATTTTATTGTAGGCGGTAGTGTATCCCCGGGTAAAGAACAAGATTCAAGTGTTGCGTTTGCGCTTCCATTTGGTAACAATGAACATAATGCGGTTGGTTTTACCAGTGGTATCAATTTTGATTTTACAGAAACAATAGAATTTGGTGGAGAAATTGGTTTTACGCATTTTTTTAAACGCAATGTAAAAAATTTACGTATGCCAAATCATGAGTGCCAAAGCGGCATTTTCCCATTTACAACTAATGCCGAAGTAAGTCCCGGGTATAATTGGCACTTTGCTGCAAAATTAGCCGCATATCATATCATTGATAAGCTATCATTCTGGTTCCAATATATAATGGTTGACCATCAAGCAGACAAAATTTGTATTAAATCTCCAGACAGTGCATTTAAACCAGAAACGCTCGCCAAGAAAACAAAGTTTAGTGCAAAATTAGCCAATTGCGCATTCACCTATGATTTTTCTCCGCATATTGCTGTCGGCTTTTTATGGCAAGCACCACTTTCGCAACGCGGCACCTATCGCAGCACAACCTTATTGTTCAGTGTCAATGGTGTTTTCTAATTTACAGTGTTTTGCATAGATTATGCTATTGAGCTCTTCTTGGTCTGCATCAGAACATGATTGGTATGCAAGCATATGTTGTAAATGTTGCAATTCGTCAACACAGCTACTGCTGGCAATTGCTTTTAGAAATAATATATAGGCGAATGATTTGCAAGTACATACACAGGTTGTATTATCATTCAATCCAATAAACAACTGTAAATTATCATCAGAAAACAGAACCCGCTCAATAGCATGTTCGATAACTAACGTATAGCAAGTTCGAAAATCAAACTGGCTGGCACCATATTGAAAATAAATCTCTGCCGAAAAACCTAAATTACTTATGGCACATATAACCATACCATTAGGAGATAATACAAAATTATTATTCCCTTCATATAGCGGCTGATCTACTATAGTTTTTTCTAATGCTCCCTCCTGCCATGCATAGGCACGTACAAACTGATTTTTTATAAAATCAATCATCTCCTTTGGCAGTCTATTAAAATATATAGCCTCTATACTATCTAATGTCTCGCTTGAGACCTCAAGAGCAATACTTTTGACCAGGATATCAGCACATAATTCTTTTAATTTCTTAGGCTGATGAAAAAAGGCCGCATATTGACGAACAAGTCGCGGCTTCTTATTTTCAACTTGAATACGCCAATAAGGTGAGAGGTTTCCGGTATAATCATCTCCGGAGCGCTTCATACCCAAAATATACCCCCCGGAGGCAAGCGCAAAAAGCAAAAATAATTTCAGCTTACAGCTCGGCATGTACCTTTTCCTATGGCATGGTATATCTATTACGCAGTCTATTTTTATCCTATCTATCTCTTGTACTGGACATCGTAGCTAAAAACCCTTACAATGTTAAGTATCAATAGAGTTTTTTATAGGTCAGTTTTTTAAAGGATGGTGATTTTTCCCCATGTCAAAAAAGAAGACAAATATCGAAATAAATGTGGTAGGAAGTGTTGATCGCGCATTGCGCCAACTTAAAAAAAAGGTTGAACGCGAAGGTGTAGTACGAGACATGAAACGTTGTGTCTATTTTGAACCACGCACCCAAAAACGCCGCAAGCGTCTAATGCGAGCTATCAAGCAAAATATGTCTAGAATGATTACCCAAGGTACCTATAATCCAGACGGTAAGTAAATAACATGGCTAATCGCGTACGTGAAATAAAACATGCACAACGAGAATCTGTTTTTCTACGCGAAATTTCTAATCTTTTTTTACGAATTACACTTGACGACGATCGGTTGCAAGGCTTGCAGGTAAGTCGTGTACGGCTTTCTCCCGATCGTGGTATCTGTACAATTTTCTTCTCTTCTGATCAAGGTAAAAAAGATTTTGAAGAAAAGCGCCCAATCCTTGTTCTTTATAAAGCATCACTGCGCAACTCACTTGCAAAAGTATTACCAACCAGACGTGTGCCAGAGCTGCGATTCGTTTATGATGAACCATTCGAAAAGCATCGCCGCGTTGATGATCTTATCCAGAGCCTAAAAGACAAAGGCGAGTTGTAACTTATCCCTAAGGAAGCCATGCACCTATCAGTTATCTATCTAGTTCCCCTTTTCTTATGTTGGGGATCCTTTATTAATGTGCTTGGTTACCGCCTTATCTATCAACAAGATTTTTTATGGTCTCGCTCTCGCTGTCCTAAATGCTCCACCCAACTTGCCTGGTATGATCTTATTCCTATCTTGTCTTGGATTACACTCGGCGCACGTTGCCGTACCTGTAAAGAACCAATTTCTGTGCTTTATCCATTTATTGAGTTGCTCACTGCAGTATCGCTTACCATGCTCTATGTGTATGTACCGCATTACTACTTTTTTAGTTACTTTATATTTTTTTCTGCATTGCTCGTCACGATACGATCAGATCTTGAGACAATGCTCATCTCGCGTTATGCTACCTTATTCTTAGTACCGGTTGGTATTTTATTAAGCTTGCTTAACATGCTACCCATTACAAGCACAGAAAGTATAATCGGCAGCATATTTGGTTATGGCGTATTATATGGTATCGCGCGATTGTTTTATACCATCACAAAAAAGAATGGACTTGGCCAAGGTGACATTGATCTTCTTGCTTTTATAGGATCATTCACTGGCATTATTGGCTGTTGGGCAACTATATTAGTTGGCTCAATTGTAGGATCATTATTTGGCATTATATACACACTGATAGCCAAACCAACTGGTCAAGTTAAATTACCATTCGGGCCATTTTTAGCACTCGGTGCAATCAGTTATGTATTTATGCAGGAATGGTTTGCAAAAATGTTGCTTGGATTGTAAGCTACCAAAACAAAATACATTTTAACCAAAATAATCTGTGGTGAACAAACAAAATACATGAAAAAATATGTAATTACCAATCTAATAATCTTGTTTTGTCTTGTTACTGCTCAAATTGCTTGCATGTCTGCATTATCACGATACAAATTATCGCAGTTAGCACAGGCAGCTATTGCATATGTGATACAAAAAAAGTACACACCCATTTATTATTATGCAAACTATATGCAAGTACTCAAACCAATAAAAAAATAATCTAGCTCGCTAACCCATCTTGCACAATGCGGATATTATTATTTTGGTCTACCGTGATAATATCCGGTTTGCCATTACCATTCAAATCACCGGCAGCAACAACAATAAAACTATTTTTGTCTGCTTGTGCTGCACTTAAGTTGCTGCTTGATGTACCAAGCTTACCCACAAAGTAGTTTTTACCTTCTGTGCCATGTCCAAAGCCGTAGGTATAATAAAATTGCCCTTCAGGTTTCCAGCCAATGCCACCGGGCCCAAACAAAACATCTGAATAAGTTCCATGCTCAGCCCAGTATGCTTTTTCTGCCGTGTATATTGCACTTAAGTTCATGTACACTTCTGCGCGTTTTGCTTTTGATAGAAAACGAGAAAATGTAGGCACAGAAACCATGGCAAGAAATGCTATAATAGCAACTACAATCATTAATTCAATTAAGGTAAATCCTTGACGAAACTTCATACTTTTGCTCCCCCTTTATTTTTCTACTCAGCATGCATCGCTCTCTTCAAGTGTACGTTATTACACTGCGACACAGTCAAGAAAATTGCGATCCATATATTTTTTGCAATTGTTTGATAGGGTAAGCACCTTCCCGTACCACACGTATAGCATCGCCCGTACAATCTAAAATAGTTGATGGCAATGCATGCGCCTGCGCATCCTTTTCGTCTACCATACATGAAATTTGTGCTATCAGTGCAGGATCAAGCGCATTTATTGTCTGCGGCACCGGCTGGCCTGCAAAATTAGCACTTGTAGAAAGTAATGCATCAAATTGCATAAGCACTTTTTGCAAACCTTGGTGATCCGGCACACGCAAAGCAATTGTGCCATCTTGGCCCTGTAGGTAGGCCGGCAAGTCAGGTTTAGCCTTTAATATCAGCGTAAGCGGCCCAGGCCAACAAGAGCTTATTAATGTTTCTATATGTAACTTTTGATTGATTTCTGCGTATTTTTGCAAACTATAATGGAATGGAATCAGGAGTAAATAAGGTTTATTTGACCGGATTTTTATCTGATTCAGAGCCTCAAATCCCTGCTGGTTCGCCTGGGCTAATAACCCCGGCACCGTATCGGTGGTTGTTGCCACCACCTTCCCTGATTGCAGGTATGAGATAACTGTATCAATTGTCCCTGGATTATACCAGAAAAATAGCTTAGTATTCACTATAAAACCATTGTTTTTTTGTAAATAAGATATTAGATTCGTAGCATTTATTGCCCGATTGACATTTTTGTAATATAGCCTAGATTAAAAAATAAGTCACGTATCTTAGAAATACCTATGTTTTCTATATGAAACATTACCATAATCTACTGCGCAATGATAAGTGAAAGTGAAAATAAAAATGAGATATTTAATTAACTGTGGAGACGTATTATGAAAGATTTAAACATTCATAAACAAGCGGCCACAAAAGGCATCGTAACAGCCAAGCAACGTAGCTACAATGAGATTGTTGACTGGCTTGATAAAAATTGGCACACCAATACAAACGATACAAGCCTTTCTTGTGTAACCCAACTTGATAAAGCTTTTGGTAATCTATCTGCTCAGGTAGATACTATCTTAGTGTCCGGTGATAACGGTAAAAGTTTAACCACACACTTTACAACTAAATTATTAAAAGAAGAAGGTCTACAAGTTGGTGCGTTTTTTGCGCCTCACATCCTTACTTACAATGAACGCTTTAGTTTAAATAATGAATCTATTGCAAATAAAGCATTTACCGAACTTGGTAATGAAGTGCTTAGCACGGTAGAATCACTCAATATCCAACCAAATTCTTATGATGTACTTACTATTATGGCGCTTTTATATTTCCACAAAAACAATGTGGATGTAGCTGTATTAGAAGTAAGTGATGCTACACCTTACAATGCAACAAATATTTGCAATCCTAAAGTTTTTGCCATAACACGTATTACTAATAACATATCTGATACGCAAGCTGCTGATGCAACAACGATAGAAAACATGATGAGCGCGGTAAAACACAATTCACATGTAGTATCAGCTGATCAAAGTAAGCTTAATTTGCAGGCACTCGAAGAAGCCGCAAACAAAAAAGAAGCTCTCTGGTCTATGCCTATTCGTAAACTTGCACCATTGCCATATCCATTTGAGCAGTTACATGGTCGTTGCGCAGCACTAGCAGAACGTGTCGCATATATTTATATAAATAATTTCGCAAACAAAGACGCGCTCGTACTTGCAAATAGTTTACTTGCAAAACAAAAAGGACAACGTGGTCGCCCAACGCTTGAAGCAAAACGCCAATCTGAATTGAATCCAAAGCGCACACTTGAACAGTTTTGGAAAGATGCATGCAATACGCTTCCAAGTCGTTTCCAATTATTAGACAAGGAAAAACCAACTATTTTGCTTGATAATGCAAGTAACATAGACGCGCTCAAAAACGTATTACTTGGTATTCGCTTGTTACATTATCACCGCCCATTAAAAGGTCTTACCGTACTCTTGGGCTGTAATCGCGAAGACCTTGACGCAGCTGAGTTATTAAAATTACTCCGCTACTTCTTCAAAAAAACATCCGGCCAACTTATTTTATGTCCTGTAACGGCAACGCCTGACCACAAAGGTGGCGCTGCATGGGATGTAGAAAAGCTAACCAATGATATCAAGAGCATGAAAATAAAAGCTAAAGCGGCATGTAGCTTTAAAGAAGCTTTTGAATGGGCTCAAAAATCGGTAGATGAACGTAATGGCCTTGTAGTTATTACCGGATCTACTACCGTGGTAACTGAGTACTGGAAACACAAAGGTATGAAAAAGTTATAAATCGATGACTGATTCTATACTTTCTGCGTTACTCGTAGGAACCTTACTCGGAATATTATATGGACTCTCCTTTGTACATCAACAAAGGAGAGTTTTCTACTCCCATAAAAACTACTCGCGCACCGGCCCACTCTTGCTGATGCGATTCTTTATACTTATTATTACCGCGTATTACCTATTGCACTCAGCCTCACAACTATTTATACTAATCAAAGTATTATCTTTCTTAAGTGCATTTTGGCTTACCCTATTAAATAAAAAGGTCTTTCCTTATGAGCGGAATTGAACTTGTAGAAAATCAGTTATCACTCGGTTTTTTATTTGGTTCTGAACATCCGTTTTTCTTATTCTCTAAAACTACCGTCTTGCATACACTCATTATGCTTGGGGTCATGGCCATTATATTGATCTTAATCAAATGGATCGTATTTAAAAAAGATAATATTGCACGCTTTATCACCCTCGAGTTTATACGCTTTTTTATTGATATGTGCAATCAATCAATCGGGTCATTCTCGTTTACTCATTTTTCTTTTATTACTGCATTATTTATTTTTATTTTATTCTGTAATATTATATCCATCCTGCCTTGGCTAGAAGAACCAACTACGAACTTAAATACTACTTTAGCACTCGGCATTATTGCTTTTGTATACACGCAAATAGCTGCAATATATGCTAATGGTATGCGTGCCTATATTCAAGATTACTTTTCTCCGTTTTTTATCATGTTTCCTCTCAACTTTGTAGGTAAAGTCGCATCAGTTGTTTCTATCTCATTCCGCTTGTTTGGCAATATTTTTGGTGGATCAATTATTACAAACATCTATTTTGGCGCAATTCAGGGTTCATTAATCGCAGAAGCTATAGGCCTTATCACTGGATTTAACATTATGCTCGTATTATTTTTTGGTTTATTTGAAGGATTTTTGCAAGCATTTGTATTTGCAATGCTTTCATTAACCTATCTTTCTATCGCTCTACAAAGTGAAGGCAATTAAGCAAGGAGTTACCGCATGTATGCATCTGCAGAACTAGTTCACTATGGCACAATAGCCCTTGCCGTTGGCATCAATTCAATTGGTGTTGGTATTGGAGAAGGACTCACGAGTAAAGCAGCGCTCGAAGCTATTAATACCCAACCAAGTGCAAGTGGCAATATTACGCGTGCCGCAATTTTAGGCATGGCACTCATAGAGACTGCTGCTATCATGGGTACTGTTATTGCAATCATGCTGCTACTTGGTACCAAAAATAATAGTGACAACTTTTATGCCGGCCTGGCTGAGCTTGGCATTGCATTAGCAATTTGTTTGTCCGGATTTGTTCTTGGTTTGGTATCTGCACTACCCGCGCAAGCAGCATGCCACGCCATTGCACGTCAACCATTTTTTGCACAACCAATCGTACGTTTTATGCTCATTACACAATCATTACTGCAGAGCCCGATAATTTTTGGATTTATTGTTGCTTCTATTATTAAATATCAAGCTATCAACACAGAAACATTAAGTGAAAGTTTACGTTTAATTAGTAGCGGCCTTGCCATTGGTCTTGGTAGTATTGGCCCGGCATTGGGACTTGCACTCTTTGCAAAAAGTGCTTGCGAAGGATTGGGTACTAATCCACGAGCACATAACGCATTATTTGGATTTGCACTTATTAGCCAAACAATTATAGAAACACCTATTATTTTTGCATTTGTAATCGCGATGACACAATTGTTCTTGATACCAAGCAGTGGAAACGCCCTCATACATGGCATTGCGGCTCTTGCAGCAAGTATCAGCATCGGTTTAGGCACTATTGGACCCGGCATCAGCTCAGGGAAAACTGCTGCATCTGCATGTCAACAAATTGCACTCAACCCCGAATCACAAGCAATTCTGTCTCGCGTAAGTATGTTTGCCCAAGGGCTTATAGAAACGTGTGCTATTTATGCCATACTTGTTTCATTCTTGTTAATTTTTGCACAATAAATATATGTATTAATTTTTTGAAGTTTGAACAATATTAGAAAATGGTTAAGTAGTAAAAAAAAAAGAATATATAAAACACAATGAAGCACAAACAAATTCATGTTGTTTACATAATTACCAAGCTTGAACTGGGGGGCGCACAAAAAGTATGCCTCACCCTATTTAATGATATACCGGCATGCGGCATCAATACACACTTAATTTCTGGTGCTGAAGGCAAACTTGTTAACACCATTAAAGATAAACAACACACAATATTACTCGAATCATTCAAACGAGAAATTTCTTTCTCTACCCTCTGGCATGAGCTCTCCTCATTTATCATGCTCATTAAACAATTAAGCACACTTAAAAAAAAATATAATCACATTATCGTACATACCCACAGCACCAAAGCTGGACTGCTTGGCCGATGGGCAGCATTCTGTGCCGGCATCAAAACACGCGTACACACCGTACATGGCTATGGCTTTCATGATTACCAATCATGGCTAATCTGGAGCATTATCTATCTGCTTGAATTAATCACTAGTTTTATTACAACTCACTTTGTATGCGTTTCTTCTGCAGATGTTAAAGTTGGACTTAAACTTTTTCCGCGGTTTATGTACAAACATTCAATTATTCGCGCTGCCATAGATTGGCAGCAATTTTATATTCCGGCACGCATTGCACAACCGGAACCACTAGTTGAACAGCCATTTGTTTTTGGCACCATAGCCTGTTTTAAACCACAAAAAAATCTATTTGATTTATTGCAGGCATTCGCATGGGTACATACTCAAAATAAAAACACCCGACTCGAAATCATTGGTGATGGTGCACAGCGCACCAAAATTGAACACTGGCTCGCGCAGCACAATTTGTCTGGCGTCGTTACCCTACATGGGTGGCAAGAGCGTGTAGCGCCAATTATGTTCACCTGGCATGCATTCGCACTCAGCTCATTGTGGGAGGGGATGCCATGTGCCATTGTAGAAGCGCGCATGTTACACTTGCCCATCATCAGTTATGACACCGGCGGCATTCATGATGTAGTGTTACATGGTAATAATGGATTGCTTTGCATGCAGAAAGATTGGCATGCACTCGCGCAATATATGCTTGCAATCAGTACTGATATAGCTTTGTATAAAAAACTGCGTGCATATCACGATAATTTACATGACTTTAATAATAGAGCTATGGTACAAGAGCATAGTGCGCTGTATAAAAGACTAACTCATCCAAAAAACTCAATGTACTAAATTTGCGACAAAATTAACATTTTAGGGGGAATAAGGTATACCGGAGCTAGTGCCTTAAGTAAGCCCTGGATACAAGTGACTTTTGGCAGAATCTTTATTATATTGGTTACCTGCATTTAGTACCCTACACACGAGGAGATTATGTACAAAAATCTGATTAATGCCATAGGCAATACACCGCTCGTCCAACTTAATTTTGATTCACCAGCTTCTATATATGCCAAGCTAGAATACCTCAACCCGGGCGGCAGCGTAAAAGATCGTTCTGCCTCTTATATGATTGCCCATGCAGAAAAACATGGCCTGCTCAAACCAGGTGGCACCCTCATTGATGCCTCATCCGGCAACCAAGGCATTGCAACTGCCATGATTGGCGCAGCAAAAGGATACAAAGTTATCATCGCGGTATCAGAAAAAATTAGTAAAGAAAAGCTAGATACCATTAAAGCCTATGGCGCACAGGTAGTTATATGCCCGGCAACCGCATTGGTAGATGATCCCAATAGCTATTGGAGCACTGCCTGTAGACTACACCAAGAAACGCCCAATTCATTTATGCCCAACCAATATTTTAATCCCGTCAATGCAGAAGCACACTACACCCTGCTTGGGCCAGAAATTTGGCACCAGACCAACGGCAAGATTACGCATTTTTTTTCTTGCGCAGGTACGGGAGGTACGATTAGTGGTGCCGGCAAATATTTAAAAGAACAAAATCCTGACATTAAAGTAATCGCACTTGATTCGAACAACTCATACCGCGCAACCAATGGGCAGCCAAAACCATACAAGGTAGAAGGCATGGGCATAGACTTTGTATCCCCGGTCATGAATTATGACGTGATAGATGAAATTATTGAAGTTAAAGATGACAATGCATTTGCCATGCTCAAAACATTGGCAAAAAACCATGGTCTCTTGGTTGGCCCAAGCAGTGGCGCAGCTGCATATGCCGCACATGAGTATGCACAAAAATTGGACAAGAACGATTGTGCTGTTATCATATTTAGCGATTCCGGGCGTGCATAT
>Ga0055451_10000062_pt1 | contig 34104 bp, 29 predicted proteins | sample China_Galinas_PW_3_FD_57745 | JGI IMG/M metagenome (GOLD analysis project Ga0055451, IMG submission 57745) | Wetland microbial communities from San Francisco Bay, California, USA, that impact long-term carbon sequestration - China_Galinas_PWB_D2 | ecosystem: Environmental > Aquatic > Marine >... | reverse complement strand
GGAGCGGGTTATCATCGCCGGCTACGATGGCGGCACCGGCGCCTCGCCGACCTCATCGATCAAACATGCCGGCATTCCCTGGGAGATCGGCCTGGCCGAGACCCAGCAGACCCTGGTGCTCAACGATCTGCGCGGCCGGATCATCGTTCAGACCGACGGGCAGCTGCGCACCGGCCGCGACGTGGTCATCGCCGCCCTGCTCGGCGCCGAGGAATATGCCTTCGCTACCGTGGCGCTGGTCACGGTCGGCTGCATCATGATGCGCAAATGCCACCTCAACACCTGCCCGGTCGGGGTTGCCACCCAGGATGAGGCCCTGCGCGGCAAGTTCGCAGGGAAACCCGAACATGTGGTCAACTACTTCACCTTTCTCGCCGAGGAAGTGCGCGAACTGCTGGCCGAACTGGGAGTGCGCAGTCTGGACGAACTGATCGGTCAGACCCAGTATCTGGAAATGGATCACGCGATCAAGCATTGGAAAAATCAGGGGCTGGATTTCTCACGCATCCTGGCCAAGCCCCAGGTCGGCGCCGAGATCTCCACCCGGCGCATCCACGGACAGGAGCACGGTCTGGAAAAGCAGCTCGACATCGAGGTGATCGAGCTTGCCGCACCGGCTCTGGAACGCAAGGAGACCGTCCGTATCGAGTTGCCGATCCGCAACTCCAACCGGACCTTCGGCACCATGCTTTCAGGGCAGGTCGCTTTGCTCCATGGTCGAGAGGGCCTGCCCCAAGGCACGATCGATATCAACCTGACCGGTATCGCCGGCCAGAGCTTCGGCGCTTTCCTGGCGCCCGGCATCGACCTGCAACTGGTCGGCGAGGCCAATGACTACGTCGGCAAGGGGATGGCCGGTGGCCGCATCATTATCCGCCCCGACCCCAAGGCGACCTTCGTCTGGCATGAGAACTCGATCGTCGGCAACACCGTCCTCTATGGCGCGACCGGCGGCCTGGCCTTTTTTGCCGGCCGGGCCGGGGAGCGCTTCTGTGTGCGCAACTCGGGCGTCACCGCGGTGGTCGAAGGCACCGGCGACCATGGCTGCGAATACATGACCGGCGGCCGCATGGTCTGCCTGGGGCGGACCGGGCGCAATTTCGCCGCCGGCATGTCGGGGGGCTTCGCCTACGTTCTGGATGACGACAACCGTTTCCGGCGGCGCTGCAATCTGGCGATGGTCGATCTCGAACAGATGGCTGCCGAGGATAATGACGCCGAATGGCTGAAGCAGATCATCACCACCCATTCTGAACTGACCGGTTCGCCCCACGCGTCCGAGATCCTTGCAGACTGGGACGCGCAGGTGCATCGCTTTGTCCGGGTCTTCCCCCACGAATATCGCCGGGTGTTGAATGAACAGGCAGCCAAGGCTGTCCGAGAGAAGGAGGCCATCCATGGGTGATCCGCGCGGATTTATCAAACACGGTCGTCGCGGCATGACCTTGCAGCCCGTTTATGAGCGCCTGCGGCATTTTGACGAACACTATAACTACCCCAGCGAGGAAAAGGTTAAAACCCAGGCCGCGCGCTGCATGGATTGCGGGGTTCCCTTCTGCATGTCGGGCTGTCCTCTGGGCAACCTGATCCCGGAATGGAACGACCTGGTCTACCGTGGTCAGTGGAAACAGGCGTTGCAGGCCCTGCACGCCACCAACAACTTTCCCGAGTTCACTGGCCGGGTCTGCCCGGCCCCCTGTGAAACGTCCTGCGTTCTCGGCATCAACGAACCCGCCGTGACCATCAAACTGCACGAAGTCTCGATTATCGACAAAGGTTTTGAGGAAGGCTGGATTGTTCCCCAATCGCCGGCCCAACGCAGCGGCAAAACCGTTGCCATCATCGGCAGCGGGCCGGCCGGGCTGGCCTGCGCCCAGCAACTCAATCGGGCCGGCCATCTGGTAACGGTTTATGAAAAGACCGACCGCGCCGGAGGTCTGTTGATGTATGGCATTCCTCACTACAAACTGCGCAAGGAAAAGGTCCAGCGGCGCATCGACCTGCTCGTCGCTGAAGGGATTGAGTTCCGCTATTCCTGCGAAGTCGGCAAAGATCTGCCGTTTGACCAGCTCAAGTCGGCTTATGATGCGGTCGTAATCGCGACCGGGGCCGAAGAGCCGCGCGACCTCCCCGTCGAAGGGCGTGATCTGCGCGGTATCCACTTTGCGATGGAATTCCTCCCCCAGCAGAATCGCACCAACTGGGGTGATGCCGATATTGCCGCCCTGCACCCGAAAAAGCAACCGATCAGTGCCAAGGGGAAGAAGGTGATCGTCATCGGTGGCGGCGACACAGGTTCGGACTGTATCGGCACGGCGATGCGTCAGGGTGCGACCCGGGTGGTTAATTTTGAACTTCTCGGGCAACCTCCCGAGGAGCGTACTCCTACCAACCCCTGGCCGCAGTGGTCCCGCGTGCTGCGTATCAGTTCCTCGGTAGAGGAGATGCAGGTCATGGGGGGAGATGTGCACTATGAGATCATGACCACCCGGTTCGTCGGCTCAAAGACCTCTGTCACCGGTCTTGAGACCGTGAAGGTCGACTGGTCACAGGGGCGTCCGGAAAAGATCGCCGGGAGCGAGCAGATCTGGAAATGCGACCTGGTTCTCCTGGCCATGGGTTTTCTCGGCCCGCGCTCGGAGTTGATCAAACAGATCGGTTGCGAAACCGATCCGCGATCCAATATCAAGACCGACCCCAAAACGCGCATGAGTTCGGTCGCCGGGGTCTTTGCCGCCGGCGACTGCCGACGCGGACAGAGCCTGGTGGTCTGGGCAATCAGCGAGGGGCGCGAGGTCGCCCGTTGCGTCGACGAGTACCTGACCGGCTCGCGGAGCTTGCTGCCCCAAGTCCGTCTGGAAACCTTTGCCTACTGATCAGTACGGCAACAACGGCACAGCGGTGATAAATTTGTCGGCGAGGTGCTCTTAATACCGACCCAAAAATGGCCCTCCTGGAATGGAGGGCCATTTTTTATGCTGTTTTCATACAGGATGAACAATTCCGCCTGGCATGGTCCTCAATCTGCTGAGGATAACTTGAGCGGATAGCGTCTACCGAACAGAGTTGTGACGATTCTTTTTTCCCCGTGGCTTAAGGATTACTTCCGCCGGCTTGCGCTGAGGATGCGTTCCCAGCCACAGGGTCAGGGCGCCGGCAGTGCCGATCAATAAGGCGAAGGTGAGCAGCAGATTGACCGCCGGAGTGGAATGGGCGAAGCTAATATTGTGGGCAATAGCCTGGCAAAAGACCAAAAGCGGAATTGACCCGGCGGACAGCAGCATATGTTTTCGAGACACGTCAAGCTCCTTTCGCGAGCAAAAAACGGAGAGGCGCTAAACTTAATCATTTTTAATGCAAATCTATCACAGCCTTGCGGTGATGTGTGAAAATTAATTATTTGAGGACAACTATGCGAATTCACATATTACAATTTGACAAAAAGGTCGGTTTAGGGGTCTTTTCTCACTGGTTGGAATCTTCCGGAAATGAATTCGTCACCTGGCGCTGTGATCTTCAGCAATGGCCGGAGGAAGATGCTGAAGGGGCGGTCATTCTGCTCGGTGGTTACCTGGGGGTGGAGGATCGTGACCGGTACCCTTTTTTACAGCAAACCGCTGATTGGTTGAGGGATCAGGTTGAGCGGGACCGACCGATACTGGCTATCTGCCTGGGCAGTCAACTGCTCGCTCATGCGCTGGGGGGCAGGGTTTACAGCCGGACGCGGCAAGAAAAAGGAATCAGGCAGATTGCCTTAACCGAAGCGGGTCGGCAGGATCCGCTTTTTCTTGACATGCCCAATCCATTTGTCAGCTTCGAATGGCACAATGACAGTTTTGACCTTCCTGCAGACTCCCTGCACCTGGCTAAAACCGAGGCCTGCAGCGGCCAGGCTTTTCGCTGTCGCAATGCCTGGGGAGTGCAGTTCCACCCGGAAGTTGATACCCGGATCGTCGCCGACTGGTGCCGGCGGACCGGCTCCGGTGAGGAACCGTTACTTCGCTTTCAGCAGCATCAGCGGCTATATTATGCGCACGCTCGTCAGCTGCTGAGCAACTTCCTGGCGGTAGGGAACGGATTGGTCAACCGCTGAGCCAGTTGAAAAAGAAATACATTATCGAGCCGATACCGACCAGAGCAAAGGCAAGAAGGAAGTAAGCGAGAAATTCCATGCGGCCATAGTCTTCTTCGTTATACGGTTGGATAGTTGCCATAACCTATTCTCCTTTTTCATTTGGGCCTGTAGGTTGAATTTTTTGTCATTGTCGCCAAGTCGGTCATCAATGGGCCTTTTCAGCACTCTGAGGTAGAAATTCGTGCAGAGACAGGGTTTATCAGGGGGCAGTGACAAAACCCTGCAGCCTTTTTCGATAAGTGCAGTAAACTATCGCCACAAACTGGCAAAATGTGTTATCGTTAATTTTAATAGTTTTCCCTGTCTTCAGGGTGCCAATCGCAGTTGAAAGGGCGCAGAGGAAAGATGAAGCGAAGCTTTTTCGCAAATCTACTGGTTGTGATCCTGGTTGGTTGGGGGATGAATCTCAATGCCTATGCCGTTGAACCGGTTCGCGTTGCGGCGATCTTTTCCCTGACCGGAATTGCCGCCAAACATAACGCGCCGTTGGTCGAGATGGTTCAGCTGGCGGTCGATGAAGTCAACAGCAACGGCGGTCTGCTGGGCCGACCCGTCGATTTGCTGTTGCTCGACAACCAGAGCACCGCGATCGGTGCGGCGCTGGCGGCCGAGGAAGCTATTCACAAGAATGTTCTGGCGGTGATCGGCGCCCACTGGAGTTCCCATTCGCTGGCGATGGCGCCGGTCCTGCAAAAGGCCGGGATTCCGATGATCAGCCCCGGTTCAACCAACCCCGAAGTGACCCGCGTCGGCGATTATATCTTTCGCGCCTGTTTTGTCGATTCCTTCCAGGGCAAGGCGATGGCCCGTTTCGCCCATTCCGAATTGAAAGCCAACACGGCGGTGGTTCTGAAAAATATTGATGAAGCCTACAGCCTGATGCTGGCCGAGTTCTTTTCTCGCGCTTTTCGCGAAATTGACGGCAAAGTGCTGCTGGATGCCGGATATCGAGGCAAAGCGGTCGATTTTTCACAACTATTGCAGCAGGTGAAGCGATTACAGCCGGACGTACTCTATATTCCCGGATATACTCGCGACAGCGGACTGATCATCAAACAGGCCGATTCACTCGGCATAAAAGCCGTGTACCTGGGTGGTGACGCCTGGGATGACATTTATAGTTTTGCCGGTGACGCGATCAACGGCAGTTATAACTCCGCACCCTGGCACCCTGATGTCCCTTTCCCGACCAGTGCACATTTGAAAAAATTGTACTTTCAGCGCTTTCACCGGGAGATTTCCAATGTCAGTGCTCCGCTGGCCTATGATGCAGTGATGTTGTTGAAATCAGCGGTCACAAATGCCCAGTCTCTGGACCGAGAAAAAGTGCGCGATGCGCTGGCGGCAACAAAGGATTTTTCCGGTGCGACCGGACTGATCAGTTTTGACCAGCAGGGTGATCCGCTCGGTAAAGAGGTCATTATTCTGAAGTGGGAACAGGGGCATCCCATGTATCATGGGAATATTCATCCTTAGTTGAATGGCGGTACTGTGAGAAAAAGCAGATTCAAACTTATCGGGTTGTTGCTGTTGCTCTGTAGTATCGTTCCCGTCTGGTCGGCGTTGGCCGAAGAACCGATCAGACTGGCCGCAATCTACGCCGTGACCGGGGTCGCCGCCGAACAGAATGCGCCTTCTCTGCAGGGGGTGAAAAACGCGGTCGCCGAACTCAATCGACAGGGGGGGCTGCTTGGCCGGCACGTGGAATTGCTGGTTCTAGATAATCTGAGCACCCCGATCGGCTCACTTGACGCAGCAGAGCGGGCTCGCGACCGGGGCGTGGCGGCGATAATCGGTGCGGCCTGGAGTTCGCACTCCCTGGCGATTGCCCAGGTGGCGCAGGCGGCGGGAATTCCGATGGTCTCCAGCTATTCGACGAGTCCGGCGCTGACCCGCATTGGTGATTATATTTTTCGCGTCTGCTATACCGACGATTTCCAGGGCGCCGTGCTGGCGCAGTTTGCGATTGAAGATCTCAATGCTCGCACTGCAGTCATCTTCACTGATGTTACCAGCGAATACAGTATCAGCCTGAGTCAGATTTTCCGCGCCAATTTCGAGCAGCAGGGCGGCAAGATTCTCGATGAGATCGAATACAAGCTGAAACAACCCGATTTTACCACCGAAGTACAAAGGACCAAACGAAGCGGAGCCGATGTGGTGCTGCTCGCCGGACATTTCGAAAGCGGCCGGATCGCTCGGGATCTGCAACAAGGGGGGGTCAAGGCGATTCCACTGGGTGGGGACGGCTGGGTTGACGGTCCTTTTCTGGACAACGGTGGAAGTGAATTGCGGCAGGGGTTTTTCACCACCCACTGGGCGGAACAGGTTGAATCGCAACGTTCACGGGATTTTGTCCGAACCTATAAGCCTCTGGGGTCGTTCGGCACCGGCACCGCTCTGGCCTACGATGCCACGATGGTGGTTGCCGATGCCATCCGGCGCGCCGGCAGCATCGAGCACAAGGCGGTTCGCAACGCTTTACGAACGACCAAAGGATTCCCGGGTATCACCGGATCGATCACTTTTGATGCCCAGGGCAATCCGCTGAAAAGTGTGGTCATCATGAAAATCCATGGGGGGAAGATCGACTATTTGAAAACTTTGACTCCTGATCGAAACTGAAGATCCTGAAACGAAAGAGATTTGCCCCCCCGTGATCCGTATAGATAGTCTTCACTTCAAAGTCGTTGCCGCAATTATCGGTCCCGCAATTCTGGTTGCACTCATTTTCAGTGGCATCCTTTATCCTTTCGAAGTCGGTCGCTACGAGGCACAAATCGAACGGACCCGGATACTGCTCGACACCGTTTATCAGCAGAAACTTGAAGACCTGGCTAATGAGCTGTTTGCCCGTAATCAGCGGGCGTTGGCGGCGACCATGGAGGAAATATTGTCCGTGGCCGGCATTGTCGGGGTCAGGGTTCATCTGCCCGACGGCAAGCTTTTCATTGAACAGGGGCAGGTAATCGAACAACCGCTGCCGCTTGAGAAACTGCGCTCTTTGCGGCAGCAGGCCCTGTTTATCAGGTCGGTTGACGATCGACCGCTGGGACTTTATAGCCGAAGCCTGGATGTCATCGGTCATGAGATCGGTTTCGTCAGCATCTACTACGATTTTTCACCGCTGCAGCGAGAGACCAAACAGCTGGCGGCAAGCTTCATTATTCTCCTTTTGACCACTATTCTGTTTCTTTCGCTGTTGCTCACCTGGTTGCTGAGACGGCTGGTTATTAACCCGGTCGAGCTGTTGCGGGAAGCAATTCAACAGGTTCAGGAGGGGCATCTGGGGCAGACGGTCGAGCTGTCGACACAGGACGAAATCGGACTGGTCGGCCGGGCCTTCAACGAAATGTCGGGGGACCTGGCGGAGAGCCAGATTGCGCTGCGGGCCGCCGAGGAGAAGTATCGCGGCATTTTCGAAAATGCTGTTGAAGGAATCTTTCAGCTCGATCCGGATACCCGTGGGATTCTTACCGCCAATCCGTCGATGGTCCAGCTCCTCGGTTATCAATCGGAAGCTCAGTTGATCGAACAGGCCGGCGATTTTCGCGCGCAACTCTGTGTTGCTCCGGAAGAGTGGGACCGACTGGAGATGACTCTGCGCTGGAAGGAAAGCGTTCTCGGGTACGAAATTGAGCTTTTCCGCAGTGATCGGAGCCGGATCTGGGTGTCAATCTCAGCTCGGAATGTCAAAGATGAAGAGGGACAATTGTGCCAATTTGAGGGAAGTCTGATCGATGTCACTCAGCAACGCGAACGGGAACAGGCCGAGCGGGGGAGAAAGGCTGCTGAGGCGGCGAATCAGGCGAAAAGTGAATTTCTCGCCAACATGAGTCATGAGATTCGTACGCCGATGAACGCGATTCTCGGTTTTGCCGACCTGCTGGTTCCTGAAATGGAAAGCCCGCGACAACAGGAATTTCTGGCCGGCATCCGTTCCAGCGGGCGCAGTCTGCTCGGCTTGATTGACGAAATACTGGATCTGGCGAAAATTGAAGCCGGTAAAATGGAACTGCATTACCAGCCGGTCAGTCTGCGGGCGTTGTTCGATGATCTCCGCCGGATTTTTCAAGCCGATATCACTGCCAAAAAACTGGTTTTTTATGAACAGGTCGCCGAGGAGATCCCCGATTCATTACTGCTGGACGAACTCCGCTTGCGTCAGGTCTTGTTCAACCTGATCGGCAATGCCGTCAAATTTACCGAGCGTGGTTCGATCAGACTTGCGGCAGAGCTTGCAAATCGAGTAGATCCGAGCGTTTTTGAATTGCGGATTCAGGTTGAGGATACCGGGCCAGGAATCCCGCTGGCCGCCCAGGAGCAGATTTTCGATGCTTTCTGTCGCCAGGAAACGGTCCCGAATCTTGGACCGAAAGGAAGTGGCCTGGGCTTGACGATTACCCGGAAACTGGTCGGCCTGATGGGAGGACAGATCCGGTTGGTAAGCACAGAAAAACAGGGCAGTACTTTTGAGATCATTTTACCGGATGTCAAAGAAGCAGTGATGCAAGAGCCGATAAATAAAGAGAAAAGCGATGCCGAGGCCATTGTTTTTCCGCGGGGAAAACTGTTGGTGGTGGATGATCTGGAAGTCAATAGAAAACTGGTCCAGGAGTTTTTGCGCGACACGACGTTGGACGTGATCGAGGCCAAAAGCGGCCCGGATGCGCTGGAAATTATTCCACTCGCCAAGCCGGATCTGATTCTGCTCGATATCCGGATGCCGGGGATGGATGGCTATCAAACCCTGGATGGCCTGCGAGCATTGCCAACCGGTGATCGCCTGCCGGTCATTGCCGTGACCGCCACCGGGATGCTCAATGAAGTGGAACATATTATCAGCTGCGGTTTTGACGGTTTTCTCCTGCGGCCGTTCAATCGCTGGCAATTAAGCGAAAAACTCTGTCAGTTTTTGCCCTGCAGCGATACTGACCGAAAGGTTCCGGAGCAGCCTGCCGAGCCGACCTTTGACGAGTGGTCTGAGCTTTCTGCCGAGCAGCATCAGCAACTGCCGGAGATCTGCAACCGACTTGACCGGGATCTGCACCAGCTCTGGCAAGTTGCCCGGCAGAAACAACGGATGCCGGATATTGAAAATTTTGCCCGGAGTTTGAATGCTCTGGGGCAGGACGCCAATTTGCCGCAGTTGTACGAATTCGGTGGTCAACTGCTGCAGTACGCTGCCAGTTTTGACGTTGATCGGATCAAGATGATGCTTGAGACCTACCCAAAACTGGTTGAGCAGCTTAATATGGTGAAAGATACCGAGGTGAAGGATGGATGAGACAGAGAAACGGAAAGCCAATATCCTGATTGTCGATGATGTGTCCCGCAATATTCAGATTCTTGGAAGCATACTGCGCGGCGAAGGCTATTCACTGGCGTTTGCCACCAGCGGCCAGCAGGCTCTGGATATTGTCGCTTCTCAGCATTTCGATCTCGTTCTGCTCGATGTGATGATGCCCGGAATGAATGGATTCGAAGTCTGCAGAAAGTTGCAGGAAGAACCGGTCACGGCGCAGATTCCGGTAATATTTCTCACTGCCAAGACGGCTACAGACGATATCGTGGAAGGCTTGGAAGCCGGCGCAGTCGATTACGTGACCAAGCCGTTCAACGCTCCCGAACTGAATGCCAGGGTCAGAACCCACCTGCGGCTGCGGCAGGTTGAAGAGGAACTGAGAGAGCGAAATGCCGAATTGGTCAAAGTCAACGAGGAATTGCAGCAAACGATGCAGCAGCTCAATAAGCTGGAAGGGATTCTGCCGATCTGCATGTACTGCAAGAAAATCCGTCTACAGGGCGAAAGTCCGGATAAGCAGGAATCCTGGATGGATATGGAAACGTATATCGAGGAGCACTCAGAAGCGGCTTTCAGTCATGGCTGCTGTCCGTCATGCATGAAAACTCATTTTCCGAAATTTCGTCGTTAGCCTTGCCCCTGCGTTTTACCCGCCCGTTCCCATTCCGCAACCTGACCCAATCGGGTCGGTTGCGCTGTTCTTGAGAACCTTCATTGCTTATTGCCGGACCTTTGAACCCAGCCGTTGCACGATCAGTCCGGCAATAATAAACAACAGGCCGATAAAAGTGGCCGGAAGAATCCTTTCCCCGACCAGCAGATGAATGAACAGCAGCGACAGGAACGGCGAGATGAAGATCAGGTTGCTGATCCGGGCGGCGTTGTCGGTCAGTTTCAGCGCCAGCAGCCAGAGCACAAAACAAATTCCCATCTCGAAGATGCCGACGTAGGCGGCGCCGAGCAGCCCGGGCAGTTTCGGCAGTCGCACCTCAGTCGTCAGCAGGTAATAGGCAAAGACCAACGGGCATCCACAGACGAAATTGACGAAGAGTCCGACCACCGGATCGCGGCCGTCACGGGTGTTGAGAATCCAGTACAGCGCCCAGATGACCGTGCTGACCAGGGCGAGGAATACTCCGAACGGATCGGTGAAGTGGAGACCCAGGGGGTGTCCTTCGGTGGAAATCACGACGACGCCGGTATAGCTGATCAACAGGGCCAGCCAATGTTGCCAGCGGATCCTCTGCTTCAGCAACGGTACCGCCAGCAGCGACAGGGTGATCGCCCACGTATAATTAAGCGGCTGGGCCTGCTGGGCCGGGAGGCGGTCGTAGGCGTTGAACAGGACCAAATAATAGAGAAAAGGATTGAGCAGACCGAGCAGCAGCGACAGCAGGTATTCGTTGCGACTGCAGCGCAGGGCTAAATGAAGTTTTCCCTGAGCCAGCAGAATCGCGCCGAGCAGCAGGGTGGAAAAGGCGCCCGAAAACAGCAGCAGTTCAATCGGGGACAGGTAGCGCAGCGCCAGTTTGAAAGCGGTCGCCACCGTCGACCAGAACAACACTGCAGCCAACGCGAAGAGGGTCGCCTTTTGTTCACGGGTCATAGGTTGAGTTCCTGGACAATGAGCCGAGGCTTCGTCACCAGAGCCACCAGCCCGGCAAGGATCAGGCTGATGCCGCAAAAGGCCCCCAAGTTGAGTTGCTCTCCAAGCACCAGGATGCCCAAAGTGGCTGCAGTCATCGGCTCGGCCAGCGACAGGGTCACTGCGGTCGCCACCTGTACCTGCCGCAGGCCACGGGCAAAAAGCCAGTAGGACAGGGCCATGGTTGCCAGCCCCAGATGCAAGGCCACCACTATGGCGCGCGGTTGCAGCAGCCAGTCCGGATCACAATCGGCCAGCAGCGGCGCCAGCATAATCGCACCGGCACAGACCACGACCGCCATGACCGCATTGGGAGAATGTTTTTCCAACAACCCCTTCATGATCAGGGTGTAGGCCGCGTAGGATGCGCCGGCGCCTACCGCCAGCAATATCCCGAGGAGATCAACAGCGATATCGCCGCCCCCCAGGCTGAGCAGTGAGCAACCGCAAATTGCCAAAAAGGTGGCCAGAACCCAGCGTCGCCCAGGTTTTTCCCCCCGAAAAAGCAGACCGAGTAGGCCACCGGCAATGGGTGAGCTGCCGATGCCGACGATGGTGCCGACCGCCACGCCGGTCTTGGCCACTGCGGCAAAAAAACAGAGCTGGTAGCTGGCGGTAAACAATCCGGAAAACAGCACCAGCAGCCAGTTCCAGTTGCGCCAGGAGCCGAGTTCCCGTCGCTTCACAGCCAACAGCAGCAGCGCCAGACCGCCGATCAGCAGGCGCAATGCCCCGATCACCTTCGGATCGAAACCGGCCGGGGCGAACGCCTGGGCGGTGCCAGTCGTTCCCCAAAGCAAAGCGGCGCCGAGGACCAGCCAGTGGCCACCGGTTGCAGGAGCGATTGCTGGCTGTCGTCTGTTCATCAATGAGCCTTGAGTTGCAGTTCGGCGAGCGGCCGTTGCAGAATGCCGACCGCCAATAACCGTCCGCCGACATAGGCCGCCGACGCGGCAACCGCGCCGGAAACGGGAAAGTATAGCATTGCCAAAGTCAAAAGCGAAAAAATCCCGGCCGCCTCAACACCGGTAGCGAAGGAAACCGGGCGGGTGACCCGGGCATTGATCAGCAGCGCCCGCTGAAAGCAGATCAGTACCGTCAGGGCCGGAAAGACAGCCATGAGCTGCAGCGGCAGGACGGCGAAATCAGTCAAGCTCTGGCTGAGCCCGGAGAGGTCTCGAAACCAGAACTCGGCCAGGGGGGTAAAGGCGATCAGGCTCAGACAGGCCGAGGTTATTATCCCCAGAGCGAAGGCAAAATTTCTAACCGCCGGGTAGTTGGCTCGGTTTTCCCCGATCAGGGCGATAGCGATTTCCTGATAAGAAAGTCCCAGGGCGCGGAAGATAAAGGTCAGCCCGTAGATGACCGGCATGACCGCCAACGATTCAAGGGGGGCGCGACATTTGCCAAGGAAGAAAGTGACCAGTGGCTGAACCGACAGGCCGATAAACGGGGTCAACGCCAGCGGCAGATAGTAGGCTCCGATCTGGCGGTAACTCATCGATTCGGCCCTTGTCAGTTTCTTCTGCAGGACGTCCTGAATCGCCTGTCGCGCCAGGAAGCGAGTGAACAGAGCTTCCGCACAGACGCCGCAGGACAGTGAGATGGCGCCGACCTGAGCGCCTGGCAGCTGTCCGAGCCGATAGAGGAGCAATGCGCTCGCCGACATCGCCACGACGCGCAGCACGGTCGCCGCCGCCACCCGGCGGGTTTTGTGGGCGGCGATCAGCACCCCCTGGTAAAAGCGTCGAAAGCCAATGGCAGGCGCCCAGAGGAGGAGACAAAGCAGGGCGCGGTGGATCAGCTCGGAAATGGCGGGAGGGAGGCCGAGCAGATTTTCGATGCAGGCCGTGAACAGGGGCGGGACCAGGAACAGGGCGAGCAGAAAGGTGACCGCCAGGCAGAGCCAGAAAGAAAAATTGCGCAACCGTTGATAGCTCCTTCGGTCGCGGCACAGGGCGGTGCTGACGCTCATCAGCATGATGACCGGCGATTCGGCGACCAGGCCGATGGCATAGGTGACCCCGTAGGCGGCAAGATTTAGTTTCTCCGCGGCCATCCTGGCGATAACCGCCGCCAGGAACGGACCTTCCACGGCCATCATCAGCCAAGTCGCGGCCAGCGGGAGCCAGAAGCGCAGGATTTTTCCGTAGCTCAGCCGCTCGGGCAGATGTTCTGAGGTCTTCATGAGTATCCCGCAGTGATTCCCTTGAGTCCCTGGCGGGGGGATGGTGAAATAAAAAGGAGCGACCCGATTCGGCCACTCCCAACGAAGCTACACGTTTTTTCGCGAGGGGAAAAGCTTAACCCGCCAAACGTAAATTTTTTAACGGACGAACGCAATTGCGGGTGCTCCAGTGGGTTCGATCGCTGATGCGCGGCAACCGGATTGTCCGTCCGACGGTGAATTCGTCACTCCAGGCAACCTGTTGCTGCAGCTGAACCAGAACCTGGTCGCGCACCAATTCCACGATGACCCCTTCCCCCTGGTAGTAAAAGCCGTCCTTACACCAGAAGGCGCGGACCTTGTGGCCGAGTTGCAGGATCCTGTCTTCGCTGAGAAAATCGCAGCCGCTGTTGCTAATCATGACGGTACCCTTCAGTTGATGGATGAGGTCAGTTGCTTTACTGTTTCAGCAAAGGCAGTGCCAAAATAGGAATTTAAAAAACCGGTTTTGCCGGTTCGAGCAGGCCTGATAAAAATAGTCTCGTGATTTTAACAGGTTGCGCAGAATGGCGGGGAGGTTTGAAATATTTTGTAGCCATCTTGATGTGAGTATTGGTTGTGTCTAATTTACCACAGGCCATGATTTTATGCGTTGCCGCATTGACGCAGTCCAGGTTTATGCGATCCTGAATTGTTCTCCAGGATCAGCCGCCGATCTCGGCGTTCAGGCCGTGGTCGGAAAAAATATCGATAGCCTGCTGTTGCTCCGCCGCAGTTGGTTCAGACAATAGGGTCAGATTGCGTTTATGCCCAAGTTTCTGGTCTTTCCCTTGGGCGATGTTATGAAAGGGCAGCAGGTTGACCGATTTTTTTGCTCCGGGCAACCCGGCGATGAATTCCGCCGTCGACACGAGGTTTGCGGCGTCAGCGTTGACCCCGGTGATCAGTGGGATGCGGATGCAGATTGCGGCGCCGGTCGCCGCTAAAATCTGCAGGTTGTGCAGGATCAATTCATTGCCGACCCCGGTCCAGCGCTTGTGTTTTTCGCAGTCCATCAGCTTCAGGTCGTAGAGGAACAGCTCGGTCCGCTGGGCGATGTCGAGCAGGATGTCTGTTTTTGCCAGCCCTGAGGTGTCGATACAGCGGTGGATTCCTTGGCTGCCACAGGCATCCAGGATATCACGCAGGAACTCCGGATAAAGCAACGGTTCGCCGCCGGAAACGGTCACACCGCCCCCCGACTGATCGAAGAAGGGGCGTTCCTTGGTGATGATCTGCATGAGCTCGTCAACCGACTGGGTTCTGCCGGACACTTCCGTCGCCAGTGTCGGGCAGACAGAGGCGCAGTTTCCGCAGAGGTTGCAGCGTTCCCGGTCCGTCCCGATCCCCTCTGTGGTCAGTTCGCAGGCCTGGAGTGGACAGACCCTGACGCATTCACCGCAGCCGATGCATTTGCCAGCCGCGAACATCTTCTGTGCCTGGGAAGAGATGCTCTCCGGGTTGTGGCACCAGCGGCAGTTGAGCGGGCAGCCTTTGAAAAAGATGGTCAGCCGGATGCCGGGGCCATCATTGATGGCGTAGCGTTTGATATCGAAGATCAGCGGACGCATCTCAGAACGACTCGTTCTCCGTGCGTTCGATCACTTCCTGCTGCAGGTCGGCGTTCATGTCGTTGAAGTAGTCGCTGTAACCGGCCATGCGCACCAGCAGGTCCTTGTATTCCTCGGGGTGCTCTTGCGCCGCTTTCAGCGTCGCGGTGTCGACAATATTGAACTGGATGTGATGGCCGCCGAGGGTGAAGTAGCTGCGAATCAGGGCTCCGAGCTTCTTGATATCCCCGTCGCGCTTGAGCAGGCTCGGCAAAAAACGCTGATTGAGCAGGGTGCCGCCACTCAGGGTGTGGTCTAGCTTGGTCAGCGAACGTATCACCGCCGAGGGGCCATGAGTGTCGGCGCCTTGGGACGGCGAGGTGCCGTCCGAAATCGACTTGCCGGCCAAGCGGCCGTTGGGGGTCGCCCCTAACATCTTGCCGAAGTAGATATGGCAGGTGGTCGAGAGCATGTTGAGGTGGAAACTCTCCCCCTTGGTGTTCGGCTTGCCGTCGATCGCGGCGAACAGATCGGCGTAAACCTTGAGTGCGAGGTCGTCGGCGTAGTCGAGATCGTTGCCGAAGAACGGGGTCTTGTTGAGGATCGTCTGACGCAGGAACTCCTCCCCCTCGAAGTTCTTCGCTACCGCGTCGAGAATCCGCTCCATGCTGAAGGTGGCCTCCTCGAAGACGTGCTTCTTCAGCGTCGCCAGGCTGTCGGTCACCGTGCCCAGACCGGTGCACTGGATGTAGTTGGTGTTGTAGCGCGGCCCGCCGTCGTAGTAATCGCGCCCCTTGCTGATGCAGTCGGCGATCACCACCGACAACAGTGGCGCCGGGGCATACTTGGCGAACATGCGGTCGATGTAGTTGCTGACGCGGATTTTCAAATCAACGATGTAATTCAGCTGTTTGACAAAGGCGGAATACAACTCCTCGTAGGTTTTGAACGCGCGCGGATCGCCGCTCTCGATGCCGACCCTCTTGCCGGAAAGCGGATCGACGCCGTTATTGAGGGTGATCTCCAGCACCTTCGGCACATTCAGGTAACCGGTCAGGATGAAGGCCTCCTTGCCGAAGGCGCCGACCTCGATACAGCCGCTGCAGCCGCCTTCGCGCGCGTCGCGCAGCGACTTGCCCTGGCGCAGTAGCTCCAGCACGTAGGTATCGGGGTTGAAGACCGAAGGATAGCCGTGCCCCTGGCGGATCACCTTGCAGGCGGCTTCAAGAAAACGGTCGGGAGTCACCTTGCTGACGTGTACCGCGTTCCCCGGCTGGAGGATGTGCAACTCCTCGACGATCTCGAGCATGATGTAGCTCACTTCACTGACCCCGTCCCTGCCGTCGCCGGTGATGCCGCCGATGTTGAGGTTGGTGAAATCGTTGTAGGTGCCGCTTTCACGCGCGGTGATCCCGACTTTGGGCGGCGCCGGATGGTTGTTGACCTTGATCCAGAAACAGCAGAGCAGCTCCTTGGCCTGCTCGCGGGTCAGGGTTCCAGAGGCGATATCTTTTTCATAGAACGGCGCCACGTGCTGGTCGAAGTGACCGGGGTTCATCGCGTCCCAGCCGTTCAGTTCGGTGATGGTGCCCAAATGCACGAACCAGTACATCTGGATCGCCTCGTGGAAGGTCTCGGGCTTGTGGGCCGGCACCTTGCGGCAGACCCGCGCGATCTCGCGCAGCTCGGCGGCGCGTTGCGGATCTTCTTCCTGCTCAGCCAGCTGCTCGGCCAGCTCGGCGTGGCGCTCGGCGAAGTGAATCAGCGCGTCGCAGGAAATATCCATCGCTTTCAGCTCTTCGAAACGGTCGGTCGCCTCGGGGTCGTTGAGGTAGTCGAGATTGTCGATCTCGGCGGCGATCTGCGCCTTGAAGTCGCACATCCCTTTTCGATAGATCTGGCCGTCGAGCGCGGTATGACCGGGGGCGCGCTGCTCCATGAATTCGGTAAACAGGCCGGCCTCGTAGGCCGCCTGCCATTCGGGCGGGACATGGCCGAAGATCCGTTCGCGCACCGTGCGCCCCTGCCAGTAAGGAATCACCTCGTGCGCGTAGGTGTCGATATCTTCCTGGCTGATAGTGTAACGCTGCTGCTCGCGGGTGTTGAGAACCTCAAAGTCCTCGACGCTGTGACAGGTCAGCTCGGGGAAGGTCGGCACCGCCTTGGGCGCGGGACCGCGCTCGCCGACGATCAGTTCGTCGGCGCCGATATAGAGGTTTTTTTTCTGACAGTGGTCGAGGAAATTCAGCGCGCGCAATACCGGGATCGAATACTTCCCGTAATTCTCCCGGTAGAAGGCGGTTTCGTGCAGGGCGCGCTCGATCGACAGGCTCGGTTCGGTCTCGACGCTCAGTTTGCGCAGCCGCTGAATGCGCGGGTTCATCCCCGGACCGATGGCATTGTGGTTAGGGGTATAGAAATTACCTTCGGCCGCGGCTTCGCGCTGCGGAATGGTTTTCGATTTATCTCTGGTTTTCATATCGATTCCCTTTGGTTGTCAAGTCAACAGAGGGCGAGATTGGCAAATAGTTTGTCATGGGTAAGAATTCTTATTATACAGCAAGAAGGGGACCAAGTTAGCAGGAATGAAGCGCCATGTTAACCGATTGAAAACATAGCGATATTTCTCAATATTCAGATTTATGATTAAGGTTTGGACGCAGGGAATTTTGCAATGATGAATATTGTATTCAAAATTGAATAAAGGTGGCGGTTGTCGCCGGTAGCCTTTTCTTCCGATCAACTTATCGACTTACCGTTTCCGAGTCTGGGGATGAAACCCTGTTCAATGGCGAACTGGTATCCTCTGGCGGATAACCTGTAATGCTTTCGGACCAGGAAAGGACGGGAAAAGCGGACCAGCTGTTGATCGCAAAGGGCGGATAGCTCCTGTTCGACCGCAGCTGCATCCAAATGAAGTTCAACCGCGAGCCGTTTCGCGGAGATCATATGTCTATGGTCACGGGCAAGATGCTGCAGGAGCAGAAATTCGATCTCGTCAAGTGTGGAAACGGCGCCGGTTTCGCTCGCCGAATTATCCCGGGGATTGAGGAAATTGCGGATGTGCATTTCCGTTCTCTGCCACGCAGGGTAGATTCCGATAAGCACAAAAGCGGTCAAAAAGAGTAGAAATGGAATGGTCAGAGAGACATCTTCATCCGGCACGGCTGACTCCTTGCCTGCTGGGCTGAATGCGATATTCGAAACCGGTTACTGAAACCTTAGAACGACCGATCCGAATGTCAACGGACCTTTTCAGGCAACCTGCCGAAACGAAAAACGGACAGAAATGTTGTCGACTTCCGCCCCGGGGATGATTGTTGTAACCTGACTTGCTCGTACTGAATAAAGCGATATGCTTCCTGTGGAAACTTCGGGATTTGAGGATTTGCAAAGACGTCGCACAATGTGGAGTCAAACAGATGGCGCAGTAGCGCTGGCGCGCCTGTGGTGAGAACAATACTTAAACGAAAAAAATTCAGCCTCACTAAAATTTTATTGTTATTTCGGTGCTGATCTATAGTATGCTCTCCCGGTAAACTTGCTTAGCGTAGGAGAAACAGCATGCAACTTGAACAGGAAAATACTGATCGGGGCAAACGGATCGCCATCATGGCGATAAAAGAGAATGTGCCGAAACAGGTCGAACTTGAGATCCTCAACCTGATCTCAAAGGGGTACACCCTCGATGACCTGAAAAAAGCGGGGTATACCAGCTTCTTGTCCTAGGAACAACAAGAGGGAAGTTACCAATGACGACTTCCCTCTTGTTGTTGCATCATGACCAGACTAACGCTTCCTTCGGGGCCTCTGCAAGGCCTTGGAACTATCCTGCTGACACAACTTCTTCACCGCAAACCAGTTGATTCCGAGGACTACTACCAGACTCAGGATGCCGAAGATCTGCATCCCGCTTTCCAGCCCGTCCCTGAGCAGGTCCATCACCACCACACCGAACAGGCAGGCGGCTATCACCAGATTTGCCGAAGGCGTCCAACTCGATCGGCTGCGCCAGGCCCAGCTAAGAATATACATGTTCATCAAACCGTAGCCGGCGACGACATAGGCAAAGGTCTTTAGCCATTCCGATACCCCTGCGCCGGTGATGACGCCGACGGCATAGAAGACAAAGATGAAGGAGGTTATGGCGCTGAAAAGCGCAAACCCGCCGCGCAGAAATTTATCCTGTTTGCTCATTTATATGGGCCTTTTGGCTGGAGGTGGAATTGTGTCGGGGAAAGATTAGCAAAAAAGGCGGCGAAATGCCAAGCAGAGCTTGATCTGGCAATCGGCAATGACTCTGCCAGTCTCTGCTTTAGGAAGATTGGGCGGCTTGCCCCCATTTTGCCCTTTGTTAAAATTATGACAGAAATCCTGATTGCCTGGCAAAAAGGAGGACTGTCATGGCTTTCAATCCTGTTCTGATTGTTGCCAAGGGGGCCAGACCGGACTGGTATCCGCTCACTGAACCTTACGCCCGCCCAAGGCTCACCGCCTCTCTCCGGCAGCTGCTCAACTCCCTGCTCCCTTATCTGCTGCTGCTGACCCTGATGATTTTTACTGTCCATGCGGGATATCCCTATGGGCTGACCCTTGCGCTGGCCGTGCCCGCAGCCGGTTTCTTCATCCGCATATTCATTATCTTCCACGATTGCACCCATGGCGCTTTTCTCCCTTCGCCGCGCTGGAATCGTAATGTCGGTTATCTCTGTGGTGTCCTCACCTTTACCGCTTTCGGTGACTGGCGCCGTACTCATGCCGGCCACCATATCCGCGCCGGCGACCTTGATCGCCGCGGGGTCGGTGACGTCTGGCTACTGACCGTCGATGAATACCGGACCGCGCCATTGCTGCGGCGCCTGCTCTACCGGCTCTACCGCAATCCTTTTATCTATTTCGGCCTGGGACCGGGCTACTATTTTCTGTTGCGCAACCGCTGGCCCAGTAAAGGCGCAAAAAAACGTGACGTGCTGAGTGTGGTCTACACTGATCTGGCTCTGGCCGTGATCTGGATTGCGATGAGCCTGATCGTCGGCCTTGAAGCTTTTCTGCTGGTGCAGCTGCCGGTGATGTTGCTCGCTACAACCGCTGGCGTCTGGCTATTTTACGTCCAGCATCAGTTTCAAGGGGTCTACTGGGCACGCCACGAGCAATGGGATCCGGTGAGGGTGGCGATGGAAGGGGCATCATTTTACCGCTTGCCGAAACTGCTGCAATGGTTTTCGGGCCATATCGGCTATCATCATCTGCACCACGCCCGCCCCGCCATTCCCAACTATAATCTGCCGGCATGCCATGCGGCGGTTCCGGCACTGCAGGCCGTCAGGTCCCTGACATTGCGAGACAGTCTGCGTTGTTTGCGCTGGAAACTGTACGCCGAAGAGCGTTGCCAGTTGGTGGGATTCGGTGCGCTGCGAGAAAAGGCGGTTGCTGGGAACACAAAAAATCGCCGGATGCCTTAGATTTTAACCAAGCTTCAGAACGGCTCGGCAGAAACATTTGGAGCTGAAAACAGCAATCGCCCCGGTCAGTCGGCCGGGGCGATTGGATTACTGTGGGACACAGCAGGATTTGTCTGTCCGGGATCAGCCGGCGGTAAATTTGGCGATGATCGGCCAGGCAACCAGAACCGCAGTGCAGAGCAGGGTGCCGCCGAGGCAGACAGTCAGGATGCCGAGCCAGAGGTTGGCCAACGGGTTGGTGGCGACTTGTTCAGCTTGTTGTTCGATGATTTCAGTGTTTTCGATGGTCGTTGCGATTGTGTTTGCCATGGTCGTTCTCCATTTATCCAGGTCAGAGGATTATTTTCGGTTATTCGGTCTTGTCAGCCGGCGAACAGATTGGCGAGGATCGGCCAGGCCACCAGAACCGCTGTGCAGAACAGGGTGCCGCCGAGACAGACTGCCAGGATACCGAGCCAGATATTGGCCAACGGGTTGGTGGCGGCTTGTTCTTCGATTTGAACGTTGTCGATTGCCGTTGAGATTGCCTGTGCCATGATGTCCTCCTTATCGTGTGGGAACCTTGGGCTCCCGTTCTCAGTTATTAAGGAACTCGCTGTTCCGTATTTGTTGCCTACCCTATGTTCCAAGCTTTATGCCAAAAGTATAAAAAAAATATACATATAGAAATTCCTTTTAATATCAGCTACTTAGGCAATATTGAAAGTTAAACGCAAAAAACCCCTGGAGAGGGCCTTTTGTTGCACATGCAACGTCGGTCCTTCCGGAGTGCTGATAACTTATTTGTGATATTTTCCCATGCTTTCAGGAGGCCAAACAGACAAATGCGCCATTTTAGGCCCCTATCAGGGAAAATATGCGATTCAATGCTGTCGAATTAGAACCGCGTTATTTATGTGTTGCGCTCACTTGTTGCGCAATGCATTGCGCAACAAGTGCAACATTTTCGCCTGTTTGCCAGGTATCTGATAGGAAAATACCGTCCTACATTCGAACCGAAATCACCAAATTATTTCGGCTCATTTCCGTCACCAGGCGCATCTTCAGACCCCAGCCAGAGGCAACTCCGACCTCTGCCCGACCCGGACGGAAGCTGCAATGCGGCCTGCTTCTCCGGCTGCAGAAGACACTAGAATATTTATTATCACGGCCGCTATTTACGACGGGTCAGCCGGAGTTTAGCGCCGTTAACGGTCGCAGATAGAATTTTCCGAAATTATTAATTGCAACGATTGCGCCGACTTGTGTTGCCGGCCGGAAGGATGTTCCGATAGTGAGGAAATGAAAGGTGAAGCGGAATTCGGTTTGTGGTGCAGGGTTATTTGCCAGGTTCAGAAATTGCGGACACGAACCTGAGGCGTTTGGTTCTCCGGCGTTTCCAGGACGGCGCTTCCCTGATGTTGCAGGTTGTTCAACGGAATCTGCATCATCAGCATGCCGAAGGAAGTCACTGCCAGCAATGCGAGAAAAGCCAACCCCACGGCAATCCGCTTGCCGGGAGTCACCGCATAGTAGCGGGTCCTTTCCGCCGCCGGGCGTTTTCTTGACGAATAGATCTGAAAACTGCCCAGAAGGATGATCAGACCGATAATCGGTGACCAGGTCAAATAAAACAGCGCAATCGCCCCGACCAGTCCGAGGATCCACAACTTGGGGCTGATAACGCCGATGATCCGGCCGCCGTCCAGCGGCGAGATCGGCAGCAGGTTGAACAGATTGAGCAGAAAACCGGACATCGCCAGGGCGAACCAGAAGGGATTGCCGGTCAGGAACCCGGCCCCGGCGCAGCCAATCGCGCCCAGGGTGCCGAGCAGTGGACCGCCGTAGGCCATCACCGCTTCGGCAAAGGCATTGTCGGGCATCTGTTTCATACCGATATAGGCACCCATGAACGGGATGAACATCGGCGTCGTCGCCTTGATCCCCATCATTCGTAGCGCCACTACATGCCCCATCTCGTGGATGAACAGCAGCGCGACGAAGCCGACGGCAAACGGCCAGCCCCAAAACATGGCGTAGGCCCAGATGCTGATCAGCATGGTGATGAAGGTTTTGAACTTGCCGATCTGCAGGATGACTGCCAGATACTTGAGTTTTCCGAACAGGAAAATCAACAGCGCGCCAACTGGGCCGAGCTTGCGGAGTAGTCCTGTGTTTCGACCTGGTGGTGGGGCTGCTGGCTCGAAATTGTTGGCGGAATCGTTTTCCGATTCCGGCGGGAATATTTCCATTTTTCCATCCAAGTTACAATGCTGTCCGATTAGCTATGTCTGCAGCATAAGTCATTTGGCCGCCGGCCGCCAGCGGCAATGTTTTAATCCGGGAGGTAAAAATAACGTCCGAACAGAGCGGAGTCCGTTTGAAAATGTTTTGAGAAGGTATATTTAAGTGCTCTGTATGCAGTTTTCACCTATAATTGAAATAAGTGCTCTCGGTTGATTGTTTTAGGGAAGGAGAACCAGATTCATGTCTCAATCCAAGGCGAACGAATATTTCCGGCTCTTTTTTGAAACGACCCAGTCGATCCTCGCCGCCGGCAACCTGCAAACCACCCTCAACACCCTGGTCCAGCATGCCGTTGCCGCGCTGCAGATCAAGGCCGGCAGCTTGCGCCTGATTGACGAGCAGAGCAACAGTCTTGAGCAGGTCGCGGCGTTCGGTTTGAGTGAAGCCTACCTGAATAAAGGGCCGCTGGATGCCGACCAGAGCATCCCCGAGGTGCTGGCTGGAAAGCCCGTTTATATCAAGGACGCCTACCACGACCCACGCGTTCAGTATCCTGACGCCATGCGCGCAGAGGAGATCAACACCATCCTTTCAGTCCCGCTGATCGCCGGACAAAAGGTGATCGGCGTGCTGCGTCTCTACAGCGCAGAACCGCGTGACTATAGTACGGAAGATATCGAGTTCGTTTCCGCCCTGGCCGAAATGGGCGGACTGGTGATCGCCAATGCCAGGCGATTTGAAGCCGAAGGGGACAAGCTCGCTTCCCTGTTTACGGAGATTGGAGTCGAACAGCCGACCGCAGCCGAAACCGCTGAGCAGCAATTCGAATCCTGTGCTTTTTTGCCGCTCGATCCGAACAAGAGCCTCGCTTATTTCCGGACCCTCCATGAGATCACCCGGGCGATCCTCTCAACACTTGATTCCAAACGGGTGATGCAGCAGATCGTAAACAAGGTGATCGAGATCATGCAGGTCAAGGCCAGTGCCCTGCGGCTGCGCAATGAAACCACCCGGGAACTGGAACTGATCGTCTCCACCGGGTTGAGCGAAAAATTCCTGGCCAAGGGGAAACCGCACACCGACCAGAGTATCAGTGACACCCTGGCCGGGAAACCGGTTCTGATCACCGATACCGCCAACGACCCGCGTCTCGAATATCCGGCCGAAACCGTCGCCGAGGGGATTGCCTCGATTCTCTCCCTGCCGATTGTTGCCCGGCAGCGAGTGATCGGCGTGCTGCGCCTCTACAGCGCCGAATCGCGGCAGTACAGCCAGGAAGATCTCACCTTCCTCACCGCGCTGGCCGGGATTGCCGGCGTTGCGATCATGACCGCCCGCGGTTACGAGCAGGCCCGCAACGATTATTCCTTCTGGTCCGCCACGCTCGGGTACCTGCAGGATTGATGCTGCACAAAATCATTGCAGGGCAAGATTTTTTAGCCTGTTGGATACTGGTGCGCGGTGAAGTTTTTTAAAGTCACCTTGGTTGTGCTGTTGCTGCTGGCTGTGGGGACATTTATTCTGGTCACCGCAGTGATCATTGCCTACCCGATACTGGCTCATCTGGCAGCCAAGTATTTTCAGTAAGTTGATTGATTAGTGTGCTGCCGGAATTTTATTGATTCGTAGTCCTGTGGCAATAACCACTGACAGAAAGGGGACAGACTCCACAGGCGTCTGTCCCCATGACTCGAAATGACTTCCGGTTATTTCCGCGCCCAGCTTCCGTCAGGCTTCTCCAGGTACCAGCCTTTCTGGGCCTGCTTGCGCCAGGAATCGGCAAAAATACTCTGCACTTCACTGGTCTTGTCGGGAAAATCGTTGGCGACGGCAATCTCCTTGTACAGGCGCTTGCGGTCCTGATTTTCTTCTTTGACCAGCCTGTTGATCTGCCCCTTCTGCTTGAGATTCAATCCACTGGTATCGCGGACCTTGAGCAGCCCGTCATGGCTGAGGCCGATATTTCCCGCTTTCAGGAAACCGATCAATTCGCCGGAGCGTTTCTTCATGGCGGCTTTGATGGCCCGAATCGCCGGGGTACTGACATTGATATCTTGTGCCGCAATAGCGTTTGTCGGCTGCAACAGCTGGTAAAAACCGCTGCCGGGGTCTTTCTTCGCGGGCGGCGGAGCCATCTCATCGGGTCCCTTTTTGGCGCCTTCACCCCAAACCTCGTTGACGATCTTATCCGCGGCTCCACGGATTTCTTCGGCCGGAAAATAGATATTGATGGTCACACAAGAGGCAACCGTTAAGGCCAGCAACAGGCTCATACTGCGCGTAATTTTTCTCATCCTTTCCTCCCTCTGGTCTGTAGTTTCCCGCCGAGCGGTGTCATTTTCCGGCCCGTTCGATCCGACTGAGACGGTTCAGCATCTCTTTAAATGAGATGGTCGGTGTACTGGTGGTGATGTCGATCCGGGGTGGCAGCAGCCCGCCATAGACCAGATATCGTTTCGATCCGGGCAGCGCTGTCCCCGTTAGTGTAAAGGTATCATTTTCCAGCGAACATTTGATACCGATCTTTCGATACCGGTAAAAATCGATAAATCGATAGATGCCCCGGGACAGTGCGGCGGATATTCCCCCCTGGCTGAGAATACTGAGATTATTCAGGGCCTTGACACTGATATTACGTTTTCCGCTGGTGCGGGTTTCAAGTTCGGCTTCAAAGGCTTCTGGCGTACTGCCGAAAAGTTTCAAACCATGAATTTTCCCATAGAGTATGCCGTTCATTTCGCCGAAATCGAAGGTTCGGGTCGCCTGCAGCAGATCCAGCCCGGAAAAATCGATATCGGTGTGAAAGATCGGATAACTGGAGAATGGATCACTGAAACTCATGTTGCGCAGCTGGAAACGACCGTCGAAAACTTCGATACCGGCAATCCCGTCGGTCCGGAGTTGCCGGTCGGCATAGCGGATGGTTCCCAGGTCTGCGCTGAACCTCCCCTGCATTACCGGCAGCCCGAGATCTTGGGTCAAAGTCTCCAGATCGACATCGGCAATATTCACCTTGACTGAGCCCTGCAGCTTATTGCCGGCCTGTCCGAGAGTGAGGTTTTCGATGGTCATCCGCCCGCCGGCAAGTTGCAGCTGCAACGGTGAACGGACGCTGAATCGATTGGCCGCCGCGGCCAGGAGCAGGCGTCCCTTCGGCAGAGACGCAGGTCCGGCAGAGAGGGACGCGAAAGAGATTTCACCGGGATATTCAGCCGCCGGCGTTTCTTCCATGGGTAGCTTCTCAGAGCTGAGAGCAAGAGGGATGGCGCCGGTTGCGTCGATAAGTTTCACCCGAAGATGTTCCCAAGAAGCATTCAGCCCCCGTAGCAGCAGCTTTCCGTTTATCTGCCAACCGGCCGGCTGCCACTGCAGGTCGCTGTCGAAAGCCATTTCCCCGGCGAGGGTCAAATCCGTCATTGACGGCATCATTGTGCTCAGCAACGGACCGAGTTGTTTCCCAAAACTTTCAGTCAAGTCAGCGACCTCGACGTGTGCCTGAGAGCTGATCTTATCCGGGCGGAACTGGCCGGTCGCCGCCAGCTTCCCGATTCGAGGCAGGTCGAAGCTGAAATTTTCCGCATTCAAAGTCCGGGTTGCGGGAGTAAAGGTTCCGACGAGGGAATATTCCCCTCGATAGGCGGAAAGGTCGGCGTAGAATTCCTTCCGGAGAGCTTCCCGCGCCGCGAGACTTCCATTCAGTTTCAGGGCCAACGGTCCTGCCGGCCAGGGACCGCTGATGTCACCCCCCAGGTTGAGGGTCGCGTCGCCGACTCCGGTTTGCCCGTCCGCTGAGATATAGTTCAAATGCGCCAGGGAGAGCTGCCGCAGGTGCAGCAATACACTCTTGTCTGAAATTTCCCCGGCGCCGCCGGCCGAGACCTGAGCCGTCAACTCCTCGCCGCGCGCGAATCCGAAGTCGAGCGACAGGTCGGTCACCCCAATCTGGCCGGCCGTGAACCGTAATTTGGTATGACCGGCAATTTGCTCCAAGGCCACCTTGGGCAGATCGATCTCGTCCGCGGTCAAATCGAGGGTTCCGGCCCAATTGCCGGAATTTCTGGAGATTTGTCCTGCGATGTTAAGACCTTTCGCTGCTTCAATCTGTTCGGGAATCCACTCGGGAGCCAGCAGCTGCCGGAGCTCTTCCAGACTGGCGGGATTCAGAGTGAAAATCAGCCGGCGAAAATCACCGGAGGCCGAGAACAGGGGTTGCGAACCCTGCCGTAGCTTGAGAGCGAATTCCTCCTGATGATCCGTCAGGAGCAGTTTGCCCTGGCCGTTCAGTCCGGCGATATTGAGCAGGTAATCCTTTCCGGGTCGCGGCGACGGCTGGCCGAGAATGTCGAAAGTCAGCTTAAGCTGTTCTCCCTGCCGGGCGAATTCGGCGGCCAGCTCCAGGCCACCGGAAATTTTCGGCGACGGACCGCCGACCAGGGTGGTTTTCAAACGATCGGGATCGGGAATTTTCACCAGTGCCCGGCCGGTCGGATTGTTTTCGCCATCGAGCCGGCAGCCGAAGTCGAGGTTGGTGTTCGCCGGTCCCAGGACCCGGCCGGTTAACCGCCAGCCTCCCTTCTCCCGATTGATCAGCAGATTGAGCCGGGTGAAAGCTGCGGACAGGTCGCTCCAGTCGATTTGTCCGTCGGTGACCTGCAACTCCACGGTGAATGTCTGTCCTTCGAGGGAAAATCCGACAGTCACACCCGTGAGGGAAAACCCCAGCGCCTCCGGCAAGGGGGAGGGCTGATTCAGGGCGGTCAGGATTTCCTGCAGTCGCTGGTGATCGAATCGCTCCAGACGCAGTTGACTGCGACCAAGAGTCAGTTCCGTTCCGGCCAGCTTGATCTGCATGGGACTCGTAAGCAGTTGCTGGCTCTGCCAGGAAAAGTTATTCAGGGTCAAATTTTGCTGCGGCGAGAATTCTACGCTTCCCGTCAGGGCGACCGGATTCTTCCGGTCGGAACCGAAGTAGGCGGAAAGATTGAAATCGCTCTGCTGTTGCAGGGTTGCTGAGAGGGTCAGTTCATGCAGTTGCCAAAACCGGCCGGCATTGTTGAACGACAGCCGGCCGGCGATAACTTTCAACTGTTTGATGGTCAAGGGGAGTTTCGCGGGGATCTGCAGGGTGGTTTCCGGCGGTTTTTCCGCTTCCGGTGTCTGGAAGATTTCGATTTCCGGTCGGCTGACCTGGAGCGCGTCAAGCTGTCGATGCCAGAGTGAGCCGGGAGAGAAATCCAGTTCAATGCGGGGCACGGTCGCCAGAATCCGCTGCGGGGCAGTGACGTGCAAATCAAGGATCTCCACACCGGTTTCCGTCCAGGATAGCTGCCCGATCCGGACTTCTGCCTCAAGCATTCCGGTGGCCAGGTTCTCGATCCGGGGGCGGACAAATTCGTCCAGAATCTGCTCCGCGTAGAACCAGCAGGCCCCACAGAACAGGAGAGTCACCAACAGCAGAATCAGGGTCGCTCTGAAGAGGAATTTTTTCATCGGCTCCCGGTTGCGGAAAATACCTAAATCTTATCACGCGGAATAGAAAGTGTTGCCCTGATAGCAACGGCAGCTGGAATAACCGATCAACCGCCTGGGGTCATGATCACCGTCAGTAAAAAAATTAAATAAATTTAAAAATATTCTTTAATTATTTTTTAAAATCATTATAATATCTGTCGAGTAATGAGTAATATTTATTGAAGATTATTTTAAATGCGGTGCTTTGTAGCACAGTTACCGAATTCGGCTCCAGAGGAGTAACCATGAATTTTTTACGTGCAGTTTATGATGGGCTTGAGCGCGCCATGTTTAACACGCTCAACCGGAAAATTCTGGGCAACCTGCTGCCCCTCACCTTATTTACCCTGCTTCCGGTTCTGGCCTGGTGGATCCTGCGCGGCCGTATCGAGGAGACCCTTACTCGCGGCGGGTCGTCCGCAGAGCTTGCTTCGGCCATCCGGCCGTTACTGGATACTGGCAACACTTGGTTCTGGCTGCTGGCGGGGGGCGGACTTGCGATCTTTGTCATCGACTATCTGTTTCTGCGTTATCTGATGATCAATCCGGTTAAACGGATGATCACCTTCTTTAATGCCCGCGACAGCAAAGAAGTCGACCTTTCTGATCCCCTGCCAGTCACCACGGTGGATGAATATCAGGATCTGGCAGAGAGTTATAACCGTTTTCTGGAGAATCTGCGTGAGATGATCGCCACCGTGCGCCAGATGGGTGTCAATATTGCCGTCAATTCCTGCCGCGCGGCCAAGTCGATCGGAGAAACCACGGCCAATGCCCAGATCCAGGAAAGCATGGCCGGGGATATTTTCAATTCCAGCGAGCAGTCCACCCAGGCGATAGAGCAGGTGGCGCAGAACAGTCAGGAGGTTTCCGCCACCACCAGTAACAATGTGGAAATGGCGCGCTCTTCCATGGGCGAGCTCCATGAGGCGACCCAAAAGATCGATCAGTCCCTGGCCCAACTCAAGGATTTCGAAGGGACCGTCACCACCCTTAACGTCAATTCGGAAAAAATCAGCAAGATCGTCAACCTGATCCAGAATATTGCCTTCCAGACCAACCTGCTGGCCCTCAACGCGGCGGTAGAAGCCGCCCGCGCCGGGCAGCATGGCAAGGGGTTCGCCGTGGTTGCCGAAGAGGTCCGGACCCTGGCCACCCGGGTCAATCAGGCGACCCACGACGTCAGTGAGAGCATTTCGGCGATGACCGGACTGGTGGGGAAAACTGCCAGCCAGGCCGGGACCATCATGGAAAATATCGGTGAGACCAAAACCGTCATCGACAGCGCTCACCAGCATTTCACTAGGATTGTCGATGATCTGGACAACAACAGTGGTCAGCTGATGCGGATTGCCTCGGCCACCGAGCAGCTATCCGCCAGCAATGTCGAAATCCACAGCAAGGTCAGCGAAGTTCGCAATACTTCCCTGGCGGTTTCGGAGCAGATGAGTAAGGCCGACCAGGCAACATCGGAACTGGGGGGCATCACCGAACAGATGCAAGAGACAGTGTCCCGCTTCATTATCGGTCGCGGGAATTTCGAGCGAATCCTGGCAACTGCGCGTAGTTATCGGGATGAGGGACAACGCCTTATAGAGGAAATGGCCAGGCGAGGGATAAACGTGATGGATCGCAACCACGTGCCAATCCCAGGCACCAATCCCCAGAAATACCAGACTGCCTACGACAAGGAATTCGAAAGCGCTTTTCAGTCCATGGTGGATAGCCATCGGTCAAAACTCGAGGGAGCTATTTACACGTTGTTAATGGATTCCGGAGGCTATATTGCCACCCATCACAGCAATGTCTCTCAGCCCCTCACCGGCAATTATGAGCAAGATTTGGTTAACAGCCGGCACAAACGTATCTATATGGCGAATAAAACGGAACAGCGCCGGGCGCAGAATACCCAGCCGTTCCTGTTGCAGACCTATTCCCGCGACACCGGCGAGATCCTCAATGATCTGTCCCTGCCGATTTATATTAACGGCCAGCACTGGGGAGCGTACATTATCGGCTTCGATCCGCAGCTGCTGCTGCAGGAATGAGGCAGTTGACAATCTAAATGTGCAGCAAGGCCGCGTTCGACAGAATGCGGCCTTGTTTTTTATGGGTGCTACCGCCAAGCTTTCGTCAGACAACCACTGATTAACCTCCGAAATATCTGCACAACTTATCTTGCTTCGGGAAGATTTTATGTTCTCATATGATGACAGGGCCGAATCAGGTTCACAATTCCCGGCCGGGAGAGAAAGACGGTTTTCTCGTCGCTAACGTTACCTGGCGCGAATCGGGCAGCGCCACCCCGGTCTCAGGAGGTCGTCATGAAGACAACCATCTTCCCTTTGCCCCGCGGGCTGTTCATCATCCTGTTTATCGTGATTTACCTTGCTTCACCACCGCTATCGGCCCGGGCACAGGACGGCGACTATCCGGCCGCGTCCGGAAAATTCAGCCGGGAGGAACTCGCCCAGATGCTGGCGCCTGTCGCTCTCTACCCCGATGTGCTTTTGTCACAAGTTCTGATGGCCTCAACCTACCCCCTTGAAGTGATTGAAGCCGACCGCTGGCTCGGAAGAAACCCGGGATTAAAGGATGAGGCCCTTGACGATGCGCTGATCGACCAGAGCTGGGAGCCGAGCGTCAAGGCGCTCTGCCATTTTCCGTCGGTCCTGGCCCTGATGAGCGACCGGATCACTGAAACCACCAATCTCGGCAACGCTTTTCTCGCCCAGGAGGGCGAAGTCATGGAAACGGTTCAGGATCTGCGGGCCAGGGCGCGTGCCCAGGGCTATCTTGCCAGCACTGCCAATCAGAACGTCATTGTCGAAAAGGAGACGATTATCATTGAACCGGCCGACCCCAGGGTCATCTACGTACCGTATTATAATCCCTATTATGTCTACGGCCCCTGGTGGTACCCCGGCTACCCGCCCTATTACTGGGGACCCCCCGGAGTCAGTATCGGGATCGGCATCTCCTACTGGCCCGGTTTTTATTTCAGTTTTGCCTTCGGCTCCTGGTGCTATTTCGACTGGCCCCACCGCTACCTCTACCTCGATGCGCGCCACCAGCCAAGATATGTCCGGCATGACCGCTGGATAAGCAGACCCGGCCGCTGGCAGCATCTTCCCCGGCACCGGCGGGGAGTTGCCTACCGTGACAGGTCAACCGCCATAAGGTACGGTCAATCCCCCCGCCGCACTCAGGATTTCCGGCGTGACGCTCGTGGTTTTTCTGACACGAGTGATCGAAACCGTCTTGAACGCGACAGAAAAGCACCTGTCCGGGCTGACCGCGAGAAACAGCAGCGAGTGCGGATCGTGCCGGATAAGCAGCAGCGGGTGACTGTTGAGCAGGAAAGGAAAGTGCCTGTTCAAAGAAACCAGGATAGACGGCAGCCGCTGCGGGTCCCTGCCCGGCAGAAACGGGTCGGAAGCAAAACGGAGCAGCAGAAACGGATCAGGATCGAACCTGAACAAAAGCAACGACAACAGGTTGAGCGCAAAGAGCAACCGAAGAAGCGCGAAAATGTCTTTGACTGGGTCGAAGACGGCAAGCAGGAACGCCAGTCAAGCGAGCGCGGCCGGTCCAGCCGGCAAGGACGGGATGATCGCCATAGCTGGGGACGCAAAGGGCGGTGAGCCGGGGAAGTCAATCATGATTTCGAGGATTCCGGGAAGGATGCAGATGATGCTACCGAACGTATATAAATGTCGGAAGTTTCAGGCGTTTCCAGTGGTAACGGCGATGTCCCTCGCGCTGATCATGGCCGCCTGCGCCACTGTTGCCAGGGCGCCGGTGGGACAGCAGCACTTCACCTCTCCGCAGCAGGCGGTTGCCGCCCTGGTTACTGCAGTGCGGGACCACAACGATGCCGAGTTGCTGGTCATTCTGGGGCCGAATGCGGAAAACCTTATTTCCTCCGGCGACAAGGTTGCGGACCAAAACGGCAGGGCGCGTTTTCTGAAAGCCTTTGCGCAGCGGAACAGCCTCGAAGCGGAGGCTGAAGATCGCGCGCTGCTGATCATCGGCAGCAAGGATTATCCGTTTCCGATTCCCATCGTGCGTCGGGAAAACGTCTGGTTCTTCGACACCCGGGCCGGGCAGGAGGAAATCCTCAACCGGCGGATCGGCAGAAACGAGCTGCACACCATCAAGGTGATGCAGGCCTATACCGACGCCCAGCGCGAGTACGCCAGCAGAAAAGGGGACACACGCTTTGCCCAGAAGTTAGCCAGCAGCGAGGGGCAGCAGGACGGACTCTACTGGGAGGCAGGGGAGAACGACGAGGAAAGCCCGCTCGGCCCGCTGATCGCCAGGGCCGCCAAGGAGGGGTATGCGAACAGTCTGGATGAAGAGAGCCCCGAACCATTCCACGGCTATTATTTCAAAATCCTCAAAGCGCAGGGAGAGCATGCCGACGGCGGCGCTTTTAACTATGTGGTCGACGGCAAAATGGTCCTCGGCTTCGCCCTGGTCGCCTACCCGGCCAAGTACGGGGCTTCAGGCATCATGACCTTCATCGTCAATCAGGAAGGGGTGATTTATGAAAAGGATCTGGGTAAAAATACGCTCGCGATTGCGCCGGCGATGACCGCCTTTGATCCCGACAGCAGCTGGTACAGATCCCAGAATCCCGGGGCGCAACAGCAATAATAGCGGTGAGGGGCCGAAAAATAAAACTGAGTCCGCAACCCTTATGTACCGTGGCGGCGCTTCCTGGCCGGAAACCCTGCTCCGGCTCATCTGAATTTGACCCGCCTGACACTTTCTAACTCCGTGATCTGTTCGGTCAGGGGCCGGCCGATGCGCCGATGGTGTTGGGTGATGATGAATTCGTAGCGGACCTGGTTCTTTTCCAGATCGAGATCCGACTCAATATCGGCGATCCGCAGCCGGTTTTGATCGAAGACCCGCTCCATCTCGTCATACAGCCCCTCCCGTCGATCGGCGACCACCGTCAGGAACAGGAACCGGTCCTTTTTGATGACCGGTTCCAGTTTCTTCAGAAAAATCAGACTGCACAGGGCGATAACGGTCCCCATGATCGCCGGACCGAACAGCCCCATCCCGAAGGCCATCCCGAGGCCGGCGACCATCCACAGGCTCGCGGCCGTTGTCAGCCCGCGAATCGATATCCCTTCCTTGAGGATGACCCCCGCGCCGAGAAAGCCGATGCCGGAAATGATCTGCGCCGCCGTTCTGGCCGGATCGAGCCGCAAAGCGCTGTTGGCATCGGCGCCGGCGTACTTGAGGGCAAAGGCTTCTGAGATGATCATCATCAGACAGGCCCCGAGAGTCACCAGGATGTGGGTTCTCAGCCCGGCCGGGCGGCCATGTTTTTCCCGCTCCAGGCCGATGATCCCTCCGCCCAGGGCCGCCAGCAGCAGTTTGACCAGGACCGCCAGCAGATAGCTTCCCATAATGGTATCGTAAAAGGGCATCTGTTCTCCTTGCCGCAACCTTTCCCTCTTGGTTGAAGCCGGACAGGTTGTTAATTCAAGAATACCACTCATGGAACTAACATAAAGGGAATAGTGAGAATTCTTTTACCTGCGATCGGGTTAAGGAGGCGGCTCCTGTTATAATGAAATTATCAGTCTGCCAAGAGTTTGCAGAGGGTTCAGCATGGGCGAGCAGAAACTGACGCACAGCGAATCGATTACCGCTCTGGCTCATTATTACCGGGCCGAAGTGCAGCGCAGCCTGGCCTGGCGGGAGCGGCTTGATCGGACCACCAACTGGGCAGTGGCCGGCGCAGCGGCTTTTCTCGGTTTCGGTTTCAGCCACCCGAATATCCATCATCTGTTTTTTTTCTTCGGTTTTGCCATCCTCTATATCCTGCTGTATGTCGAATCGCGCCGCTTCCGGTTTTACGACGCCTACGAATACCGGGTCCGCCTGCTCAACCAGCATTTTGTTTACGGGGTGCTGGCGGAGGGGGTGCTGAGGGATGATCCCGAACCCGGCGAGGGCGTCAGCTGGCGAGCCGAGATCGCCTCGGATATCCGTTATCCGCAGTATAAGATGAGTCTGAAACAGGCCATCTGCCAGCGTCTGC